>Ga0078894_10000733_pt1 | contig 23436 bp, 8 predicted proteins | sample LauGreSu1BDMLBSD_2_FD_67506 | JGI IMG/M metagenome (GOLD analysis project Ga0078894, IMG submission 67506) | Freshwater lake microbial communities from Lake Michigan, USA - Su13.BD.MLB.SD (version 4) (version 4) | ecosystem: Environmental > Aquatic > Freshwater > Lake | place: Lake Michigan, USA... | reverse complement strand
GCCTTGGTAACCAAATCTATACCCCTCCAAACTCACCGTTCTGCCATCCAATTCTACGCCAAAAGGGCTGTAATCTGTGGAGTTTCTAATCCCAACCCGATTTGGGCAATTTCTAGAATTTAAGTACATAATTGCTAATTTCCTAGGTGATTGGGTACACGATAGTTAATTGCAAAATTCACCAAATTATCTACGCATTCTAAATCGACGTTATCTATTAAGATGGTTCGAATGGTATTACCTGATTTATCCATCAAATAAACCTCATGTTTAAAACCGTCAATGGCAAAATGATCAGGGTCCGCTGAATAATAATTGCTTTCCAGGCTCATTATTTGGTCTATTTGCTGATTGACGTATGATACTTCGGTAGAATCAAGAGGATATTCAAAACAGAATTGTTCTTCCTTATTCATCATCTTTTGAAGAAGCATTTTATGTTCAATATAGGTAATATTAAAATACTCTTCAGAACCAACAGCAGACCATTTAATAAGCACTTTGTTCTTTACTGAAGGTTGATTATCATAGACAATATTTGAGCTCGTCAAACAAAACGTACTGAACAATGCAAGTATGAGATTGATTGTGGTTTTCATTGCCTATGTTGTTTAAACTCTCTAATAATGTCATCATTATTGTAATAATTCTCCTCAACATAATTCTCAACTTCTTCCAAAGACCTTTTTGGAATACCTAAAAATTGTTCTTTATAAAAATCTCCATTCAAATAAGCTTCAACCTCATCTTGATAGTCATAAAGGCATTTCATATCACTAATTTTAACCTTATTTGTTAGCCGTCCATCTAGATTTTGATTTGCATGTGTGTTCTCGTGAACAATTGTATGCAAATTTCCTTCATAAAATGTAATCACAAATCGAGAATTAATAGGATCCCACCGAGTTTTTCCACCTTCTTTTATTTTGTTATTTACATTTTCAAACGAAATATAATGGAAAACATAGGATGAATTGATTATGTTATCCATGTCGTTTTTTAATTCTAAGAGTATTAAATTATCTTCTTCTAGCCTGGTTATGGTATTCTGTAATTTTTCTTTGAGTATTTCATTTTTTGTATTCAAAATTTCATTTTTGAATACATCAATTTGTAAATTATTAAAAGCTATTCTTGACTCAAGATTTAAATATAATTCATCAAATTGCTCCTTGGTTTTTTGATCTGCAAATGAAGTATCTTGCCCTAATCGGTCTATTATTAACAAAGGATTATTTGCTAATGCCGCATAAACACTCTCATGATGTTTAATCACCGGATCCACACTCAACCACCTTCCCAACCTCGGATCTAATTGTCTAAACTCTGTAGTGTAGCTATTTCCTTCACCTTTGAATTCATTGTCTTTTTCTGAGCCTTGGTAACCAAACCTATACCCCTCCAAACTCACCGTTCTTCCATCCAATTCAACGCCAAAAGGGCTGTAATCTGTGGAGTTTCTAATCCCAACCCGATGTGAAACTGAATGCAGTTAACTTTCAATATGTCAAATAAATACACTGCTCGTTTGCAGTGCTGTTTTTTGCATTAAAACGCTAAAACAGGGTTAAAATTAGTCGTAAAAAAGTGGTAATTCTAGGTCCTAAATTGTTTCATTTCCTCCTTAAAGTTTCAAATTTCTTTTGAATCTGAGCTCTTTGGGGGTTTAAAATTTTCGTGGAACTGGCCAAATTGGGTTTTAAACGTGAGTACAATTCCATGCATTTTTAGTACATATACTCACATTTCAGGTGAAAAAATCGGATTTTTTTAGCGATTGAAAAATATCAAAACCCTTTAAATAAAAGGTTTGTAGCCGTTTTTGATAGTTTTTCTGCTGATTTTTAGGGCTCAAAAGTGCATTTTTTGTTGGCGTAACTTGCTGCAAGATTTATGCACTACTCGAGAATAAAAATTTATTTAGCGTTTTGTTCGTTTTTGCCAATCTTTCATGGCAAGGCTCAGCTTGTGCATAAAAATGTGGGCAACCCTGATAGCTTATTTCAAGCATTTTTAGCGTCCGCAAACAATTTCAATCTAGATTCCAGTTATCAAAATAATTTCAGCCTAGACTCAGTTACGGATCGTTTCAATTTTAAAGAATCGGTTCTTTCTCTTCCAAATAATTTATCTGGTAAGGTTTCTCTAACTGATGAGTTTGGATTGCTGACCGCATATGTGAATCCTAACTCAACTGCGCCACTTCATGTCTTAAGAACAGAAGGTGATTTGAGGCTACCAATTTTCAATATGCCCCTGCAGTTGAATTACCGCTATTCAACTTTTCAAAACCCTATTGGCGTCAATAATTACGTGCGCTTGCATTTTGACCCCGCCATGGGCAAACAACTTCTTGCTTCTAAAAAGAATGAAGCAGTTCAGCAGCTCGATGAGCTGCACAGCTCTTTGGACCAAAAGCAAACTTTGCTACAAGGTAAACTCGGCATGGCCGAGGTTTACCTGTTGCAGCAAAAAGAACAATTGTTGAACAGCGCTCAACTCCAAGAAGCCTTGAATGCACAAATTTCTGAACTTGAGACCCAAATTCAGAATGAACAATCTGATAGCCTTCGACAAGATTTAGCACAAAAAAAGGATAGACTCGAGCGCCAAAAAGAAAATGCAGAACAGCAGCTTAATAAAGCCAAGGAGAATCTTGAAAAACTCCAAGCAGTCTATGAAAAATTAATGAGCATGTATCAGTTACTATTAGACTCTAAAGAACAAATTGAGGATAAAAAGAAAACCCTTCAGGCTTTCAATCCTGGTGAGTTGGCGAAGACAAAGCTCAGTAAAATGGATGTCGGCTTGTGTTACCCTTCGTTTAGCGGTTTGTCTACGAACCTCATGCCTATGAAAGGTTTTGAAACCGAATTCACAAAAGGTTTGTGGTATTACTCTGTTGCCGGTGGCATAACCCTCAATAACCTCATGGTGAGTACCAACGTGATTGACAATAAGCTCATCAATGCCCAGAACTTTTTTAATCAGTTCGATTATCAAAACCTGAAAGAACAAAATTGGATGGGCATGGTCAAGACAGGTTATGGAGAAAAAGAAGGTACTCATGCTTATTTAGGCTTTAGGTATGTTACCACTGCCACAAAACTTGGGGCCGCAGACACTTTAAAGGCTCCTGGTGCAGGGTTAGAACTAGACCTTCAATGGCAACCAAAATGGCGTCCAAACATGAAGTTTGGGCTTATTTATGGCAAAACATCTGTTCAAACAACAGCTTTAGACAGCACTACTCGAAATGCTTTCTCCACGCTGTTTTCTGGTGTTCGATCCAATGCCGCTTTACTCACTTACACCCAGAAAATCCCAGTTCTGAAATCAGAAGTGAAGGTGGGCGCGCGTTGGATAGACCCTTTTGCCGATAACCGAAGTTTTGGCATTGTTCAGGCCAATAATTTTAGAGTAGAACTCAAAACCAACACTAAATTGGGTTCAAACATCAGCATTGGCTTGAATGCCAGAAGAGATCAGAATAACCTTTTGAACGCCTCAGACACAACCATGTTTCTGTCTTATTTTGGATGTACGCTTGAAAGTCAATTATTTAGAAAAATCCATATTTCTGTCAATGGCGCTTACCTAGAGCAACAGACCATCATTAAAAATGACCAAAGCCAAAACCGAGGCAATTACATTGGTTCTATTCAGTTGAGCAGCCCCTTTGAGCTTTTTGAAACCCCGCATTTATTTCAGTTTGTTTTTAGTGACTACCTCATAACGGATCAATTGAGTAGTGGCTCTTTCACGTCTGTGCAGACCAATTTGAGCTCGAAACTCAACCAAGGTATCAATCAATTTGGGTTGAGTTATTTCAAGATGAATGACCCTCAAATTTTGGATGGTCATTCTACGATTATTTCCAATGATTTCACGAAAACGGGTCGTAAGTTACAATGGACTGCCGGTGTCAAATGCGCCGTTCACTCTACGCTCGGAACCACCTACGGTGGAAAAGCTGAACTCAAATATGCATTTTCCAAAACGCTTCAACTCAGCTTTAGAGCTGAGAAATTGGTGTTTGGCGATTTCTACCAATACTATAACCCAGGTCGCTTTGAGCGCTTCCCATATGCATTCTGCAGCAAGTTAAATTACACAATCCAATAGGCATGAATAAAACCTTACTATTATTTACCTTTCTTTTCTCGTCGGGCATATTTGCAAATGCTCAATCGAGTATCGCATTGGTATTACCACTCAATGGCGATACCATTGCAATGAAAAACCCTTTGCTCAGCTGGTCTTATATGGGCCTGAACCAAACACCCAATGCACGAGCATTTTACCGCCTAATTTTAACCGAGCAAAATGAAAATCAGAGCGCTGAAGCAGCTGTTTTACTAAACCAACCCATTTTGTTAATGGATGAAATACCAGGAACACAATTGTTCTATCCGTTTGATGCGCCAGCATTAGAAGAAGGAAAGTGGTACGCATGGCAAATCCAAAAAATCCAAAATCAAGTTTTGGTAGATAAATCAGAGGCTTTTCGGTTTTATATTCCGTTACCGCCGGTTCAAGCACATCAATTTTACAAAATAAAACAACATCAAGACGGACAGTCTTACATGGCAATTGATGGTAGCATTTGCTTTGAATTTCAAGAGAAATATAAGGATGGATATTTACAGTTTTTCCTTTTTGATCCGAATGGGAATAAAATGCAGATTTCCCCTGAACAAGGTTATCCAAAAGACGAAGCCTCTCGAGCAACAAATATTAAACATATTGGTGCAAATTACTACATCTTAAACCTTGGAAACAACCCTATTTCAGGACACTATCGATTAGTAATCTTCGATGCAAAAAAAGCGAAATACGAATTAAAATTTGAAGTCAAATGAAAAAATTCTGGTTTGTTTTAAGTATAATTTCAACATTAGTCATGAGTTTTTGTTGGCCAGTACAGCCTGAAAATTTTATTCATGATTTCAAAGAGAGGGCAACTGAATTTACTCAGGTCAGGACTGAAGGTATATTGCAATACACGCTTCATTATTACCCAATAGAGCTTCAAGCCATTAAAAGTTTTAGAAGTTCAAATCAAGTCAATAGTTCAGTGGAAAGTCTATTGACAGATGCAAAAAAGCAATATCAGTTTTTGCTCGAATTGAAAATTCCAAAAAATGGCCCAAAGGAGTTTTTAACATTCGCCGACGGAACGCAAACCAATTATCAAGAAAGACTAACGTATTTCTCATTTCAATTTGGTAAGGATATCAAATACTTCTCCAAAGACCGGGTTTGGTTACCGGTTGAGTCCTTTCAATTTGAAAGAAATTTTGGCCTTACAAATCAAGGTAGTTTCCTTTTTGAAATTCCTAAAGCAAATATTGGGGATACTTTAAAAATATCCATTGGGTCAAAAATCTATGCAGCACAACCAATAGAATTCTTCTTTTCAAAAAAGAACTTGAATTCTCTACCACAATTAAAAAGAGTTAGCAAATGGAAAAAATAAATATCGAGCAAGTGTCAAATAGAATTGCTTCAGGCACTCTTGCATTTCTGCTTTTCTTTCAAGCCGTATTTCCGGTGCACGCAAATTATAGTGTATTAAACTATGCCCAAGTTGCAAATGCTTCAAAAGCTACTTTAAATGCTTTGATGCCAAAATCGGCAAATATTTCTCTACCAGGAGAAACTCAAGGAGGACCAGACCAACCAGAAGTGCAGTCTTTTACGCCAATCGGAACTTCAGATATGGTTGATCCATTTACCGGTGATTTCTCTTACAATATTCCATTGATGGATGTGGATGGTTATCCTATCAATATGGCATACAACGCAGGGGTAACTATGGATCAAGAAGCAAGTTGGGTTGGTTTAGGTTGGAACTTGAACCCTGGGGTTGTCAATCGTGCAATGAGGGGGCTGCCAGATGACTTCAATGGACAAGATTCTATTAAGAAAAACATGAATTTAAAGGAGCACGTTGTCGTATCTCCTTCGTTTAATAATGACAAAGAATTATTTGGTTTTAATCTAATCAACTTTATTAATGTCAATAAGGTTATATTAACTTATGATAATTACAAGGGCTTATTCGTAGATTTTTCAGGAAATGGATTCCAAAGAAAAATTCCGAAAAATCCCTATTCTAAATTTCAGTTGGAATTAGGCATCAGTGATGGAACATTAAGTTTGAATCCATCATTTGCTTTGGGTGATAATAATATGTTATCAAGCAAGTTAAGCTTCAATACTACTGAAGGGATTAGACTGCAAAACATTGGCTTTGCAAGGAATTACAACCCGCATAAAACATCGAGAATTGCAAGAGGTGCATTAAATACTCTTTCATCTTTCAATTTTCCCAAAGGCATTTTAGTTACTCCTTCGATCACGATGCCAAGAAGGACTTTCTCTGGCAATTTTAGCTTTCCAATTTCTGGATTTGATGCTCAGGGAAATGTAAAAATAATGGAGGTCGCTGTTGATTTTAGTTTGGATCGGTTAAAGGATTCGAAAATATCTGTTCCTGCATACGGCTACCTCAATCTTGATGATGCTCAAGATAATGAATCTGCGATGATGGATTTCTATCGAGAAAATGATGGAGCCTACACAAAGCGAACCCCATGCTTGCCTATAGCCACTTTAACATATGACATTTTTTCTGTATCTGGCCAGGGTGTTGCTGGTAGCTATCGCCCTTTACGCAATGAAGTAGGAACTGTTTTTGATCGCAAGGTTTACGAATTGAGCTCCTCAACATCTCTTGATTTTGAAGCCGCCGTTGGCTCGATATCGGAATTGGGTACAGATATTAAAGCTAACGTATCCCTGGTCAATTCAGGAAATTGGAATGATAAATTCAACGGAGCTGCAAAAAAATTAAAATTTCAAGACTCATTGGTACAATTTGTTGAAGCCAATGAATCATCTATGATCAAAGATATCCAGCATTTTGAGGATATTGGAGGTGGTTTACCTGCGCATTTTACCATTCAATCGTCAAGAAAAATTAGCGACACTTTGGTGACAAGTAATGGCACAAAAATTATTGCCGATGATTTCAAGAAAGGAACACCAAACAATCGAAATCAATTAGTTGCTACTTTAAGTAATGCTGAAATCAAAAATGGGCTAGGAATTCAGCAATTAGATGCTGCAGCCTACGCTTGGAACCATCCTGAAGTTGATCATCATATTGGCCAATTTTCCGTTCAAAACACGGATGGAGCAAGATATGTATATGGAATTGCGGCTTATAATACAGTTCAAAAAGATGTGACTTTTAATGTTGGCCAAGATCCTCTAAATGCTCAAAATTACCCACATTGTAATGACGGTTTTGTTGCTTACACACCTGGAATAGATAACAGCATTGAAAATGAAAAAGGCATTGATCATTACTTTAGTGAAGAAATCAAACCAGCTTATTCTCACTCGTTTTTATTAACGAGCGTTTTAAATGCAGATTATGTAGATGCTGACCTAACACAAGGTCCTTCAAAAGGAGATCTAGGATCTTACTTACTATTCGATTACAAAAAAATCGAAAATTATAAATGGCGAAATCCGGAAGCGGAAAATACTGCCAACTATACTGAAGGTTTCCAGTCTGATATTTTAGATGATAAAGGGCATTACACTTATGGTGAAAAAGAACTTTGGTATGTAAATGAAGTCAAATCTAAAAATCATGTGGCTGTATTTTTTACTTCAGATAGAAAAGATGCGGTAAGTGTGAGTGATGAAAATGGCGGAATTGATCCAAGCGGTGCAAAAATGCAACAGCTCGATTCTATAAAATTATTTACCACGCCTGATTACGAAGTAAATGGAACAAATGCAACAGCGCTTAAGACGGTTCATTTTAGGTATAGCTATTCGCTTTGCCCTGGTTATAAAAACCAACTAAATACTTCGGAAGGTAAGTTAACCCTTGATACCGTATTTTTCACATTTCAAGACTCTAGAAAGGGCAGACATTCTAAATATGTTTTTAATTACGGTGAAAAGTTTGTGAATGGTCAAGTGGTTCAGCAAATTAATCCTTCTTACAATTTAAAGAATATTGATCGATGGAATAATTATAAACCTTCTGGAAGTTGCAACGGCGATGTCATTTCAGACCCTTTACAGGCTTCAGAATTCCCTTATACAAGTTTGAATGTAATTGAAGCGCAAAATTCTGCAATTGCTTGGAATTTAACTTCTATAAAGTTGCCATCAGGAGCAACTATACAAGTAGACTATGAAGCAGATTCTTATGCCTATGTGCAGCAAAAAAGAGCCAATAATATGTTGCGCATTATTGCAGCAGAAAACTGCAGCCACATTGGTTTAAATCCACAAATAATCGAAAGTGGTACTGTTGACATTAGTCAGCCTTCAAAACCCAATGGTTATCTTTATGTTGAGTTAATACCAGATCCGCAAAATTCGAACACTTACATTGAGGATATCGACCAATATTTGGTTCCCGGTCAGTTGGTTTACTACAAAGCGCTTGTCAATTTCAATTTATTTTCAGCCAATCAATATAGCTCAAATGGTGTAGATAATTATGATTACGTACCGGGTTATGCCAAGCTTTCATCTAATCCATTAGATTTTGTTTTTGTAACTCTTAACAACGGACAAAGAGCATTACGTGTAAAATTTGAGGGTCAGGCTATGAATGACTCATTAATAAATATTTTTAATCCAATTTCTATATCTGCTGTTCAATTTGCCAGACTGAATTTATCTCAATGTATTTTCCCTACCAATAGTCAGTTTGCAACTAATAACCCTGTGTTCGATATTGCGCAAAACACCGTAGCCTCGATGCTTTCGATGCCACAATATTTGCTGGGGCCAAATTTGTATAATTATACGCTTGGTATTGGCAAAAAAATAGTGCTCGGAAAGTCCTGGATTCGTTTACAAAATGCAAATAAGAATAAATATGGTGGCGGTCATCGTGTAAAGCAAATTCGGATTTACGATGCTTGGGATGTCATGACCAATAACGAAATGCCAGAATTTTATTATGGTCAAACCTATGAATACAAGAAAGAAGATGGGACAAGTTCTGGTGTTGCAGCATATGAGCCAGCCATTGGAGGGGATGAAAATCCTTTTAAAATGCCCGTCTCCAATAATGTCAAGAATTTCTTGGCTGCAGATATTAGAAACTATCAGGAAACCCCATTTGGTGAACAGTTCTTTCCGTCACCAATTGTTGGTTATTCAAGAGTGGTTGTAAAAAATATCGAGCATGATTTTGTCAATAAGACCGCAACAGGAAAAATTGTACATGAATTCTATACCTCAAAAGACTTTCCAACCATTGTCTTAAGAACGGACAAAGATCGAAAGGCAGCATATATTCCTATACCTGCTTATTTCTTAAATTACTTCTTAACAAGGGAACTTGCAACACAAGGCTTTGTGGTCGAGACAAATGATATGCATGGTAAACAGAAAAAACAAAGTGTTTATCAAGAAAATAATGCAACTCCAATTAGCACGGTAGAATACATCTATCAGAAAGAGGTTTTAAAAATGGCTGATTCCGACCAGGGTGCAAATGAAAAATATAGTACTTGTTACCAACTCACCAATAAGGTTAAAGTAATAAATACGAATGGAACTTCTGGTGAAGCATTCAAGGGGATTGTTTATGAAGCCTTTGCGGATGCTAGGAAATTCAATAATAAAGATATCGGTGCCGAGGTTCAATTTAATATCAATTTAATTAGTCCTAGTATAGTTGTTCCGTCAATAATTCCGATGGTTTCCTATTCTGAATCAAATTTCAGAAGTCATGCTTTCATCAAAGTAATTGAGCGCTTTGGTGTACTTTCAGAGACGATTGCCACAGATTTAGGGTCAAAGGTTTCTACTAAAGATTTGGCTTATGATGCAGAAACAGGAACCGTACTTTTAACCCAAACCAAAACAGATTTCAACGATGACATTTATAGCCTAACCTTTCCTGCACATTGGTATTACCCGGGTATGGGCCTCGCATGCTATAATACAGGGATTGAAGTAGCGAATCTGAACTTTCTAAATGGTGGTTGTTCTACTAGCAATGGGATTAATCCATTTGTTATGGGTGATGAAGTGAGCATATTTGACTCAAACAATAATACTTATAATAAAGGATGGGTTACTGATGTTTGTTCATCGGGTATTCAAGTAAAGCTATTTGATGGAACACCATTATCAGGAACTAACTTGCTATTAAAGGTGATCCGTTCAGGAAAACGCAATCTACAAAATACGCCAATCGGTTCAGTAGTATTGCGCAGCAATCCTTTGAATCATATTCACGACAATATTTATACTCAAGTATTACAAGCTTCAGCCGTAGAATATTCTGATGACTGGAAAACTTTTTGTGAATGTTTTGTAGATTCTACCAATAACACCAATAACCCTTATATACTGGGCACTAAAGGTATCTGGAGACCGAAGGCTTCTTATGTACACTTAAGTGGGCGCACACAAGCAAGAGAAAACAATAATACCAATATCCGAGAGGACGGTATGTTTACTTCCTTTAATCCATTCTATAATTTTCAATATGAATGGATCATCGACCGCCAAAACTGGACCTACACATCCTCTGTTGTAGACTTTAGCCCTTTTGGTCAAGCATTAGAAACAATCGATGCCCTAAATCGATATAGTGCTTCGGTTTACGGTTATAATCAAACATTGCCTGTGGCCGTTGCTGCCAATACTCGTTATCGACAACTTGGGTTTGATGGTTTTGAAGATTATGCGTTTCAAAATTGCTCAGATAACCACTTCCGTTTAGGAAGCGCATCTCTTGTCTATAACGAAGCTCATTCCGGACATTATGCTGTAAAAGTTTCTCAAAATACTCCAGTTGAATTAGCTGTAGTGCTGAATGAAGATTGTGCTCAGAATGAATGTGATATAGATATTCAACTGCTGGTTGGGACAGGCGGTTCGAGTCAAGCATCTTTCGAGATGACACCGATGGGTTCTAATGCTCCTTTTACAATTGAATATGAGATTCAAAGTGGCTCTCCTTTGGTTGATTTATTAGCCAATGGTCTTGGTTTGAGCATTCTAAAAAACACCAACGGAACCGATATGGTGAAGATCATAATTACAGATTCTAAAGGCTGTCAGAAAGTTATTTATTTATAAGCATCACTATGAAAATCAAACTGTATTTAGGAATACTAGTAGGGTTATTTACTACGACATTCTCCATTTCTTATGCACAAGTTCTCCCATGTTACAATACAAGTTGTGCATCAGCTTTGCGCGTTTGTTATTCAATGAATCAAGATTTTGACTTCTATGCCGGAAATGATGCTTCTTGTGGAAATACATCATTGTACTACCTTTTCCAATTTGCAGGAAGTGGAACAGGATTTCAAGTGAATTTAATCAATGGTACTGGAACCTGGGAAACTTATGGCCCATTTAACTCTAGTGCGTTAACAAATTGCGAGTTGGTCGATTCTTATTTGAATCAAATTTCAAGTGGTGATTTTAGCTCTGCTACGGTTTCAATTAGTAGTATAGCCAATAAATTTTATATTTTGAAGGTTAAGCCTCAAACTTGTAGCGGAACAGTTCAAATTATTCCGAGTGAAGGTGCTCGGTTGTATTGTGATGATCAAATTCATTGTGATGACTGTATATCTTCATTTTCCCCTGGTCCGGGGAAATATATTGTATCTGCTTGGGTCAAAGAAGACCAAGCTCCGGCAGGCACGACAAACTACACACATCCATTTATTGAGATTTCATACACGAATAATTCACAGGTTGATCAACTTTTTCCTCAAGGAGTCATTATAGACGGTTGGCAAAGAATTGAGGGTCAAATTGAAATACCATCATCTGCAACAAATTTATCGATTCAATTAAAATCAAATGGCGGCGATGTATTTTTTGATGACATCCGATTTTTTCCAAAAGACGGGAGCATGATGAGTTACGTTTTTGACCCAATTAGCCTGCGCCTCATGGCGGAATTGGATGAAAGAAATTACGCCACTTTCTACGAATATGATGAAGAAGGAAAATTAATTCGAGTCAAAAAAGAGACTGAAAGAGGCATCATGACCATCCAAGAAAATCGTGAAAATATTATAAAACAGTAAGATGAAATTGCTATTAATTTTTCTTCCCTTTATCTCATTAGCGCAATGGGTTGCTATTCCTACTTCGCAATACCTTGATGAAATGGATAAAATACAACTCGATGCCAAATTTCAATCAAGTTATAGCTATTTGTGTCATTATTCTTTCATTGATCAAATCACAAACGATACTTTGGAAGAAGCCGAAGGCTACCTCATCTATAATTCAAAAAAGGATCTTCTCAATTTTCAACAAGTTAATTATACTGGAATTCAGAATAAGGAAGTACTGGTTCTTTGCGACACAATGAATCGACAACTGCTTATTCAAAAACCGACAATTTCTCTGTTGGGAAATCAGGACCTTTTGGATATTCCTAAAGATTTACAAAATCAATATCAGGTTAAAAAGTGTGCTGTAAAAGAAACAGTACAATATGAAATCACACTTCCGAAAGGTGGGCCCTATTCAATGATAAGGATGACCATCAATTCTAAAAATCTAGAAATATTAAACTACCAATTAGTATGTGCTGAAACGGTTGCACAAGATCCTTATGATGAAGATAAAAAAGTACTTCCGATAATGAGTATCAACTTCAGAAACTACGAATATGGACAAAAAGTTGAGCAAAAACGATGCACACAACCGCTGGATTACTTTACAGATGCTAATCTGCAAAAAGCGAGCAGTAAATATGCAGATTTTGAAATAATTGACCTTCGAAACAATAAGTAATATGAAAAAACTCCTACTTAAATTATTGTTTGTTATTGCAATATTTAGCTTCAATACTAATGGTATTCAGGCACAAATTATTCCCTACATTGCAAGCATTAACACACCCTATCAGGGAGCGCCAGTTACCATTGGTCAGCCAACCGCAAAATTTGTTTTGCAGGCTACACCGCCAAATACAAATGAAGCGGATCTTCAAGTTCTAAATCGAATTTCTTTGGAAGTTGATCCTCATTACGAAGAATATTTGGGTACATCCTTTGAAACTAAGGTGAAACTATATGTAAAAAGATGGGATGTCAACAATCAGAGTTTGCAAGATACTGTCATCTATCTTTCAGTTGATTATAATCCATTTGCAGATACAAACTATCGTTCTGTAGAAAGTGCTAGATTTAAGAATTGCTATAGAATTGAGCTAGAAATCCAAGAAATTGAGGTTAACCAAAGTTCAGTACCCGATTTGCCAACAAACCTCGCTATTAAAGGCGAAATTCTCATCGAAAAAAGAGTGGCTTATACTGATCTAACAACTCCGATTAACTTTTTCCCAATCACAGAAGAAAATGTTGATTGCGATGCAGCAGCAACAATTGACCAACTCGGTCTTGCTTGGTATACTTCTACTCCTGGAATTTTAGAATATCAACTAGAATACGTTTATATAAATGATTATTCAGAAAATTTCTCTGTTGATAAAAGCGAAGCCGACCTCGACTTCAATTTTAAATATAACTCCACTAGAATAAGTACTTCTAATAGTGAATACAAGATCAACTTATTATTCGACAAAGGGTGGTTGGTGTATCGCGTCCGAGGTTTAGGTGTAAATGCAAACGGAGAAACCGTTTTTGGAAATTGGAGTCTGCCAGAATCAGGAACAGTAAATCAAGTTTCATCCGATCAGAAATTCCATATCACACCACAATTGCAACATGAAAAAGCGCTTAACTGGCAATTGGCAACCACTTTTGCGGAGCAAGGAAAGAAAAAAGAAGTCATCAGCTATGCAGATGGTAGCTTGCGCAATCGACAAATGGTCACTCAAGTAAATTCGGATCATAATGTAATAGTCGGAGAAACGATTTATGACCACCAAGGAAGGCCAGCCATCCAGGTTTTACCAACTCCGGTTGCACAACCATGGTGCCAAGTGAATGATCCATTCAAAGCAGCAAGCATTCATTTTTACCCGAATTTCAATCAAAATGCTACATCTAATGGTTATTCTAGATTAGATTTTGATTTATCTACTGCTCAAGATAGCTGTGCAATAGTTGCAGGACCGATGTCTACTCAATCCGGGGCCTCAAATTATTATTCTTCGGCAAATCCTAATCAAAGTGCGGAGCAAGGGCATGTTCCCAATGCTCTAGAATTTCCTTTTAGTCAGATTGAATATACTCCTGATAATACTGGAAGAATCAGTAAGCAAGGAGGTGTCGGACAAACCTTCCAATTGGGTTCCGGGCATGAGTCTACTTTCCTTTATGCAAAGCCGAATCAATTAGAATTAGATCGACTTTTTGGATCTGAAGTCGGACATCATTCGCATTATCAAAAAAATGCTGTGATAGATGCAAATGGGCAAGTGAGTGTGAGCTACTTGGATCAAGAAGGAAGAGTTATAGCAACTGCATTAGGAGGAGATGCTCCAGGAAATTTACTGCCAATTGAAAGTGAAGAAAATGCATCAGTTCAACTAACGGTTGATGCATTTGGCCCAGATCATTCAGTAAATACTTTCGATATAAATGGTGAGACAATTCAATATTCAAGTTTTTTCACACTTGTTACAAATTCAGATGTGTTGATCAACTACTCTTTTCAAATTGATCCATTGCAATTTGAATGTCTGCCAGAGATTTGTGTCAATTGTGTCTATGATTTATCTATCTCCTTGGTGAATGATTGTGCTGAAAATGTCCTGAATACTACGATTGACCAAAAATTATCGGGTCATTTTAAAGAAGTAAATGGTATTTATACATTTCACCCGCTCTGTAATGACAATAACGGTGGAAGTTATTCTCCTACTTCTTTAATTGCATATAATTTAGGGATAGGCACTTATCATCTTGTTAAAGAATTGACAATCAATGCAGAAGCTAGACAACAATTTGTGGACATGTATTTAGATACTACCCTCAATAATTGTGTGAAAACGCTTTATGATTTTGAGCAGGAGGCCCTTGCAAATATTGACTTTAGTTCTTGTGAAACGACATGTGAATCATGTTTAAATGACCTTGGCTCCTTAGATGACTATATAGCCGCTAATTTGGGTTCTTCCAATGACTATTACGAAGAATTAAAAATCTGTGAAGCTCTATGTGATTCTACCTTTGAGCCTTGTCGTTTCGCCTATGAGATGTTTCAAATGGACATGACCCCAGGCGGACAATATGCTGAATATTTAGACCAAAACAATCAGGTAAACCCTTCTGTACATAACTTATCTATTTTTAATGCTAATACCCAGTTAAATTCCTATGGTCTTGGACTCATTTGGCAGCACCCTAAATTCATTGACGCTTTTGGAGAGCACCCTGTCTATTTGGACGACAACGGAGATACAAGCCGTATCTTATTACAACAAAATTCAGGTGGATACACTCCGCAACCGATAAGTGCTACACTGATTAAAGTTGATAACTCAGGACAACCATACATTTATCCACAAGAGTTAGCTAATGTGAATGATTTCATCAATAATTTTGAAGTTTCTTGGGCAAAATCTTTGATCAAATATCATCCGGAATACTGTTACTATGAAACTTGTTTGAGCTACGGAAATAAGTTGCAAACTTCTGATGAATATTCTAGTCAATCCTTTGATGAACTATTGCTTTCAACTACAACTTTTGAAGAAGCAATGAATTCAAATTTACTCCCAATTGGATATCAACCTATTTTCTCGAATATTGGTCAGGTAAGTGTAGGGGCTGCTATAGAACCATGGTGGGTGCAAAGCACCACGCATGCCTGGGATCCATTCATGAGTAATTTTAATGGCTATGCTACATCCACTTGTGGATTGGCTAGTACTGAAATGTATGATCGATTTATGCATTACCAAGAAATTGGTGGAATTTGGCGTTCCGCTATCGAGGTTGCTGCTTACTCTGCCCGTTGCGGAAACAATATATATTCAAATCCAAATTCTTCATGTTTCGATTTTGGAGGCATGTTTAATGCCAGTTATCAAATTGACATTCTTAATTTGGAGTGGAATAATTTAAAATCTTTTTATGCGAGCATCAAACAACAATTACAGCAAGAAGTTGCGGATTGTATAGCGCTAACAGAATGTCAATCTTATTGTGGTTGTATTGGCAATGAAAATTACAATCCATTTTCAACGGGAATAGTTGATTTATCTAATGTGCCTTCAAGTTTTGACGCATCACTGTATATGAATCCTACGCAACCATGCGGATTTATCCTAGCCAATGAATATGCATCTAAAGACAGGAGATTTAACTCGGTTGAAAATGTTATTCCAAATCCAACACCAAATCAAAGTGCTTACGAATTATACCTGAGCACTGGGCAATGTCCGATTGAATTCACCTTCCAAAATTTGCTGAGTCAATTGGCAATTATTGATCAGTTAGACAACAATAATGTGCATTTGAATGATTTCAGTGGGTTAATAAGTATGTATTATGCAAACAATAATTATGCATCTCCAGGTACTATTCCGGACATCTATCAACAGGTCATTTCAGCAGGAAATACATTAACCATCAACTGGATCGAAAATCCAACAAACATTAATGTTGCCAGCATCACGTTAACAAAAAATAATTCTTCTGTCTCTTGGGATGATATCAATGAAATCAATCATTTATACCACACAAATGCAAGTTCATTTAACGCTGAAGGAATTTATACTGCAAATGGCCTGAATCAGGATTTACAAATAAGTGGAAACTTAACTGGTTTTGATTTATCGAATTGCAATTTCCAAAGTGTTGGTACCCAAAACCAATTGGGCCATGACATCGAATATGCATTGAGTGCTCTTGCCGCTAATCAATTATTGACAAGTAACTCTCCTGTTCATCTTGATCAACTGAGTGGCACGAGTTTGACAGGTTTGCAAACGACATTAATTGAAAACGCTATCGGAGGATCACAGCCTTACGATGTCTTTTGGATTCAAGATTCATTTCATCAATTTCACTTCTTCAATGGCAATGCTAATTCACAAGACGGATTGCACCTCAATTTTGACCCAAATTATCCTCAAGGATTCAACTGGAATGATTTATCGTTGGTTCAGTATTTTGACCAATTGGTTTCTACTGGTGGTTATACTTTTGAAGTAGATGCCCATTTATTAAATAATACCATTGTTCATCTAAAGGGAGATATATTAAGGATATTGAACGGAAATAATGATATCGGGCTCCCGATTGGTACCTACGGGCTTCCGGTTTCTAGAAGCTGCCAAAGTGATGAACATGAGGCATACAATTCATTGGAAGAATTATTAAAGGAATGTTTGCCACAATCCAGCGGAATCAATCTCAATCAAATTGATTGGTTTACATCAATTTTTATGGATCATTTTATTTACGATCAATTTGAACCAGGTACCAATAGTACTACATCTGATTTCAATGTTGCTCTGAATAAATTAACCATCTCTGCAGGTTCATGTAATACAGTATTGCAAGCTGCTACAAATTATCCATTACATCATATTGTTTCAATCGATGCAATTGAAGTTGTTGGGACTGTGAATACCAATCAATCCTACAATCAATTCCTTCTGCATGCCACGTTTGATAATGGTAATGTTGGTGTAATTGCTGGTCAGACTTGTTTAAATCTTAAGCAATGTATGGATTGTGATACGAACGGAGTCAATATAATTGCCTTAGATACCATTCGTTTAGAGCGTTTACAAAATGGTAAATTTTTCATTGATCAAACGCTGGAAAAATATGAGCTTTATACCACCGCTATTGATAGTTTTAATTTGGCGAATAATCTTACAGTACTTGATACCAATTACATCGACATCAAGGATTACTATTATTTCACCGAGAATGGGTTTCATTTTCCGACGCCTGCTTATTTACATTTCATGGAAAACGCCATCATTGGCTTGGATAATTTAGACTACTTGAAGGACCCTATGATGTTTGCTGCAAATTATGGCTATGCAACAAATGTTCTTTACGAATATGATCGTTATTTGGAAGGAATACAACGCTATAACCTCCGAGCACAAGATTCTTTAGCTCCTTTTTTAACACCGATTTCCAAAGAAGATTTTGTTTTCAGTAGAGTGGCTAGAAATAATGGCGTTTTTCTAAGTTATTTGGAATCAAATCCGATTGGCAATCAAGGTGCCAATAACATTCTTGCATTTCTAAATACCGCCCCATCAGCGGTATCACAATACGAGCAAATGTATGAAGCATATGCCAGTGCATATCTTCAATTTGAAACAGCAAATGCTCAAGATACTATTTCTCCTTGTATTGGATTTGAGAAAGAATTTCCAATGTATGCCTATGAGGATATCCTTGAGAAAAATGTATTGAATTCAATTGAGGGCCAACAATTATTTTGGCAATATGTAAATAGTTTTTCTAATCAAGATTGCCCTGGTATTCTGCCAGAAAAAATTGATACAGCAACTATTGCAATTGCAGCTTTTTCAACAAATCGTATCGATCAGAAATACTACGCTCTTTACAAAGAAGCCATTTGGTTGTATAACCAATCTTACTGGGCAACTACAAATGGCCATGAGCTTAAACCGCAATTTTTAGATGCAACTTCTTATATGCTCAATGAATATGACAGTTGCTTGCATGAATATCTAACTTACCTATACAATTATAGTAGTTCGCAAGATGCGAATTACCCACTGTTTCCGCCTTTGAGTATTACCCAATTTGGTCCATGCAATGGAATTCTATTGCCCGAAGACCCTTGTAGAGAAGCTTACAGTCAGTATTTATCATGTACTTATGATTATAATAAATGGGCATCAAATATTGGGTATTTTCAATACCAAGAATTGGCCACCTATGACGCATTTTTAGATTTGGATTTGTGTAATTGCGTAGATGAATTCTGTTCTCGTCTTAACAATATCAAAGATGGTTTGATCACTTTCGGATTTAGTGATTCTCTTTACTTGTATCTTGAGCCTACCCAAATTTGCGATAAGCCTTGTTTCATTCCACAAGATACACTAGCGCCATACAACGAGATTACCGTTCAATTGCCAAATCCTTGTGAGGAAGCTCTGATTAACAACGCTATCATGAATGCGCAAAATCAATATGCACAGTATCTCGATAGTTTAGTAAATGGATTAGTTCAACAATACAATGAACATTGTATGACCGTAACTGAACAAATGAATTATTCTTACACTGAAAAGCTGTATCATTTTACGCTGTATTATTATGATCAAGCAGGTAATTTGATCAAAACCGTACCACCAGAGGGTGTTAATGTTTTACCTATAACAAACAGTAGTGACCTTTTGGAGCAACAAATAATTGCAGATAGAACACAGCACCTCAAAAAGATATTTACGAGTCATAGACTTGCCACAACTTATCAATTTAATTCTCTGAATCAATTAGTAAGTCAAAAAACTCCTGATACAGATCCAATGAAAGTTTTCGAATTGCAGCTGCCTAATGGTTTGCACCCAAATTTGATTACCAATAAAATTCAAATGGTTGATAACCAAGTTGGTTATTTGGCTGGAGCTGTTCCTAATTCAAACGGTGTTTCAACCGAGCGTGGATATCTTTATAAAACCACAGATGCTGGACACACTTGGAATCGTATTTATGGTTTGATTGGAGCTGATTTAAGAAAAACCTTAATGGTAAATGCCCAAACTGGATTTGCGGTCGGAACAGATGGTGTCGTATTAAAAACTGTCGATGGTGGCCTGACCTGGGATTTACTACCGACATGGACGAATATGGCTTTTGTAAATGACATTTTAGACATTGACTATGCAGCCAATCAGACCATTATCGTTGGTGAAAATGGTTTAATTGCCAAGAGTACCGATTTGGTCAATTTTTCTTTATCCAACAACGGAATATCTTCTAATGCTACTGTTACCTCGATCACTCATGATGCCTCTAAACATTACATAAGTGTGGTAGAAAATGGTAAGTCTCTTATCTATGAACGCGCATTTAATGCCTCAACATGGTCTTCGCTTGGTACATTTAATGCACCAGAATTGACTTGTTTGGAGCAACTATCTGATAATAATTTTATTGCTGCAGGAAAAGATGGTAGGTTGTATCATTTCACAACAAATAGTTCGACAAATTTATGGGAGCATAAAGACCATAACATCCATGACGATATCCAACAAATTGCCTTTTTTAACTTGCAACAAGGAATGGCATTGTCCAATCAAAAACTATATCGAACAGCAGACGGTGGGCAAACTTGGATTTTATTGCCATACCAAGGCATATTGAGTCTTCAACGCGCTGCTGATAGAACAACCATTGCAGTTACTACACAAAATGGACAGATTTATACATTTGTACCTTCTACGAATATTACTAATGCGCCTATTATAGTTAATCATGCAAATGGTACTGCACCGATTGAGGCAATTTGGGTAACTCATTTCCAAAATGGCAACGCAACATTTGCCCCAATGGGTTTTACCTCTGGTAATTCATTATTCTTAACAAATAATGCTTACATGCAAATACCTGCCTGGTTAAACACGAGCTTACCTTCAGGCGAAATCATAAAAGACATCCAACTTAAAGCTTATAATCCGAGTGGTTATGGACTCAAAGGCGCGATTCTCTCTCAAAGCGGAAACATTTACACAATTGATTGGGCACCCACAAGTCAGACCATTTCTGTAATTAGTGCGCTTCAAAATGGTATTGATATTCAATTAGATGACGCAAATGATCAGATTACGGCGCTACTTTCAACCGGGCAATTATACAAATTAAATCTGGCGGCTTTGCCGAATGGATGGTCTCAAGAATTAAGTGGGCTTACTGGGTCTTTTAAAGCAATTTATCGCAATGGCAATATGATCCAGATGGTTGGGACAAATAAAATGAAAGTTCAAATTGGTGCAAGCCCAGCAACTACCGATTTAACAGACGCAATTGCTCCGTCAAAAATCAATCAATTGTATGTTCATCCTTCAAATGGTCTTATTACAGCTATTGGTACAGACGGACAATTCTATGCATTTGCAAACCAAAAATGGAATATAAAGTTAACCAATACCAATGCAGATTTAAAAGCGCATACCTGGGAAAATGGCGCTTATTTTATCGCAGGTAGCTCAGGTTATTTAACCCAAGGCTCATTGTCAAATGAGTATTATATTGGTAGCGAATTAATGCTCAACAATGGACATCCGGTATCTCAAGATGTAACTGAATCTTTAAATGGTTTGGTAAATGTTCAAGGTAAAATGTATGTAGTTGGAGAAAACGGAGTTACACTCTATTCACCGAACATCAGTAATTTTGGGCTAGCCAAAACGTATCAAGGTAACCAAACTTTGAATCATGTTGGCTTCTATACACAATCTGGCACAACTAAGTTCTTGAGTTGTGGTTTGACCTCGACTGTGTTAAGCCATGTTGGCGGAAGTGCCCTGGCTCGCAAAGAATTGTTCCTTTTAGGCATCAAAGATGTACACTTTAGTACGCCAATAAACGGTACACTTCTAGCTGGAAATAATACCCTAAGAAGACTTGGCGCAGGCCAACTATGTACTTTAGTGAAACCAAATGCTGCTAGTTCAGCCTTGTTAAATGGCCAATTCAAAAAGGTCTGGACACTTTCACCAACCAAAGCGCTTATTGCTGGAACAAATTATAGTGCATTGATAGACAATACAGATGCAATTTTATCCTCTAGTATTCCAACTAATGTGGTTGATATTGCCTCCAGACAAGGTTATTTCTACTTTGCAAAAGCAGATGCGGTTGTCGGGATGACTATTTCAGCGAATGGAATTGTTGGGGCATCTTCAACATACAATTACACGGGCCAACAAATCAATAGCATTGATGTCCTGGACAACAATGACTTTGCTGTTGCTGGTGAAAATGGCTATTTTGAATACAATGGTGTGGGTTCGGGCTCAGCATTCACTCTAAATATTCAAAATGCAGATATCAATGATTTGAAATTTGTGGATCACGTCTATGCCGTTGCGGTTGGAGACAATGGCGCCTATTACAAATTCACAGCAACGGGGATGACTCCTTATGGTTATGCAACAACCGGAACTTGGGCAGAAATTCAAGACGTTTACTCTTCAGGAAATGACCCTTATTTAGTGGACAATGCTACTGATATCGATATTTACACCATAGACTTCGCAAGTTATGATCAGGCTGTTTTTGGTGGAAAATACCTGACTGGTTTTGGAGTAACAAACCCATTACACTGTTATGTACGCTTTTTGCATGACCCAAATGCCAAATATTCTTCACGTTTCTTCTATGACCGTTTGGGCAGGTTAATTGTGAGCCAAAACGCAAGACAATTCAATGCAAGTCCTAAGTTGTATAGCTATTCATTATATGACGAACTTGGCCGAGTTGTAGAAGCCGGAGAGAAAACTGAGAACCCTTCTAGTGTGCTCCAATTCAAAGGTATTTTTGGAACACTGGTTTCAGGATATTACAATCCAATTACAGTCAATGATTCTTTACTGAATGTATGGGTGCGTGGTGGTGGCGCACGTAAAGAAGTAACCAAAAGTTATTACGACCAAACAGCATTCAACAATGTTCCGAATTTTAATCCGAACGTTTTAACCCAACGCAAACGCATTGTGCATGTGGCATATTATAGCATATTAGACACCAACCATTTGGAAGCTTACGATCATGCTACACATTACGATTACGATATCCATGGCAATGTCAAAACACTCATTCAGGATAACCGTAAGATGGAGCAAAACTTCCCATCATTGGCTTTCCAACGATACAAACAAGTTGACTACACGTATGATTTGATCTCTGGTAATGTGCACCGGGTAGCGGTGCAAACAGGCCAGCAAGACCAATGGCACCATGCTTACCAGTATGATGCAGATAATAGAATCATTAGTGCATATACTAACAAGGAAACTCCAATTCTTAATGCAGGATTACCGATTGCCTTAGAAAACGAACTATTGCAAAATTCTGATTGGCAACGCGATGCACGTTATCAGTATTATGATCACGGGCCATTGTCAAGGTTAGAAATTGGTAAGGATCAATTACAAGGCCTAGATTATACGTATACCTTACAAGGTTGGATGAAAGGTATCAATGCCACTTCATTAGATTCTTTGAATGACCCTGGACTAGATGCCGCATCTGGCTTAGCAAACAACCCAAATTCTTGGTTTGCAAAAGACGTCATGTCTTTTGGTTTACACTATTACAATGGAGATTACACACCAATTAGTACTACACTATCTGGTAGTGCCCAAGCAAATATTGTTGGTAGTGATGTTGCAAGTTATGGTGCTGATTTATACAACGGAAATATCCGTGCCATGCAAACGACCCTCACGCACCCTGGAACATATCAGGTATTGCCGCAGGCAAATGC
>Ga0078894_10000732_pt1 | contig 23449 bp, 22 predicted proteins | sample LauGreSu1BDMLBSD_2_FD_67506 | JGI IMG/M metagenome (GOLD analysis project Ga0078894, IMG submission 67506) | Freshwater lake microbial communities from Lake Michigan, USA - Su13.BD.MLB.SD (version 4) (version 4) | ecosystem: Environmental > Aquatic > Freshwater > Lake | place: Lake Michigan... | reverse complement strand
AGAACAGTTTTGGCTGAGGGCACTATTATCCAGCGCGTGGAAGCAGCTGGCGCTGTCGCCGCGCCCTTGGGGCCAGCGCCTTTCGAGGTTTTCATAAAGGGCGAAATAGCTCGCTGGACAGGTGTTGTTCGCGCGGCAAATATTTCGATGGATTAGGGCGAAAGCATCACGCGTCCCCGAACGGCTGCCCATTCGGGTTGAACGGATGCTGCGCATCACCTTCCTGCAGCAATGGCTCAGCCTATCTGCCTCGCAAGTTGAGGACAGCCTTTATGACAAGGCCGCGATACGGAACGTGGTGGGCATTGATCTTGGCAATGAGGCTGCGCCGGATGAGACGACGATCTCCAAATTCCGCCATCTGATCGAGACTAAGGGCCTCAGCAAGATGATGCTGACAGCCTTCAATGATCATCTGAAATCCAAGGGCATCAAGATTGGAACGGGCACGATCATGGATACGACGTGGATCTCGGCGCCGTCATCGACCAAGAACGAGAAGGGTGAACCTGCCGCGATTCGCCGAAAAATTTAATCAGATGCCTCTTAAAATATTCTCTGATCAATCTGCTAAAACGCGCATTAACCACAGCGCCAGGCTCGGGAAAATCACCACCAGCGCCAGGCGCAGTACATCCGCCGCGACGAAGGGTGCGACGGCTCGGTAGGTGGCGAACATCGGCACATCCCGCGCAATGGCGTTCACCACAAATACATTCAGCCCGATGGGCGGCGCGGTCAGGCCAATGCCGCACACAATCAGCACCAGAATGCCGAACCATACCGCCACATCATCCGCGCCCATGCCAAAATCAAGCGCGGTGACGATGGGGAAAAACACCGGCAGGGTCAGCAGGATCATCGCCAATTCATCCATCACTGCGCCGAGCAGAATATAAAACGCCAGCAGCATGACCAGCACCGCATGGGGCGGCAGGCCAAGCCCCGCGATGGCTTGTGCGGCTTCCATCGGCAGTTGCGAAAAGGCGAGGAAGGCGTTGAAAACCTCTGCCCCTAGCAGAATGACGAAAATCATCGCCGTGGTTTCGGCGGTGCGGATCAGCGCTGTTCCGAACTCCTTGAAGCCGATGCTGCGCCGTGCCAGCCCGACCAGCAGCATGGCGGTGGCACCAGCAGCCGCGCCTTCGGTTGGCGTGAAAATGCCGCCATAAATGCCGCCCAGCATCACAATGGTGACCAGCACCGCGGGCCAAGCCCCGGCCAAGGCGCGCCAGCGTTCCGCCATGGGCAGTTTTTCACTCGGTGGCCCCAAGCTTGGGTTGCGCCGTACCATGAGCGCAATCACGCAAAGATAGAAGGCAGTTGCAAGCAAGCCCGGGATCAAGGCTGCCTGAAATAGCTTGGCGATATTCTGTTCGGTGGAGATGGCGTAAACCACAAGGATCACCGAGGGCGGTATCAGAATACCAAGCGTGCCGCCCACCGCAATGGTGCCGGTAGCAAAACCAAGATTATAGCCATAGCGGCGGAATTCCGGAAGTGTTGTGCGCCCAAAGGTTGCAGTCGTGGCAACGGAAGAACCGCAAATAGCACCAAAGACCGTGCAGGCGCCGATGGTGCTGGAAGCAAGCCCGCCGCGCCGATGCCCGATCCAAGCGCGGGCCGCGCGGAACAGATCAGTGGAAAGCCCCGAAACCTCGGCCAGCGCACCCATCAAAATGAAAAGCGGAATGACCGAAAGCGTGTAATTGGCGAAGTTATGATAGGGCGTGGTCTTTATGTAGGAAAGGAAGGCTTGCAGGCTGGTCAGGTGGATATAGCCAAAGGCGCCCACCACCAGCATCGCAAGCCCCACCGGCATACGAAGTGCAATGAGCCCCAGCATGGCGACGAAACCAAGAATAGCGATTTCCATCCCGCTCATGCGCTGCCCCTTAGCCGTGCGACGGCCATCGCAAGCGCCACCACGGCGGTGAAGCCGGCAAGCCCTGCGCAGACAGCAATGGCGGGCGCAATCGGCAGCAGCAACACCATGGTCGTTGTGCTGCTGCTTGCCGCATCCAACGCGCCTGCACCCAGCCGCCATGCAATCAGCGCCATCATTGCGGCAAAGACCACTTCCCACAGTGCATCAAGCGCGGCTTGAAAGCGTGCTGGTAGCCTGGCGGTGAAGCTATCCACCATGACATTGCCGCGCCGCGCCTGGCACCAGGGCATGAAGGCAAAGACAATCAGCGCAACACCCATCTGCACGAATTCGAAATCCCCGCGCACGCCGCCCAGCCCAAAGGCGCGCAAGGTGATGGAGGTACTGACCAGCAGCGCCAAGCCCACCGCCAAAGCGCCCCCAAGCAGCGCGAGAAGGCGCGCCAGACGGTCAAGTACGCGCACCCCGGTTTCAGATGCTGTCTTGTCCAGGGTGTCGCCGGCGGCCTCGCTCACGCGTGTTTCTGCAGTGCTGCGCGGGCATCAGCCAGCAGGCGTTCCGCCGGCAGGCCGCGTTCTGTTGCTTGCCTCAGCCAGGTATCGGTCACGCCTTGCGTTGCGGCGCGGAAGCGCGCCACCTCCTCCTCCGGCAGGGTTGTGATGGTATTGCCCGGCCGAGCGCGCACGATGGCAAGCGTTGCTTCCGCCGCAGCATCCCAGGCATCGCCGGCCATGCTGGCGGCGACCATGCCGGAATTGGCATCCAATATCTGGCGAAGATCAGTGGGCAGGCCATCATAGCGCGCCCGGTTCATGGCGAGCACAAAGGTCGCGGTATAAAGTGTAGGCGAGCCCGGAATTTCGGTATGGTAGCGCACCAGTTCATGCACGCGGATCGCGGGCACCACTTCCCAGGGTACCACCGTGCCATCCAACACGCGCTGCGCAAGGGATTCGGGCACTTGCGGAATGGGCATGCCGATCGCCTGCGCGCCCAAAGCGCGCAACGCCTCACCACAAAGTCGCGTTGGGAAGCGGAGCCGCAAGCCGTTCATATCCTCAAGTCGCGCAACGCGCTTATTGGCATGGATCACGCCATGATCATGCGCCCACCAGCAAAGCGGCTTCACTTCGCGAAATTCTTCGACCAAATGCTGTTCGCCAAATTCCTGCAACGCGCGGGAATTGGTGATGGCGCGACGAGAGGCGAAGAAGGGAAGCTCAAACGCCTCAATGCGCGGAAAGCGGCCCGGTGTGTTGCCGGGTAGGGTCCAGACGATATCCGCAACACCATCGCGCGCCTGATCAAAAAGCTGCGGCGGTGCACCACCAAGCTGCATGGAAGGAAAAATCTGAATGCGCAGCCGCCCGCCAGAGGCTTGTTCAATGCGCTGCGCCCAAGGGGCGAGGAAGCGCTGCTGACCATTGGAAGCAGGCGGCAAGAAGTGATGCAGCCGCAAAGTGATTTGCGCCTGCGCTTTCAGGTCACGGGCAACCAGCGGGCTGGCAAGCATGCCGGCGCCAAGGGCGAGCGTTGAGCGGCGGGATAGGGTCATGGGCGTTCCTTTTCTTTGCCGGGTAATCCTGGGCTGGGACCTGACGGCAATTTTTTTCTTCTGCTTGGCTAGCATTATCCCTAGGCCCCAGCAAGCAAAAAGCGGTTTGGCCGGCGATGGTCAGGCGGCCCGATCAAAAGCCTAAACCGACATAGTTTTCGGCCAAGGCTGCCTGCGCCGCTTCTGATTGCATGAGATAGGCAAGCTCTGCGCCACGAAGCCGCTCGTCAAAGGCGCTTTCGGCGCCGTCAAAGCGATGCAGCAGGCTGGTGAACCACCAGCTGAAACGCTCTGCCTTCCAGATACGCGCGAGCGCGCGGGGCGAGTAATGCGCCAAGGCGGCATCCTGGCCGGTCCGGAAGAACCCCGTCAGCGCCTCCATCAAATAATGCACATCCGAAGCCGCGAGATTGAGCCCCTTGGCCCCGGTGGGCGGCACGATATGTGCGGCATCACCGGCCAGGAACAACCGGCCAAAGCGGAGTGGTTCTGCGACAAAACTGCGCAGCGGCGCGATGCTCTTCTCGAGCGATGGTCCTGTGGTCAGCGCCGCTGCAGCTTCCGGGTCCAGTCGCCGACGCAGCTCTGCCCAGAAAGCCTCATCAGTCCAATTGGCGGCGCTGTCATTCAAGTCGCATTGCAGATAATAGCGGCTGCGGGTTTTGCTGCGCATGCTGCAAAGCGCAAAGCCACGCGCATGGCGGACATAGATCAATTCATGATCAACGGGGGGCACATCCGCCAAAAGGCCAAGCCAGCCAAAGGGATAGATTTTTTCGTAAAGCGTCATGGCCGCGGGTGGTACGCTGGCGCGGCAAATGCCGTGAAAGCCATCGCAGCCGGCGATAATGTCACAGGTCACTTCATGCACGGTGCCGCCGGCTTCAAAACGCACCTTCGGGTGGGCTGTATCGAAATCCAAGGGTGTGACGTTCTCTGCCTCGTAAACGGTGAGCAGCCCCGCAGCCGCCCTTGCCTGCATCAAGTCACGCGTGATTTCAGTCTGGCCATAGACCGTGACGGTCTTGCCGCCCGTATGCCGGCTGAGGTCAATGCGCTGCCGCACACCATCCACGCAAAGCGAAAACCCGTGATGCACCAGGCCTTCCGCTTGCATGCGCGCGCCAACACCCGCCTGCTGCAGAAGCTGCGCTGTGGTTTGTTCAATCACGCCGGCGCGAATGCGGCCCAGCACGTAATCCGCGCTGCGCTGTTCCAGAATAACGGCCTCGATCCCCGCCTTATGCAGCAATTGTCCAAGCAGCAGCCCCGCCGGGCCGGCGCCGATAATCGCAACCTGGGTACGCGTTGGAAGACGCATGGGCTGCTCCCTTAAGCCTATCCCGGCCCATTGGTGAATTCGCTTGACGAGGCTTGCGGCTGGTCCTCTCATAATCGTCCAGGCGCAAGGAAGCCATAGCAGGCCAGCGCCGGACAGGAAACTTCCAGGGAAGAAACCGCCCATGCCTTGCTTTGACCTTGGCGACATTGCCGCAATGCCCCGCTCACTGGAATGGGGGAGGGGCGCCTGATGGGTCAGGAGGATTTCATCCAGCGCGATCTGGAACAGCAACCGCTGACGATTTCGCCGCTTTACAAGACCAGCATGTTCCGCGGGCCGACACGGCCGCCGCTTTCCTTGAAGACCGGCATGGCCGATCTGGCGGGCCCAGTTTTCGGCGCGGAGGAGCTTGGCCCGCGCGACAATGATCTGATCCTGAATTACGCCAAGGAGAGCTTCCCGGTTGGTGAGCGCATCATCATCCACGGCCGCGTATTGGACGGGAATGCGCGCCCCTTGCGCGGCGTGTTGGTGGAGCTTTGGCAGGCGAATGCTTCGGGCAAATATCGCCACCGCAATGACGGCTATATCGGCGCGATTGATCCGAATTTCGGCGGCTGCGGGCGCTGCCTGACGGATGGTGAAGGGCGCTATATCTTCCGCACCATCAAACCTGGCCCTTATCCCTTCCGCAACAAGGTGAATGATTGGCGCCCGGCGCATGTGCATTTCTCAGTGTTTGGCACTGGGTTTGCGCAAAGGTTGATCACGCAAATGTATTTTGAAGGTGATCCCCTGATCCGGCATGACAGCATCTTGAACACGATCTCCGATGCTGCGGCGCGTGATCGTTTGGTTGCGCGGTTGGATCTGGCTGCATCGGTACCGCTGGATACGCTGGCCTATCGCTGGGACATCGTGCTGCGCGGCACACGTGCCACAGTGTTTGAAAACAAGCTGCAAGGGAATTGAGACACCATGATTACCCCTGATGCGCTTGGCTATTTGCCGGAAACCCCTGCCCAGACTGCGGGGCCCTTTGTGCATATCGGCCTGATCCCAAGCCAGGCGGGTTTCGATATATTTGAGAATAACCTGGGCACCATCGCGCTTGGCGCCGAGATCAAGGGGGACCGCATTCGCATTGAAGGGCGGATTTTCGATGGCACTGGCGCTGTTATCCGTGATGCGCTGGTGGAAATCTGGCAGGCGGATTCCTTTGGCCGCTTCAACCACCCAGCGGATCAGGCACCAGGGCCGCGCGATGCAGCATTCCGTGGCTGGGGGCGGACAGGGACGGATTTCGAAACCGGGATTTGGTCCTTTGCCACCATTAAGCCAGGGCGTGTGGCGCGCCGACATAGTGAGGGTCGCTTGGCGCCGCATATCCTGGTTTGGCTTGCAGCACGCGGCATCAATCTTGGCCTATTGACGCGGCTATATTTCGAAGATGAGGTGGCGGCGAATGCGGAAGACGCGGTGCTCCGCCTGATCGAACAGCCGGAACGGCGCAAGACGCTGATCGCGCGGCGCGTCTCAGGTACGGCCGAGACCACCTATGTCTTCGACATTCATTTGCAGGGTACTGAGGAGACGGTTTTCTTCGACGTCTAACACGCTCAGAAGAAGGGGGAGGAGCATTATGATAAATCGCCGGACTATGATCACTGGCATAGCTGCCGCGCCACTGATGATGCGCGGCGCTGACGCGCAAGGCGCGGAATGGGTGCCAAGCCGGCCCATACGCCTGGTGGTGGGTTTTGCGGCGGGCGGTTCCACCGATACCACGGGCAGGCTGATGGCGCAGGCGCTTTCTGCGGCGCTGCCGCAGCCCGCCGTTGTCGAAAACCGTGTCGGAGCCGCCGGTAATATCGCGACCGAACATGTGGCGCGCAGCGCGCCGGATGGGCATACGCTGGTCGTCGCCTCCATGGGATCGCAGGCGGTGAATGCAGCGCTTTATCGCAACCTATCCTTTGATCCGATCAAGGATTTTACGGCGGTATCACTTTTTGTAAAAAGCTCCAGCATGCTGGTGGCGCATCCAGGTTTTCAGGCAAAAAGCCTTGCTGATTTGGTTGCATTTGCGCGGGCTAATCCTGGCCGTGTCAATGTTGGCACGGCGGGTGCTGGATCTTCGCAGCATTTCGCCGCGGCGTTGTTTGAACATTTGGCGCAGGTGCAATTCACGCATATCAATTATCGCGGTGGGGCGCCGGCTATGACAGATCTTGTCGCCGGGCGCGTGGATATCGTGTTTTCGCCCATTGTGGAAACCGTGCAGCAAATCCGCGCCGATCAGGTGCGTGCGCTGGCCATCACGCGGGCACAGCGCTCACCGGAATTTCCCGATGTGCCGGCGGTGGCGGAAGCGGTGCCTGGTTATGAGTTCTCTTCCTGGCTTGGTGCCTTTGCGCCCGCCGGCACACCGCCAGCAGCGGTGCAACGCATATCTCAAGCCCTGGCGGCCGGGCTGAAAGACCCGCAGATTCGCGAACGTGTGCTGTCCCTCGGCTATGAACCGGTCGGCAGCACGCCGGAGGAATTTGCTACCTTTTTCGCTGGCGAAATGCCGCGCGTGGCGGAGCTGGTGCGCATATCCGGCGCCAAGGTTGAATGAAGCGCGCCGGAGCCTGACCATGCCGAAGACCAAGCCTGACGCTTCGCCCCTTTACATGTCGGGCTTTGGCAATTCCTTCGAGACGGAGGCGCTGCCCGATGCGCTGCCTGTTGGGCGCAATTCACCGCAGAAATGCAATTATGGGCTTTACGCCGAACAGCTTTCTGGTTCGGCGTTCACGGCGCCGCATGGCAAGAATGAACGTTCCTGGCTGTATCGTATTCGCCCGACGGTCAAGCATTCCGGTAATTACCGCGCGATTGATCCTGGCCTGATCCGCACCGCCCCCAATGCGGCGGAACGCCGGCCCATACTTGGCCAAATGCGTTGGGATCCTTCACCCATGCCACGCCAGCGCGTGAGTTTTGTTGAGGGGCTTACCACCATCACCACCGCAGGTGATTCGGATACGCAAACGGGCATGGCAGCGCATATTGCCCTCATTACGCGGTCCATGCAGCGCGAGTATCTTTCCAATGCCGATGGAGAATTACTGATTGTCGCGCAGCAAGGGCGACTTCGTTTCTGCACCGAATTTGGCGTGATTGAGGTTGAACCGGGTGAGATTTGCGTGATTCCGCGTGGTATCATCTTCCGCTGCGAAATCCCGGATGGCGCAGCGCGCGCTTATGTCTGCGAAAATTATGGCGGTACCTTCACCTTGCCCAATCGCGGCCCGATCGGCGCCAATTGCCTGGCCAATCCGCGCGATTTCCTGACGCCGGTCGCAGCTTATGAGGATGAGGACGCGCCCTCAAAGCTTTTCGTCAAATGGGGTGGTCATCTTTTTGTGACCGAGATCGGCCAATCACCTTTGGATGTGGTCGCCTGGCATGGGAATTATTATCCGTACAAATATGATCTGAGGCGCTTCGCGGCCATTGGCTCCATTTCCTACGACCATCCGGATCCGTCCATCTTCACCGTGTTGACCTCTCCGTCCGGTGAGGAAGGTACTGCCAATATTGATTTCGTGATTTTTCCCGAACGCTGGATGGTGGCGGAAAACACGTTTCGCCCGCCCTGGTATCACCGCAATGTGATGAGCGAGTTTATGGGCCTGATCTATGGTGTTTATGATGCGAAGCCGGAAGGCTTCGTGCCGGGTGGCTTTTCGCTGCATAATCAAATGCTGCCCCATGGGCCGGATGCGGGTACCTTTGAACACGCCTCCAACACTGAACTCAAGCCTGTGAAATTGACTGGTACCATGGCCTTCATGTTTGAAACGCGCTTCCCGCAGCGCATCACAACCCATGCGGCTAATCTGCCGATCTTGCAGAAAAACTATATCGCCTGTTGGGATGGTTTGCCGAAACGCTTCAACCCCAAAAAGAAGCAGGCTTGGTGAGATGAGTGCTACGCCCCCTCAGCCGGATCGCTTGGTGTTGCTTGGCACCAAGGGCGGCCCTGCGATTCGCAAGGGTGGACCTTCGCCAACCGCAAATCTGCTGGTGGTCGGTGGCTATCCCTATGTTATTGATTGCGGGCTTGGCGTGACACGCGGGCTCGTTGAAGCGGGCCTTGCCTTGCCTGAATTGCGCTGCATCATCATCACGCATTTGCATTCGGATCACGTGTTGGAAATGGGGCCTTTGATCCATACCGCCTGGACCGCCGGATTGAAGGAAAAGGTGGTGGTGTATGGACCGGCTGGCACGGCCGCCGTCTGGCAAGGCTTTTTGGCCTCGCTTTCCTACGATATTGCAATCCGTATCGAAGATGAAGGCCGACCCGACCTGGCTGGCATGGTTGAGGTGCGGGAGTATACCGAAGGTGCTGTCGTTACCGATGAAAGGGTGAAGGTCGCGGCGCTTCGTGTGCTGCATCCGCCAGTGACGGATTGCTTTGCGCTGCGGTTTGACCATGGCGCTAGTTCTGTTGTGTTTTCAGCCGATACTACCTATTTCCCGCCACTCGCGGCATTTGCGCAGGGCGCGGATATTCTGGTGCATGAAGCGATTTATGAGCCGGGCGTGGATCGGCTGGTGGCGCGCGTTGGTAATGGGGCGCGCTTGAAGCAGCATCTGCTGGCAAGCCATACACTGGCCGAAGATGTCGGACGTATCGCAGCCGAAGCAGGCATTGGGCTGCTGGCGCTGCATCATCTGGTGCCCGCGGATGATCCGCTGGTGACGGAACAGCACTGGATTGATGCGCTCCGTAGCCAATACCAGGGCCCGTTGGTGGTTGGGCGCGATGGTCTGGTTCTGCCGCTCGCAAAAACTGCAAACGGAAGCGCATGAAAGCCGCCGAGCCCTTTGCGCGTTTTGCCTATAGCCGCCACGCGGATCAGGCGCGCGCGAAGCCCGCGGAATATCCGGTGGTGATTATTGGCGCTGGCCCGGTGGGTCTTACGCTCGCGATTGATCTCAAGCTGCGCGGTATTGAATGCGTGCTGCTCGATGATCAGGACCGAATTGGTGAGGGTTCCCGCGCCATCTGCTTTGCCAAACGCACGCTTGAAATCTGGGACCGTCTTGGCTGTGCGGCCCCCATGCTGGAAAAGGGCGTGCGTTGGAATATCGGCAAGGTGTTTCAGGGTGAAGACCTGCTCTATCAATTCGATCTGCTGCCAGAACCAGGCCACAAGATGCCGGCCTTTATCAATCTACAGCAGTATTACGCGGAAAAATTCCTGGTGGATCGCGCGCAGACCCTGGGCGTTGATCTGCGTTGGCTCAATCGTGTCAGCGGCGTGCAGACTGGCGATCAAGGCGCGCGGCTTCGCATTGAAACGCCTGATGGCGCCTATAGCCTCGATGCGCGCTTCGTCATTGCCTGCGACGGTGCGCGTTCCCCGACGCGCTCATTGCTTGGGCTGGATTTCATGGGTGAGCAGTTTGAAGATCAGTTCCTGATTGCCGATGTGCGCATGACAGCGGCCTTCCCGGTTGAGCGCTGGTTCTGGTTTGACCCGCCCTTTCATTCGGGGCAATCCTGCCTGCTGCACAAGCAGCCCGATGATATCTGGCGGATAGATCTGCAACTTTCCCCCGATGCCGATGCAGAACATGAAAGGCGGCCCGATGTGGTGCGTCCGCGCATTGAACGCATGCTGGGCCATGGTGATTTTGAATTAGAGTGGATTTCGGTTTATCGCTTCCAATGCCGCCGTCTTGAACGCTTTGTGCATGGCGCGGTTATTTTTGCCGGCGATTCGGCGCATCAGGTCTCGCCCTTTGGCGCGCGGGGCGCCAATTCCGGCGTGCAGGATGCGGATAATCTTGGCTGGAAACTCGCCGCCGTGCTGGAAGGCAAGGCAGGGCTGATCGAAAGCTATAATCAGGAACGCTCGGAAGCAGCGGATAAGAATATCCTGAATTCCACCCGTGCCACGGATTTCATCGCGCCCCGCCAGAAGGCGGAGGCGCGCTTTCGCAATGCTGCGTTGGCGCTGGCGCGGCAGACGGAATTCGGCAAGCGCTTCGTCAATTCCGGCCGGCTTTCGACGCCGACCGCCTATTACGATAGCCCGCTTTCAACACCGGATGTTGGGGCTTGGTCGGTCGGTCCGCTGCCTGGGGCACCGATCCCGGATGCGCCCTTGGGCCATGGCTATCTCAGTGAAAGGCTTGGGCACGGGTTTGCATTGCTGTGTCGGCCAGACGCCAAAGAAGCGCTGCCCATAGCCGGGCTGCCCTTGATCGAAGCGACAGAAGGGGATGAGACGCTGATCCAGCGTTTTGATCTGGCGCCCGGGTCTGCATATTTGATCCGTCCAGACCGACATGTCGCTGCGCGGTTTCGCTCTCCTGAGCACACCATAGCTCTGATAGCACTGAGACGGGCGGGCGGAACTTGACTAGGCTTGATACTTCTCCCCGTTTTGCAGACGCAGATGCTGCGTATCGCGCCATTATTGACGCACATCGCGGGCTGACAGAGTCTGAAAGCGCTGATCTGAACGCGGCGCTAGTCCTTGTTTTGGCCAACCAGCTTGGTGACTTGGCGATACTGCAGGATGCTCTGGCGCTCGCCTATGCAACGCTCGCGCGCCAACAGGAAGCAAGGCCTAATGCCAACTCCGATTGATCTATATCATCAAGCTCATTCGCAGAGCCCGATGGACATGATGCGCGATGTCTCACCGATGAACCCGTTCTACCTATTATGACGCGGCGGCGCGTTGCTTGGAATGCGGCAAGGGCGGCCTGGCAGTCGGCTTCCTGTTCGGCGCCAATACGCTGCAGGGGTTGGAGCATCTCTTCCCTCGGCTGTAGTAATCGCCCTGGGACAGCGTCTTCTCGCCCTTCACAGCGGCAAGCGCCACCTTCGGCTTGAAAGCCGGGCTGTGGTTCCGGCGTGGTCGTCTCGTCATTGTGGCTCCTGTTCCCGGCATCATGCCGCGTTCAGGCAGGGAATCCACTTATGCCAGCTGTCCAGATTCTCCGAGCCAGTTCTCTCTGATCCGTGCAGGTGAAATCACCGAAGCAACGGTTCAGTTGCTCAAACTGGATAATACCGAGGTCACTCAATGCGAACGCCGATCTCTTGGATCAAAGGCCCCCAGAAATCACGCTCACGAGCGAGGAAGGCCATAAAATCCTCTGACGAACCTTCCCCGATTTCGGCGCCAAGGGCGATCAGGCGTGCTCGGATCTCAGGCACGAGCAGCGCGCGGGTCGTTTCCGCATGCCAATAGCGCACCATCGGTTCGGGCGTACCTGCAGCAGCGAAAAGGCCGTACCATTCATAGGTCTGGACATCACCTTGTCCTGCCTCGGCAAGTGTTGGCAGTTCAGGGAAGGCATCGGACCGGCGACTACCAGTGGTGGCTAGTGCACGAATGCGCCCTGCATCAGCGTGCGGTTTGCTTGAGGCAGGACTATTGATCATCACCTGGATATGGCCAGCAACCAAGTCGTTCAGCGCCGGCCCCCCACCGCGATAGGAAACGCCGACAATATCAAGGCCCGCGCGTCGCTTCAGTAGTTCCATGGTGAGGTGGCCGGATGTCCCAGGCCCAGGCATTCCGTAACTTAACTTTCCCGGGTTCGCCCGTGCATAGGTGATGAACTCCGCAACATTGCGTACCGGCACACTTGGATGGACCGTGAGTACACCTGGAAAATTGGCCAGATGGGCTATGGGCGTGAAATCTCGGACGGAGTCATAAGGCAGATTCGGGACAGCCACCGCATTTACCGTATGCGTGCTAAGCAGCACGCCCAAGGTGTGGCCGTCGGGCGACGATTTTGCCACCGTGTCTGTACCGACCACCATCGCGCCTCCCGCCCGGTTCTCAACGACCACAGGATGTCCGACCGTTTCAGTGAAGCGTTGGCCGAGCAGTCGCCCGAGCAGGTCAGTCGTGCCGCCAGGCGCTACCGGAACGATGACCCTCACCTGTCGGCTAGGCGCCCAGCCTTGTGCATGGGCGGGCGCTAAGCCAGCTGTCGCGACGCCCAAAGCAAGATATGGAAAGGAACGACGACGCAGCATGTTTCCTGCTCCTCACTATGTACGGGCCAATCAAGCTGATTATACTGAAGCCCTAGTTTTCATGTGCTTCCCATTTTTTCTCCCCAGTGCATATCCGGGAGAGCCAGTGATTACCCTGGTACCTGTCCAGTTCAGATTCATTCACCTCGCCAGGTTCCGCCGCAAAGGAATGGCACCACATCACGCAAGCGCGGTTGCGCTCAGGATTTGAAATACCATTGTTCAGGACGCGCGCCCCAGGGAGTACGAATATGCTGCGATACTCCCGTACGGGCCGGCACATTTTCGAGCCTTTCGCTTACCACGCGCACGCCCATAAAGGCTGGTGAAAGCCCAACAATGCCAATGCCCCATTGTTGTTCCACGATAATCTTCCAAACTTCCTGCGCGGTCTTGATGCGTTCTGCTTCCTGCTGACCAGCGGCGGCGCGCATCAGGTCAAAGGCGCGCTTCATTTCTGGCTCAGTCGGTGCGGTCCCGCGTTGACCATTGGACGCAAACCAAAGGGCATGCGCATTACCCATGACACCCGCGGTAGGATCAACCGGCAGGGCATAGCGCGGGTAGAGATAAAGACTTTCTGTGCCGTTATTGGTCCACATGAAGATCTGGTGCTGATCATTGAGCGCACGTGTCAATGCCAAACTACGTTCCATGACTTTCACGTCAGCGGCGATACCAATCTGGCGCCAATGCTGTACGATCATTTCCGCCTGTTGCGGCCAGGTGGGGGAAAGCGTCTGCGCTACAGCGATTTCAATACGAAGCCTTTGCCCGTTATCGCGCCGCAGCCGATAGCCTTCTCGGTCCTTGCGCGTAAGACCAACTGAATCCAGCAACCGGTTGGCCTGTGAGGGTTCATGCGTAGACCATTTGGTGCGCCATTCCTCACCCGGTGATTCAGGAATGATTCTATCCGGAATGACTGATCCTGGCGTGCCGAGGCCAAGCCAGAACGCCTCATTCAATTGTTCCCGATCAATGCCGAGAGAAAGGGCGCGGCGGAAACGTGCATCAGCCAGTAGGGCGCCGATTTCCTTGTCTTCCGTATAGGTCAGGCTTGGAAACAGCACCGTATCTCCGCCATTGAAGCCGGGGTCCAGATGGACGCGGTAGCGGCTGCGCTGACGATTTTCCAACAAAATAGGCAGCTTGCCGAGATCGATAAAGCGCTCCTGATAATCGTAATCACCGGCAATGGCGCGCAGATTGACCACCTCAGGATTCTCAGCGAGCGTCATCTGAATACGGTCAATATAGGGAAGTTGATTACCTTCCGTGTCAACCGCATAGAAATAAGGGTTGCGTTCCAGCACCCATTGCTGACCCGTGATGGGCTGCACCATGCGCCAGGCGGCAAGTGTTGGCAGGTCTCGGTTCAGGCGCCAATCGGATTTATTGCGAAAAAGCTGGACCCAGGTGGTGAAGCCCGCTGTACGCGCCTGCGCATTGAGCGCTTCCACCGAAGAATATTTGGGCAGAAACTGCTTGAGGTAATGCATGGGCGCATAAACGCTATAGGCGCGCCCGTCGGATTGCTGGCGGGTCTGACCGCCGCCCACCAGCGTATCTCCGGCCAGCAGATAGGGAAAAAGGTAATTGGCAGCCTCGAAGATGAAAACAACTGTAGTCTCATCTACTTTTTCTACGCGGCCAGGTTTGCCATCAGCAGACATTTCCGGCGCAGGAGCAGGCACAAGATCGGGGTTCTTGTACAAATCCTCGAACCAGAAAACCCAATCATCGGCCGTATGCGGCGTACCATCGGACCAGCGCATCCCTTTGCGCAGGAAAACTGTGGTACGCTTTCCGTCCGCGCTGACCTCATATCCCTTGCAAAGGCAGGGGACGATTTGCGTGCCGGTCTTGTCGAAGAATAAGGGCTTATCGGCTGACATCAGCCGATTCCCATTTTCACTATCGCCTGGGCCGATGAAACCGCGCCGCCAGGTACCACCATAGCGCCCAACGCTACGCAGTGGCTGTACCACCATAAGATCCTGCGGCAGGCGCTGTTCCACTGGCGGCAGGCGCCCGGCGCGTACCTGCTCCGCCAGCATCGGCGCTTCGGTAAAGCGTTGCGGGCGACGCGCAGCATCCGAGACAAGGGTTGGACCTTCCAATTCCCCGACCAGCGCCGAATCCCTCACTGAACCGCTGGATTGAGCGAAAGCGGCGGAAGCCAGTCCGCTTGCGGCCAAAAGGGTGGCACCAAATTCACGACGACGCATGATGTCTCCTCCCTGCTAGCCGGTGACCCCGGCCAATTCTATCTCGCCTGCGCGATGGCAGCTTGTGAACCGCCCTGGCGCAATTTCGGTCAGTTCCGGTCTTTCCAGGCGGCACCGTTCAACTGCATAGGGGCAGCGCGGATGAAAAGCACAGCCAGGTGGTGGCCGAGACGGATCCGCAACTTCGCCGGTCGCCTTCATGCGCCGGCCACGCAATGTGGGATCTGGCGCCGGAACAGCAGCTAGAAGCGTTTCCGTATAAGGATGACGTGGGTTGCGATAAAGCGCATCGGTGGGCGCGATTTCCACAATACGCCCGACGTACATCACCGCGACACGATCACTGACATGCCGAACCACGGAAAGATCATGCGCGACGAAAAGCATTGAGAGTCCGAGCCTATCCTGCAAATCCAGCAATAGATTGATGATCTGCGCCTGGACTGAGACATCAAGTGCGGAGACAGGTTCATCTGCCACAATCAAGCGCGGATTGAGGGCGAGCGCCCGCGCAATGCCAATGCGCTGGCGCTGACCGCCGGAAAAAGCATGCGGAAAGCGCGACCGCGCGCTTGCTGGCATTTGCACCAATTCGAGCAATTCCAGCACCCGCGCATTTCGCTCCGCGGCGGGTACGCCGTTCACTTTAAGTGGCTCAGCGATGATATCGCCCACCATCATGCGCGGATTGAGTGACGAATAAGGATCCTGGAAGATCATTTGCATATGCCGGCGAAGCGGACGTAAGGCGCGCTTCGGCAATACCGCCAGATCGACACTTTGCCCTTCAGCCATGGAAAAATGCATGGAACCGGAAGTAGGCGCCAGGGCACGCAGAATGCAACGGGATACCGTGGTTTTGCCACAACCGCTTTCCCCCACCAAAGCCAGTGTTTCACCCTTGGCGATATGGAAGGAAACGCCATCTACCGCGCGTACGCGCCCGATTTCTCGGCGCAAAAGCCCAGCATGAATCGGATAATGCTTCTTTAGATCAACAACATCAAGAATATTCATCCCGGAACCTCCAGGAAACAGCTGGCACCGGCTTGGCCTGGTGGGATCGGGGGCGGCACGGCAGCGGTGCAGCGCCCCTCGATCACCTCGGAGCAGCGAGGATGGAATGGGCAGCCCACTGGTCGTGCACCGGGATGCGGTACAGCACCACCAATGGTTGCCAAGCGCTGCCGGGGCTTGGCCAGAATGGTTGGCACAGCGCGCAATAGGGCGCGCGTATAAGGATGACGCGGGGCGGCAAATAAGGTTTCAACTGGCGCATATTCGACGATACGGCCGAGATACATAACCGCGACATCGTCACACATTTCAGCAATCACACCCATATCATGGGTAATCAGCATCAAGGCTATGCCTTTTTCTGCCTGTAAGCGCCGCAGTAGATCCAGCACTTGCGCCTGCGTCGTCACATCAAGGGCCGTGGTGGGTTCATCAGCGATCAAGATATCGGGATCACCTGCCAATGCCATGGCAATACCGACACGTTGGCGCAACCCCCCGCTGAGCTGGAAAGGATAAGCATCTACGCGCAATTCTGGGCGAGGAATCCCCACTTCGCGCAGCAATTCAATGGCGCGATCGCGTGCGGACTGCTTCGAAAGGTCGCTGTGCTGGCGCACGGCCTCAATAATCTGATTGCCGACGGTATAGTGAACCGAAAGCGCGGTCATCGGTTCTTGGAAGATCAGCCCAATACGCCCACCACGAATGGCGCGCATGCGTTCCGCATTGGGATCGAGAGCCAAAACATCCGTACTTCCAGAACTGCCGGGATCCAGGACGATACTGCCCCCCACAACCCGGCCAGGCCTATCCAGAATGCGCAGGATGGAACGCGCGGTAACGCTTTTGCCGCAGCCGCTTTCCCCAACAATACCGAGTGTACGCCCTGAACGGAGATCGAAGCTAACGCCTTCAAGGGCACGCACCACGCCCTGCTCCATTTCGAAATGGACCGCGAGATCGCGTACGGCGAGTGCAATTTCATCAGCCATAAGGGTCAGCCGCATCACGCAGCCCATCACCCAGGAAATTGAAGGCCAGGATCACCAATATCACAGGTACTGCAGCCGAAAGCAGCCATGGAGCACCGGAGAGCACCTGAATATTCTGCGCATCCTGCAATAATATCCCCCAACTTACGGCTGGCGGGCGTAGCCCCAGACCCAAGAAGCTCAGGGCAGTTTCACTCACGATCATGGCAGGCAAGGCCAGACTAACGGCGGCAATGACGTGACTCATGAAGGAGGGTAGCATATGGCGGAAAATGATCCGCCCTTGGCTGGCGCCAGCCAATTCGGCAGCGACAACGAAATCTTCCTCGCGAAGCGCCAGAAAGCGGCCTCGGACAACCCGCGCCAAATCTGTCCAACCGATCAATGAGATAATGATGGTGATCGCAAAATAGACTTGCAGCGTACTCCAACTATTCGGCAAAGCCGCGGCCAGACCCATCCATAGCGGAATAGTTGGGATAGAGCGCAGAACCTCGATCACGCGTTGGATGACGGTATCCACCCAGCCGCCATAAAGCCCAGAGATGCCGCCGAGCAAGACACCAAGCACCAAGCTGAGCGTTACACCGGCCAGGCCGATGAAAAGAGATACGCGAGTCGCAACGATCATGCGTGAAAATAGATCGCGCCCTAATTGATCCGTGCCCAGCAAAAAAATACCTTCGCCCCTTTGCGCGCCAATCACGCCGATCAGGTGAATATCCATCTCGATCAGGCCGAGCAGATTATAGTTATAGCCACGCGTAAAGAGTCGCACTGGCAATTTGCGATTAGGGTCTGGCGTGTAAACCAGTTGGAAGGTCTGCCGATCGCGCACACCGCGTAAGCCATAGATGTGTGGATTGAAGCCATTCTCATCAAAAAAATGTATGGCCTGGGGCGGAATAAAGCTTCGCCGCGCATCAGTGGCGTGTGGATCATTAATCGCCAGAAAATCTGCAAAGGCCGCAATCAGATAAAAAAGCGCGATCACGACCAGGCTGATAACTGCAAGCCGATGGCGCCTGAATCGCCACCAGGTCAAGCGCAATTGGGTGGCTTCCGCCCAACGATCCTGACCAGCGCTGGCTACGGGGTCTGCTGCCGTCATGCTCGCCCCTCCAGCCGGATCCGAGGGTCGATCCACATGAGCAGTATGTCAGAAATCAACGTCCCGATGACCGTCATGACGCCAAGGAGCAATACAATTGCACCGGCCAAAAACATATCTTGTGCCACCAGCGCTTGCAGCAGCAATGGCCCCACGGTCGGCAAGCCGAGTACCAGGGAAACCACGATGCTGCCGGAAACGAGATACGGAAAAAGATAGGCGACCGAACTGGCGAAGGGATTCAACGCAGCGCGCACCGGATACTTCAAGATCGCCCGCATTTCAGAAAGCCCCTTGGCACGCGCTGTCACCACGTAAGGGCGGCGCAATTCATCCAAAAGATTGGCGCGCATGATCCGGATAAGCTGTGCCGTGCCAGCGAGCGCAAGAACAGCAGCAGGCAAGGGCAGATGCTTGATCAAATCCCAAACCCGCGCCCAGCTCCAGGGTGCTTGCACGTAATCAGGAGAGAATAGCCCCCCCACATTTAGCCCCAGATAGCGAAACCCGAGATACATCAGGATCAAGGCCAGCAGAAAATTGGGGATAGCCAATCCAATAAAGCCGAGGGTCGTAAAGATATAATCGCCAATCGAATATTGTCGGACAGCCGAATAAATGCCGATCGGCAGGGCAATGGCCCATGTCAGGAATAGCGCGGCCAGGGACACCACCATGGTAAGCCAGAGCCTGTCACCAATAACTTCAGTGACGGGCCGACGCCACACCATGGAAACGCCGAAATCGCCCTGGAAAACACGCCCCATCCAACGCACATATTGCACCAGCACCGGTTGATCCAGCCCATATTCGCGGCGCATGGCTTCTGCCTGTTCCTGCGAAACGGAACTGCCACTCGCGGTCAAATTGGCAATATAGGCATCTACAAAGTCGCCGGGTGGAAGGCGAATGATGATAAAGGTGAGCGCTGAGATAAATAGGCAGGTAACCAGCGCAAGCCCAAGTCGCTGGAGCAAATAGCTCAGCATCAGATATGCGTGGGCGTTTGTATCACGGCCCGCTCCCCCCGCGCGATCCGGTGCATGCCGGAAAGCATCTTGGAGGAGTAAACACTGCATGGGCGGTGACCGCAAGGCATCATGCTTGGGTAGTATAACACGCGTCCGGTAGCGCCTTGTCCTTCGGGCATGGGCGCGCGACGTTCGGCAGCCTCCAGCGCCGTTGACCCGTGTTTGGCGGCAAGAAGGATCTTTGGGGCAGACTAGGGCGATGAATAGCGGTGCATCTGGCCTATCGGCTGGATAGGTTATGCTGGCTTCTGGTGACATATAAAAAGCCGCCCACTCTCACCTTTTCCAACCTGCAAAAGCCTCGCGTCGCCAGTGGCATGGGATCCATCCGCAACATCGAAGCCGCCGCCGCCGCGTTTATCGCCCCATGGTCGCAAAGCATTTTTGGTAGACAGCGCGTATCACCAGCCCCTTCGTGGGTAGCCGGTCGCGGCCGGAGAACGGGCGACATGGCGATAATGACGCTTGAATATGCGGAGCGCTTTCTGGCAGGCTTCTGCCATAGCTGCTTCGGGGGAAGCCTGACATGCCAATCTTTCGTTCTATGGTCGCCGCTGCTGTCTTGCTTGTAGGAATGATGGGGCCGGGAAACACCAAGCAGCCACCCGAAAACTGGATTTCCACATGGGCCGCGCCGCCGGTCGCCCGCGTGGACCAACCGGCGCAATCGCTCTCCGCCGCCGGTCAGGGTTTTCCTTGGGTGAATGACGTGCCGCCCGCGGTGCGGGAAGCCGCGCCTGCACAACAACTTCCTGTTGGGGGCGTTTCACCACTACATTTCAATAACTAGACGCTCCGGCAGATTGCAAATGTATCGGTTGGCGGTCAGCGTGTCCGCGTCGTGTTGGCGAATACATTCGGGACTCTGCCCTTGCGCATTGGGGCGGCGCAGGTTGCGCTGCGCGATAAGGGGCCGGCGATCGCGGCTGGTTCGAACCGCGTCCTCACTTTTGGTGGTCTCGCGCAACCTGCCGTGCCGCCGGGTGCCATTCTGGTAAGCGATCCTGTTGATCTTGCCGTACCAGATTTCGCAGAACTGGTCGTTGATATCTATCTTCCGGATGACAGCGCAGCCTGGAAATCGCCAATCACTGTCCATCCTGCATCATGGCAAGTAAATTACCTCTCGGTATCCGGGAACCATGCCGGCGCTGTCACGTTTCCTGTTTCGACAACCACAGCTTATCGCCGCAGTGACGGTTTGGCATCAGCCTCCTCGTTCTTTCTGGCACGGATCGAGGTCTTGGCGCCTGAGGCGACTGGTGTCCTCGTGGCCCTTGGAGACTCGATTACTGATGGTACGCAGTCCGGAATTGATCTCAATCGGCGCTGGCCAGACATCTTCGCGCGCCGTTTGGCTGCCGCGGGTATACGCATGGCCGTTGTGAATGGTGGAATCGGCGGCGGACGCGTGCTGGAAGACGGCGTCGGCCCGAATGCGCTGGCGCGTTTCGACCGTGACGTCCTTGCGCAACCCGGCGTTACGCATGTCACGGTGCTGGAAGGGGTCAACGATATTGGGGCGGCAGGTGCCAGGCCTTCTCCAACTGTGGCTGATCTTATCAGCGGTCACCAGCAATTGATCGCCCGTGCGCGCGCCCGCGGTCTGAAGATCTACGGGTCGACCCTGGCGCCATTTGAAGGTGCTGCCTATTGGACCCCTGAGGGTGAAGCTAAGCGGCAAGCGTTGAATAACTGGATCAGGAATAGCGGTGCCTATGACGCGGTGCTGGATTTGGCGGTGGTGTTGCAAGACCCGGCCCGCCCTACACGCATGCGTGCCGAGTATGATTCGGGCGACCATCTCCATCCGGGCCCGGCCGGCTGCGCGGCAATGGCGGCCAGCATTGATGTCGAGTTATTCCGCAACAAGAGCGACTGACGCGATGGGCAGTCTCTGCGCAAACCTGTTCCCCGATGGCTGCTAGGCGGCGCGGCGGGCTTGCGCCGCTGCAGCGCCTAGCACCATTTGAGCACATTTTTCACCGATCATGATGCAAGGCGCATTGGTGTTGCCGCTCGTCAGCGTTGGCATAATGGAAGCGTCCGCCACGCGTAGCCCCTCAATGCCATGGACGCGAAGCTCAGGATCCACAACCGCCATCGCGTCCTGGCCCATCTTGCATGTGCCTACGGGGTGATAGGTCGTCTCGGCTGTGTTGCGCACCCATTCCAGCAAATCGGCGTCCGACTGAATATGCGCACCTGGCGCAATCTCCTGCCCGGTCATTTCTTTCAAAGGAGAGGTCGCCATCAGTTCCCGTCCTTTGCGTATGGCGGCCAATAGCCCATCTCGATCATACTGCGTGGAGAGAAAGTTGAAACGGATGGCCGGTGCCTCGGCCGGATCGGCCGACTTGATATGGATCGACCCGGTGCTTTCTGACCGCAGCACATTGACGTTCATGGTGATGCCACAGCGCTTCGCGATCCGCCTTTCTCGGTTTACCATCTCGTAGAGAAAGGGCAGCACGGAAATCGTCGCATCCGGCGCCTCCAACCCTTCTCGGGTACGAAAATACATGCGTATCGGCACTGCGGTCCGGGCGAGAAAGCCATCGCGGTAAAGCGCATATTTCGCTGCCTCCCGCACCAGGCGCCAGCCACGCGCATTGTCGTTGAAGGTGGCGTTGCGCGCGATGATTTCGAACTTCACGCGCGGCGAGTAATGGTCGCGTAAATTCTCACCAACGCCCTTCAAGGCATGTACTGGAGTGATGCCGTGGGCGCGCAGCAGATCCGGCTGGCCGATGCCCGATAATTCCAGCAGCTTCGGGGAATTGATCGCGCCAGAGCAGATAATCACCTCTCGCGCTGCCTGCGCCTCGTATGGTTGACCATGGGCGGTATAGCGCACACCAAGACAGCGCCTGCCTTCCAGGATGAGAGACTGCACTAATGCGCCCTTTTCAATCGTCAGATTAGGTCGGCCGCGTGCCGGATCCAGATAGGCGAAAGCAGTGCTTTGGCGACGCCCCTTCGCAATCGTCACCTGTGACATGCCGATGCCTTCCTGCCGAATGCCGTTCAAATCAGGGTTATACGGAAGGCCGATCTTGCCCGCAGCTTCGATCATCTTTTCCAGCAACGGCACTTGATGGCGCGGCGTATCTGTTACGCGCAGCGGTCCACTTCGGCCGCGCAGCGCATCATCGCCGCCATCGTAGCGTTCCATGCGCTTGAATACCGGCAATACTTCGTCCCAACTCCAACCGCGATTGCCCAGCTGCGCCCAATGGTCGTAATCCTGCGGCTGACCGCGCATGAACACCATGCCATTGATGGAAGATGTGCCTCCGAGCATCATGCCGCGCGGCACCTCAATACGCCGTCCGCCCGAGCCCTCATCAGGTTCCGATGTAAAGCACCAGTTGACCGCAGGATTATTGATCAATTTGGAAACGCCGGCGGGCACGCGGGACCAAAAAAAATCACTGCCTTCAGTACCGGCTTCAAGTAATAGCACCCTATACTGGCCGCTCTCACTCAACCGCGTGGCGAGCGTAGCGCCGGAAGAACCTGCGCCAATAACGATGAAATCATGCATAGGGGTGGACATGCGGTCGTGGCTCCCTCGGACGTGTTCCCCCAGCATGGACATGGCTAGCGCGGAGGATAAGATTATAGACACTAGGGGAGCGACGCGGTGCCTCCAAGAGGCTCTGTACCCGTCCAGGACTGGTAGCTGTTGTGAACCGCCCCGGGTAAGCCATCGGCTACAACTTCCAAATAGGATGGAGCCCTCATGAGCAAGACGACGAACAAATTCTCTCCGAAAGTCCGTGCCCGAGAGGTGCAGATCTTGCTAGATCACGATGATGGACGCTTCGCGCGAGCCAAGGCAACAAAGCGCCAGGGATCGCGATGATCCCTGGGCTTGGCAATCATTCATGCCGCTGTGGCTGCGCAGCTTCATTCCGCTACGCGGTAGACGGTGTATGACCCTTTGGCGCCCTGCTTGTTTGGCCCCACTTGGCGGATGCGCTCGGCAATCTCAACCGTGATCCCCTGTCGCTTTTTCAGCCCGGCAAAGAACCCGCGCACCGTATGCTGCGCCCATCCGGTGGCCTCCGCGATTTGCGCCACCGTCGCGCCCTCAGGGCGGCGGAGCATCGCCAGCACCACTTCCTGCTTCGTGCCCTCGCGCGGCTTGCGTGGCGCGCCCGTGGCGCGTGTGCTGCGCCGTGAGAGCACGTTGCGCAGCATGTCCATCGCACGGGCGATTGGGTCTTTATCCGCGTTGACCGGTGGCGTTTCTTCCCAGGCTGCGAGCA
>Ga0078894_10000731_pt1 | contig 23451 bp, 31 predicted proteins | sample LauGreSu1BDMLBSD_2_FD_67506 | JGI IMG/M metagenome (GOLD analysis project Ga0078894, IMG submission 67506) | Freshwater lake microbial communities from Lake Michigan, USA - Su13.BD.MLB.SD (version 4) (version 4) | ecosystem: Environmental > Aquatic > Freshwater > Lake | place: Lake Michigan... | reverse complement strand
CCGCTGTTGCTGATGGCCGTGATCTGAGCGCGGCCAAGCACCGCGTCCGACGACGACGTATCCAGCACCGCGATATAGTCGCCAACCGAGAGGAGCAGCGAACCCTGACCAGCATTCGCCACGCCGTAGGGCGACGAGACGATGATGGAGGTCGTGGTCGAAGCCGTGCCGATCAGCGCGACGATACCGTCCTGCTTGTTGTGCAGGGCCTGCTGCATGAGCAGCATGGAGGCGTCCTTGATTTCTTCCATCGTCTTGGTGGCGATGGTCGTGAAGGCCGCATCCTTCGACTGCGTACCGACAAACGCCAGACCGTCAACCTGACGGGTGGTGTAAGCGCGAACGATGCCAACGTTCGCCTGAACTTCCTGCGCCGTCGTGTCGGGCGGGAAGTAGCCAGCGGCAGAGAACGTAGCGCCAGCCGGGCGGCCAGTCACGACGTCGAAGAACACGTTGTTACCGCCCCAACGCATATTGCGCGGACCGCCAGAGCGACCCTTTTCAAGCTGCGCGAGAAGCGGAGTGACAAGGTTCTGCACCTTCTCACGGAACTGCGAGTACACGTTCTTCAGCAGACCAGTCAGTTCTGCATCGGTAATAAGAGTGGGGTTAGCCACGGTTCACCTCTAGGATGTTTTCAGCGAAATGATGACAATGCCGTGTTCAACGCACTGGCCACAGCATCATCGACGGTGTTACCCGCGAAGGCTTTCGGCTTGCCAGACGGCTTGCCAGCACTGCCAACGGGGAGTGTCTTCTGTCCAACAACACGCTTGGCCTTCTGCGCTTCAACGCGAGCCTTATCTCGTTCTGCCAACGCCTTCTGCGTCTCCTGCTGTGGAGCGGAGGTGGTTGGTTCCGAACGGCGAGATTGCTGAACCTGCGCCCAGATTGCCAGATCATCAACGATGTACTTACGAATTGCATCGTAGCGTGACGCTGGAACATACGGTTCCCCATTGGGAGCGCGTTCAGCGTGCGCGTACATCGCCATCTCAAACTTCTCGGCCAACTCTTCAGCAGAAACCAGTGGCAGTGCCTCGGCAATCATGTCGAGGGCTGGACTGACTTCTTCTTCGTAGAATCGCTGACCTGTTTCCACAATCGCAGCCATCTGATGTTCGACCCGGAGGTCTTCAACCCGCTGTTCTGCGCGTGTGGCCCTGCGTTCCGGCGAGTTCTCCTCACCATACGCATCGCGTACAGCAAGCAAGAAGTCGTCGTCCAACAATAGCTTTTCGATCTGTGCTTCTCGTTCCGACAGCATAGCAGCGAGTTCTTCTCGCTCCTGATAGACCTGTTGAGCAACTTGCTCAATTTGCTGGACCTTCTTCTCGCGTTCCTGATTGTACACGCCCCACTGCGCGAGCTTGACCACCTGATCAAGTCGGTCCTTCCGAACCTTGCCGTTGGCTTTGTACTCGACCATCAAATCAGGAACTTCAACTTCTCCGTCCGCATCACGGAGCGTAAACTCCGTGGCCAGATCATCCGTTACCGTCGGGACGGCAACGTATCCTTCTGGCATATCGAGTGGCGCATCGCTCTCTTCTGATTCCTCAGAATTTTCTGACGCATCACCTTCTGCGTTTGGGGCCAGTGTCTCTTCGGCCTCCTCCGCCACAACGGCTTCTTGCTGTGGTGGGAGGGAGCTTTCAATCGCACTGGAGATTGCTTCACCGATGTCCATGCAACGATCCTATTGCTGTCGGGATAAGATGTCAGCTTGCCGTGCGGCCTGTTCCTCCTCTGGGATGCCAGCCAAACTCTGTTGGAGTAGGTTGGTGACCCCGATAGGCGGATTGCCAGCGGCGAGCGGTAACTGTCCCGGTGGAAGATTTGGAACACTGGCTGCGGCGGGGCCGCTTGCTGGGCCAGCACCAGTAGGAGCACCCATCGGGGGTGCCCCTCCTCCTTGCTTCTGCTGCGCTTGATCTGCCAACGCCATCCAGCGCTCCTGTGCGGAGGCGATGATTGCCGGATCAACGTCGTCCTGCAACAACAACTCGCGCTCCAACACGTCCTGATGGATTGACTCGTTATCCTGCCAACGCATCTCAGGCACCGGCGTTTGCATACGAATGGCATCAGCCACGCGCTTCGCTCTCGCCTCCTGATCCTCATCGGGCGTTGCCATATCACGCGCAACAGCAAACATCTGACGACGACGGTACTCCTTCATGTCGATCACGCCCGTCTGTAGCCAGTTGTCCAGCAGGTACATACGGAACGCCATCGGCATCGGCATCAGCGTCGCCGGCTCCACACGCACATCCGACTGGCCATCAAAGTCGCTCGCGCTGACTGCACGGGCCAAGTCGGGACGGCCCTTGCCAATCGCGCCAAGCGAGCGAGGCATATCGTAGCCCCACGCCATGCCAGCCAGCGTGATCTTCGCCCAGTCGGTGTACGCAAGAGCCAGCGCATTGACGCACGGGCTGAACACGCGCTCCAACTGTTCGCGGCTGGCAATGATCGCACGGCCAGACTCGCCGGTCACTTGACCACGGCTGACCGTATTCCAGCCTGAGGCGTTCTCAAACGCGCTCTTTTCCAGCGCCAACGCTTCTTTGACGTCGCCACCAACGCTAAATCCCTGCACGGGCTGGATGCTGTCCGACATCGGACCAGCGCCACGGATTTCGATCATGGACGTGACGCCGCCCATGAAGGTTTCCGTGGCAATCGCGTTCGGGCGCGTCAGGAATCGACCACCCGCGTTCACGCGGATATTTTCGATCCACTTTGACAGCAGCGCGTTGACGCGCATCTGGTGGTCGATCCACTGCTCCATGACTGGGCGTGGATAATAGCTGGGGTCGCTGGAACCGTCGCGTACAGGGACCAGAGGAATCATGTTCCACATCAAAGGCGAGGGTCCAAACACGACTTCATCGCCAACGACCACCATCTGCATCCCTTCGGGGAGTACATCGGGATGCGGCTCCAGATACACGGTAAACCGCTCCGTCACATCTTCATCGCGGAGACGCTGACCTTCACCAATCGTGGTCTGCGACAACACCCACGCGCCGATTCCCTCGGAGCCACTGTACGTGGGGCCGTTGCCAGTGGAAATCATCGTATTGGCCGCGTCCAACCCAGTGACGCCGTACCGATACGCTGCTTCGGAACGCGAGATCACCTCCCGGATAACGACCCAGTGTGGCTTTTGCGTTGCTGTCGCATTTGGCGACACACGAACCTGTTCCACCCGAAGCGTTTGGCAGCCAATATCGCCCATGGGCTTCTTCTGCCCAGCAATATCGCCCATCCGCTCGTCCCACGGTCCACGATTCGGATTCCAGAATTCGTGCCAGAAGGCAATCCCGTCCGTTTGCGCCCAGAACACGGCTTCGCGCGCCATGCGCGACATCTCCTGCTGCTCATGCTGGTACTCCAGCGCCAACTGCTGGGCCTGTGCCTTCCGTCGATCCTCTGGGTCTTGCGTCACTGGCGTGACGGAGAATCCGGGCTTCTGATCCATCATGATCTGGAGGCGCTGGTCGAGCGCCTTGTCGATCATGTTGTACACGACACGGGCAGCATCACGCGGACGCGACGGTTCGCGCCACGGGCCAAGGCCTTGCGCCGAAATCCACTGCTGTCCAGCGCGGAACAGCCGGTTGCGCTCCACCAAGTGCAAGTGCATCTGCACGGACTCGCGTCGGCTATCCCACAACCCGCGAAGCCACGACGCCCAGACGGACGATTCGATGTTTTCTACGTCGTCTGCGGCTGGGAAGTCGTCACCATACAACGCACGACGCAACATCGCGTCGTTTTCTGACGCCGTGTTGGTGTTGTTCGTTGGAGGATTGGGCGCAACCTTCTCGTTCGGGCCGAGTGGGTTGTTTGACAGTCCTTCCATGGTACGGGCCAGTTCTGTTTCCAGAATCGGACCTTCCAAAGTCGGCACTGTCGCGCTGCCTTCATCCAACAGCCCCATCGGGTCGTTGCCGTCGAAGTACACTGGCCCCGTCATGCGTCAACTCTCCCTACGCCAAAGGCGGCTCGCACAAGATTCCAGTCACGGAGTGCTTCATACTTCTCTCGGATCGACTTCACCATGTCTTCCTGCGCCCATGCGTCAGGATACTGCATGGCAACGGCGATCAAATCCTCTGGCACCACGGCGTTGTACGGATCATCGACCACTTGCTCCGTTTCACGAACCGGCGCAAAGAGAGCCACCGTTGTGCACACGCGATGGACGGCGTAGAGCAAAACCAACGGCCAGAGGAGGCGGAGCAGTTCGGTCACGAGCCGACGTAGCGCACCGTGAGCACCGGCGAAACCGACGCATACGTGCTGCATCGCGCTCGGACTGCCGTATAACCACCAGAGTTGACCGTCCACGCGCCGACTGCCGTCGCCGTCGAAGCCGCCGTGCCGCTATTGCTTGGAATGCAGTTCAGTGCCACCCAGTTCGCGTTATCCACCGTGGCCTCAAACGTGATGGTCGTGCCCGTCATCGTGCCGGTGATCTGGATACCCACGACACCAACCGTCGGGAGGCCCGATACGGTAGCCGCATCGTTTGCGGCGGTTACGGTGGTGGTTTGCCTTAGCAAATTTCCAACAGACATCGCTATCTCCTGACGTTAGTTGCAGTCCCACGCACGAAGCGACTTGTTAATGCGCGAATCTGGATCACGGGCGGTTTTGGCACTGGTCAACTTGGCCTTCATGCCCTTCATGCGCCGGCAAAAAGCGATCCGTCGCTTGGCACTCTTCGGACTTTTGGCAGCCTCCGCCTTCTTTACCGGAGGCTTGATGTTGTGACCAGCAGCACGGAGCGAAGCGCGGCCCTTTTCATTCAGGCCACCTTCAGGGTTTTGCCCTTCTTTGCGCTGCCATGCTGGGGATGCCATGCTACTTCTTGGCCTTCAGTTGCTTGTGCTGCTTGATGGCGATAGCCAAGAAGCCAGAAACCAGTGCCTTCACCACTTCGCCATCCCACAGCGCCAATTCAGTGGGAATGTCGGCGTTTACGACCGCTGACAGTCCAGTGGCCAGCGAGGCGATGGCGATAGCCAGCCCCTGCTTGGCATACGGTGGAAGCTCATCGACCAACGTGCTGCCGCGCTTGATCCCGTCGAGCACGAATGGCGTGATGACGCCAATCAAAATGGGCGAAATGATCTTCAGCGCGATGTTTACTGCCGCGTCTCCAAGCATCAATCCTCCTCTTCCATGTCGTCGTCTTCTTCGTCTTCCGCCTGTTCGCTATGTGCGCCCATGCGGGCTTCCAGCGCATCAATGCGCTCCATCAGGGCGTCGATCTTGGCACTCAGTCCTTCAGGACTGGTTTCCTTGATCGGCATATCCTCGGATTCCTTCTCTTCCACCGGATAGCCCTTGTCATCGCGCTTGGCCATCGCTCCGCTTTCGCGCATCGGCTTGCCCAAACCAATGACAACCGTCATGCCGGGGCCTTTTGGCGGGCCACCGTCTGTCAAACCTTTGCGCTTCAGCATCGGCTTACGGCCCAGCTTCTTGCCAAGCTTCATCAGCACCGCGTCCATGCCAGTCTTTTCCATGTCTTACCAGCCCGATCCGGGCAGTTGCGATTGGAAGTCTCCAGCGGGCTGAAACGCCAGCGCCGGGCCGTTCTCTGGAGAAACATAGGGGTCATCCACAACTAAACGCAACCCAACAGGCGCTTCAGGCACCGACCCCTGCACCCGATCCCAGCCGTAGAGTGCCAACGCTACCGCCATTACGCCGTCATCGTGGAATCCGCTGGGGGCCTCATAGCGCACTCCGGTTGCCGTGTAGGTGAACTCAAAGGCTTCCATCTCCGATGTCAACCACCGGGAGTCATCGCCATCAGGCAACGTCAGTTCCTTGCCTTGGAATGCCGCGACCAGTCGCTGCATTAGGCGCAGCTTAGAGCTTTGGGTGAACACATGGGGTGTGACGTTGACGCCCATGGTCTGCAAGTCAGCGACAATCGCGTCGCCGACACCAGTCGCGTCAGCCACAACGGGCGTGTCCCCTACTCTTCCCCTTATCCGGGCCTTTGTCGTGGCCCACGGGGCCTGCCAGCGGTCTAAAAAGGCCACTCTGCGGTAGGCGTCGAATCCGACCAGCACGGTAAAGTCCATAGATCGTGCCAAGTCTACCCCATAGACCACGACGGGCTGGTCTGATAGCGGCCCAAGGCTGGACCGGATGGCCTCCAAGCCAAAAGGATTTGCGCCATCGTCCGTGGGAACGCCCTCAAATTCTTGGGCAAAGACGTCTGGTGGCAACTCTTTTCGGGCCGCTTCGACTTCTTCCGCTGGGATATACGGGTTCTCCAGCGTCGAAGCGCGGAAGGAGGCCCAATCCGGGTCTTCTCCTAGCCCTCGGTTAAATAGGACCACAAATCCGTGCCGGCGACCCTTTGGGGTGCCAAGAATTAAGGCTCGACCCTTCAGGTCAACCAGTGTCGGGCGGATTGCGGCTTGCCAGACTTCCAGCAAATCCCGTGTAATGCCGGCCTCGTCAATAATCACCAGCGCATACTTACGGCCTCGGGCTGGGTCTGGCGTGTCCAGCGTCCAGACCTCAATCACGCCCCCAGTGACTAGCTCTAGGCGCTTGTCCTGCTCGTTCATACGGGCCGTAATGGGTGCCAGACGGTCTACCAACTCCCGCCATGCTTCCAGCGCCAACTTGTATGATGGCGCAAACCAGCCCACCGGCTGCCCTGCCAGCGCCACATCACAGGCTTCCCGGATGCCACAGGCCGACTTCCCCCACCGTCTCCCGCACATCACGACCCGAAACCGTGCCGGATGAGACGCTATGGCAACCTGACCGGGATGGCGTCTGTGCAGACGGACTTCAACCTCTTCTGCCCCTTTTTTGTGCTTCCCACGCGGTGATGCCATAGCTCCTCTAGTGACTAGCTCTCTAGTAACTCAGTTAACTCTCTATTCTCTTGTATAAAGAGTATCGTTAGGGTGTCACTGTAGTCAGGGGTGACTACACTGACACCCCCCTCTTACGACACTCCTGCGCTTACCATCAGTGTTGACGCCACCATGGCACTCTCTAAGGCCTTCACGTTCCTCACCGGCACATCATCCTCCACCACCTTCACCTGCAACGTCTGCACTCCCTGATGCTCCACGGTCTGCTTCTCACCGTACTCCGCAGGGTTTGCCTTTGAGGCTGCCCACTTCAGTGTGTCAATCAGTACCCGATCCGTTGCGGTCGTACTTGATGTGCTTTCCCGCGCTACCAGAATGGCTTCTTCCGCAAACGCTTGTCCCAACATGGTCTTCATGCGCTGATACCGCTTAAACGCCTCTTCATCGCGCACCACCCACTGTCGGACCATACCGGGCGTCAAATGACGCTCCCCAGCCTTTGCCAACTTCCGCACCGTATCCGACAGCATCTCGCCTTCCGCCATCTGATTCAGCACGATTTCTACAATCTCGTTCCGTCGCGCATCTGTCGTTGACATACCTGTCTCCCTCTTTGTTTTTTTTGCCGCGCACTCTCGGCATAATATACCCCCGCCAACGATAATCGCTTCGTTGACTTGTACCAAGAGCCATCTGACCGTGAGATGGTGGTAGCGATTAGAGGGGGGCTCGGAGCGGGGGGATGGGGGGTCTAAGTAAAATGAATCGCGCGATCTATTACTACAGCTTTTTGGCTTGTCAAATCGCCGCCGTCGGCCACGTGCTGTTTCATGCCGCCGCCGGCACCGTTTGACGTGCCAACTTGTCAACGCCGACAGTTAAATAGAACGCGCGCGGGGCATCGCGACACCGCAACCGTGTCGGTGTCCCTTCCCACCCCCACCAAACCGCATTCTATATGTGCGCCGCAGCCGATTTTGCCACGGGGGCTAAGAGCACATTTGTGAGCACTCCCCTAGGCGTAGCTCGTCTGCGAGTTGCTAAAGCGTTGACAGACAGTGACTTAACAAAATGCAAAATTGGTTGAAAAAAAAGCTTGCGTGCTTGTCAACCGCTTGGTAACCTTCTGTCCGTTGTTGTGGTTGCCAATACCGCCCCGCTGTGAAGCGACGCGGAACTGGCGACGAAGTGCCAGAGGATGAAACGGCTCCCGCTGTGAAGCGCTCCCGATGCCTCAGACCACAACACCGACCATACCAAGTGTGACCGCCGCTCTGGATTGAGCGCGACCGCTCGGGGATGTCGTTAGAACACGACGATGGCAACGGCTGTTTGACAACTGCAAAGCACCACCGGACGACCGCACATCGGCACAGACCCCGACGGCGTTCCGGTGCCCACACTCTTGGCCTTGGCAAGCCGTAGAAGAGTGTGGAGTCCGAAAGGGCGGCAATCCAGCCGCCACTATCGCCGTCGTGCGGCGACTGATGAGGACAAGTCAGACCCTTACCCTTTTGCTAGGACACCGCCATGTCAAAGCCGCTTTCGCTGGACTCGTACACCGACACGTCGTCTTTCTACGTCGGTCGCCGTCTCAAGACCGATCCCGCCGCCAAGGCGTTCACGTTTGCCTTCGGTACCCGTAGCATTGCGGGAGCCGAAGCCGCCGCCGCTGGTTGGAAGGGCAACCCTGCCGCCGTCACCCCGTGGGACTTTGCCCGTCATGGGGCGATGCCGATGGGAACGTGGGGCATCGTGACCGAAGTGGTTTCCAGCACCCAAGTCAATGCGCTGTTTGTCTGGAAGTGCCACACGGGACTCGTTGCCGCCAAGGTCACCGACTTCCACTGCTCCAACTTCGTCACCAGCCGTGGGGCTCCGCCGCTGGCTGGTGAAAGCGACTCGCTATCTGGCGTCCATGCCGCCCCGAAGACGGCGGCTCCTGCTGTAGCCGCTCCCGCCGCTCCCGCCGTTGCCAGTGATGCCGATGCGGCACTGGATGCCATCCGCAAGCTGCTCGGCGGTGGCTCCGCCACGGTGGACGAAGAGACGGTGCGCCGTGCTGTCAAAGAGCAACTAGACCCGTTCCGCGAAGCCATCCAGCCCGTCTTGGACATTCTGTCGGGGTTGAAGTCGGACCCCACGGCCAAGGCTCGCATCGTGACTGCCGTCGCCGCGTCGAAGAATCCGGTGGTGGACTACCTGTCGAAGTACTACGTGGCTGGCTCCGAAGCCGTCAACGACGTGTGCCTCGCCGCTCCGCCGTCCATTGGCAAGACGTTCGCCTATCGCCAGCTTGGCAAGGCCTACGACGTGTACTTGGAGCACGGTTGCACCGCTGACAGCGAAGAGATTAACACGCTGCTTGGCAGCACCGCACCAGACGGGAAGGGCGGGTTCATCGTCTTCGACGGGGTGCTGACGCAAGCGGTGCGGATGGCCAGCACTGGCAAGACCGTGCTGCTGCTGTTCGACGAAGTGTTCCGCCTGTCAGAGCGGGGCCAAGAGTGGCTGCTCCAGTTCCTGACGGGAGTGAAGACGCCCGACGGCAAGAAGTACCGCCTCCGTACCCGCCGTGTCACTGCCGATGGGACGCTGGAAGTGATCGAATGCGACGCCAAGTACTTGAACTTCGCCGCCGCTACGAATCTCGGAGCACGAAGCCCAATCGAAGCTTTCTGGTCCCGCTGGCATCACCACCGCTTGCCGTTTGACACGGCAACGGTGAAGGCCACGGCGATGGCTTTCGCTGAAAGCTACGGCATGACCGCCGACGCCGACGTGCTTGGCGACAAGTTCGCGGCGGCGGTTGCCGCTTCCCGCGGCGGTGTCGCTGACGGCTCGCTGAAATACCCGCTGGACTTCCGCGCTTTGGAGAACGCTTTCAAGCTGGTTGCCAGCCGTTCGACTGCGCCAATCGACGCCACTGCGGTCTGCATCGCACTGGCTGACAGCGTTGAATCCCGCTGTGCCCATTGGGGCATTGACAGCGGTGAGACGGACCCCGCCTCTGCCACTTCGGTGGCTCTTGTCAAACTCGCTCTTGGAGTGCGCTAACCATGCTGACCTATCTTTCGACTGGTGAAAAGCTCGCCGCCCGTGCCCTTCGCACCGCTCGCCGCAGCACTGGCGAGCTTGGCCAGCTTGCTCGGATGACCGGAGCCGCCGTCAAGTCCGAAGTGAGCACCAGCAACACCGGCGACTGGAAGTTCGTGGACGGCGAACACATCGTGCGACTTGGCAACCGCTTTCACACGGTGATCGCCATGCCAACCTACGGCACGAAGGGCTCGTTCCTCACTGGCAATGACCGCCACGCTGTCCAGTACGCCAAGCAAGTCTTGCGGCACGAACGCTGGCATGGTTTGGTGACGGTGCGCGACGTTCCCGCACTGGCCGCAGCTTGCCGCAGAGAAGCGGTGCCGTTCATGATCTTCAACGTGCTGGAAGACGTTCGGATCGAATGGAAGGCTCGCTCAGTCGAAGGCGAGTGGTTTAAGTGGACGAAGTGGTTGAAAGTGCTTCCCGCCGACAACGCTGTTCACGCCGTCCTGAATCTGAAAATCTCAGAGACGACGAGCCACTACGGCGCGGCATGGTCCGCTCCCGAAGCCGATCTTAACGACGTGGTGAACTTCTTCCAGCGGGCTCGCAACGCCGCCGACTCGTGGGAGATTGTCAAGCTGTCAAAAGAGTTCGTGACGCGGTTCGGTGTCCAGACTCCGCCCGAAGAACTGGTGAACAGTGGCCAGTTGCACGACGACATCGGCGAAGAGCGTGACGGCAGCACTGGCAGCATCGCCACCAACGAAGCCGCTATCCCCGACGCCCCGTCTGCCGAAGCTGACGCCAACGTCGAAGTCGACGACAACGGCAACGTGGTGATGCCGAAGGGGACGCCGAAGACGACGCCCGACCAAGCGCACTGGACGGAGTTCACCGGATCGTACAACTCGCCGGTTGACAGGACAAAGGCCGACAACATTGCGCGGCGACTCCGCGAGACGCTGGTCGCAGTGACGAGCGACGCCGACCGGACAATCGCTTCGACTGGCTCCCGCCTCCACGTTGGCAATGCGGCAAGCGGTGAAGATCGCCCCTTCACTCGCAGCGTCGAAGTTGGCGGTGTCCCGAGCATGGTGCTGGTGGTCGATATGTCTGGTTCTATGGGCGGCGACTTCCTCGCTCACGCTCAGTCCTTCATCGCCGCCTTCCTCCGCTTGCTTCGCAGCGGTGACATCACGGGATCGGTGTGGCTGACTGGCGGCAACAAACACGCCTTCGTTCCTGCCAATACCACCGACGCCGCGCTTGGCTATCTCTTCGCCACGAAGGAATGCGAGTCGGTCGCCGACACGCTGGACGCAATCAAGCCGCACCTGATTGCAGCGGACGTTGCGGTTGTCTACACCGACGCGAACCTGACGGACCGCGAAGTAGATGCGGCGGCATGGCGAGCGAAGGGTGTCGATCTGATCGGCGCGGTGGTTGGCGGATCGTACCGCGAAGCGGCCATGAAAGAACACTTCGGTCGCTCGCTGGTTGCCAAGACCGGACTGGAACTGGCAAAGAAGTTGGTGGCCTACGTCGCCACTCGCACGGCAGCACGGTAACAACCAACGGGGGCGGCACACCGCCGCCCCCACCACCGACACCGGAGAACACGCAATGAACACGCTCCCCTCGTACTCTCACACCATGCTCCCGATCTGCGGTATCTCATGGAATCAGTTCGCCACGCAACGCGAAGCGCAACGCTTCGCCGATTGGGCCGAATGGGCGACACGCAAGTCGAATCACCCTTGCCAAGCCTTCATTGACCACCGTGAAGAACTGCCAGAGGGAAGCCAGTGGGAAGTCAAAGTGCGGAACTGGTAACGCTGTCAAATCTCTCACCAACTCTGAGGCTCACGCCATGAATCGCCCCTCTCTTCTTGACCGTCACCCCTCGCTCGCCATCCTCGCCGTCTTCATCCTCTGGCTCGCCGTTGGCATCGCGGAGGGCATGGGCTACTGACTGGCGACACCGGAGCGGCATGGGTAGCTTACTACTATGCCGCTTCTCTCCCACGCTGCTCCGGTGCCACGCCATGCCGTCTAACGCCAACTACAAACGCGACTACGCCCAAGAGTACCAGACACAAAAGCGTCGGGGCGAAAGCGGGACAGGCTCCACGTCTGGCAACGCCAAGCGGCACAAGCTGCGACGCCTCGCCCTGAAGAAGAAGCGGGTAGCAAAGGGGCAAGACGTTGACCATGTGAAGCCGCTGTCAAAAGGCGGTGCCAACACGCTCGGCAACGCACGAAGCACGACCCCATCGAAGAACCGAAGCTTCCCACGTAAGGCAGACGGGAGCATGAAATAGCTCTTGTCAACCGTGACAAAACAGAAGGTAGCGGTAGATTATGGCCATCAGTTCTGGCGGGGACTGGTGCTCATAGCCTAAGGGGGCATCTCCAGCAATGGAGGTGCCCCCTTTTGTGTTGCCACTATCGGAGCCCTAATGCTCTGGCTCTGACCGGATTGATATACGGCTGCGGTGTCCAATCGTCGTCATCCTCTTCGATGTCGCGCAGCGTGTTCTCGCGCACGAACTCTGGCACGTAGGACCACCGGCACGTTTGCTTGCCATTGATCATGTGAATCGACGACGTAAGCACTCCCTTCTCGCGAAGGTACGTCAACGCTCGGTGCAAGTTGGCACGGGTGATCATGTTGCCAGCCGCTTGGAGAACGTCCAGCACATCCTGCGTAGTCACGCCACTTGGCAACGCCGCCATGGTCTGCTCGGCTACGACCATGTTCCAGCCTTGCAGCTTTGGCGTTGTCAGCGCGGCCTCAAACTCCCAACCATGGCGCATACGGGCGACGACGGTTGATCGCGGAACGGCTGCTCGGTGTGCGTGAAGGTGCCAGTCGGTTTGCGTCTCACGGCAGAAGCGCATATCGCGCATATGATGTCTCGGGCGGGGCATCAGTGCTCTCCTCTTGTTAGCAGTTGAATGTTTGCCTTTGTCAGCCTGTCAACTTCTTCCCGGCACCGGGCGATGATGTCCACGTACATCCGTTTCTCATCTGGCATGATGCCGATGACCTGCGCGATTTGGAGGCACGACCGTTCGATGCGATGCAACGCTTGGTCGCGCCTCCTCTCGTCTGGCTCAATGCGATACTCCCTGATCGCTTTGAGCACGGTGTAACACTGCACTTCCATCTGCCGCAGAATCTTTGGCAGATCGTCGCTCATGCGCACCACCTGCAAAACACAATGTCGTTTGTCGTCAGCGCCAGCTTTGCTAAGGATTGTGCGTTGGTAGCGCCGTCTGCGATTGCTTGCAGCACATCTTCTCGGAGTTCGTCCTCACGCCAATGTGCAGCTTCATCGTCGCTTTGTTTGGCTCGGATGACTTCAATGCGGTCTAGCACCTCTTGTTCTGTCATGCGCCCTCCTCTGGCTCGGGGCCTGATAGTGTCCATATCGTGATCGTTGCGCCAGCGTTGTGTTTGTCTGGCGTGTCAAACTTCCACCGCTCTTCTCGCACTTGGCTGTCGTCCTGCCACACGCCGCCGCCCTGCGTGATCCCGTCTTTGAGATTCTTCGACCAGTTGAAATCGCGGCGGCGTCGATCTGGCTCGCGTACCAGTACGTGCAAGCCAAGGTCGCAATCAACGACCTCCCATGCAGACTTCTTCGCGGCAGCTAACGCCATCTCTCCGATCAGTTCTTTGCTCTGGCGGTACTCTTTTGACAGGATGTATCCGCTTACGAACTTGCGATTGTCGGAGCAGAGCGCGGCCCATGGGACAACAAACGTGAGAATCAATTCCTCTCCTTCCATCGTGGGAGCATGGCACCATGCACTTCTTCTTCTTCGCGGATGCTCAGAGCGCGTTGCGTCAGTCGCAGTGTGCGGAAGTCCCATTGCACAGGAATGTCGCACACGCCACCGACACGGTTCTTATCAACGATCAAGAACGTGTCAGCCAACTGGCCCGAGCGGGTGAATCGTGAGTGATCGAACAGCAGCACTTGGTGGCTGTCGTTTTCGATAGCACTGCCACCCATCAAGCCCTGACTGATCGGTCGCTCTGATCGTGCTGCACTAGTCTGCCGGTTGAACTGCGATAGCGCAACCATGCGGATGTTGAACCGCTGCGTAAGCTCTCGTATCTCATGCGACACCGCTTCGATGCGGTCATGAATGTTGCTAGTGCCTACTACCGATGCCAGTTGCAGGTAGTCCATGATGAAGTAGCCAGAGCCATGCGTCTCTGCGTGATACTTGATACACGCTGAGACGTCTGACATCTTCGACAGCGGACGACGATTGACAAGCACATGGCCCCCGGTGCGCTCCCGGACGTGATCCAGTGCGCTTGCCGCTCGTTGGTAAGCGTGTTTGTCAAATGCCGGCCCCTGCTCAAGCAAAGACACCGACTCGTTGCCGACCACCGACAGCAGTCGCGTTGCCAATTCGCTGCGTCCCATCTCCAGCGAAATGAACGTAACCGTCTCGCCGTACTCAATGGCCTTGGCAGCTAAGTTGATGCCTATCAACGACTTACCTGTCCCCGTGTTGGCCCCGATGGTGATCATCCACCCCCGTGCCAGCCCCACCCCACCGCCGCTGGACCCGCAGACTTTGTTCCACGTATCCAGTGGCGTCGGCACAGCGTCCACGGGGGCAAGCTTCTCATCCAACATCTGCGTCAGCACATCGCCGCTGATGCTATCGAACACCATCGCTGGCGACTCTGCACCGATTGGCGTCGTGGTCCCGATGATCGCCTTCCACACCGTGTCCCAGTCATCGCCGTTCGTCTGCACAAGTTGGTGCAGATCGCACAGGTCTTTGACAACGTGGTCGTTGTACTTCACATCACGCAGGATGCGAGCCTTGGGAAGAGACGCGGAGATGGCAGACACCATCGTCGCCCCACCCTCGTCAGGCTCTTGCCAGACAATCACTTCTCTGCCGGTCAGCAGCGAAGCGTATTCTGGTTTCCACTGCGACGCTCCCGACAGGCCTATGACCGTCACGCCACGCTGCCATCCTGCATGACAGTCTGATTCGCCCTCCACGATGACGACAGGGCCCGTGGCAGACGCTGCCAACACATCAAGCCCATACAGCGGGACGCCCTCTCCGTCCTTATCCCAGAACGTCCCTTTGCGAGTGCGGCACTTGGTGCGGATCGTTGTGCCATCTGCTCGGCGATACGGGATTGCCACCAGCGACTGCCCGTATCGACCGATGCGCTCCTCGACACCAGCTTTTGCCAGCACGGCAAGCGACAAGCCTTTGCGTTCTGCATACTCATGCAGCGTCAGGCCCGTGCTCGACTTCTCTTCTGGCAGCGTTACGCCAAGGATGTCGGCAAGTGTCGCGAACGGTTCGGTGAACCCACACGCAGCACAACCCCACGCATGATCGCCAATCCATGCGCTTGCCTTACCATCGTCATGCCGTGGACAGCGGAACGAGAGCGTCTTGCCAGACTTCTTCGCTCCGTGCCCACGCATCAGCGACGCGACGAGAACGCCACGCGCATCTAGCGTATTCACTCCGCACTCCAAATAACGGACTGACGCTTTATCGGCGGGATGCCGTCGATTTCGGTAAAGCTCTTCTCTTCTACCAGCATCCGGTCTTGCGGGAGAAGCATCAGCACATGATCGCGCTCCCGCTCCACCACCCACAGGTGCTTGTGTTGTTCTGGCGCGAGCGAGAAGCCGTCGTCTTTGATATGGTCAATGGCAAACCACAGCGTCCCCTCATCCTCGACCTGCTTGTGGTCCGCTGTCAGGATTCCGCACCGCAAGCCAGACAAATACTCTGGCTCCCAGATTTCCGCAGACCAGCCGTAGCAGTCCCACGCTACAAGGTCTGATATGTCTCTCGAAATCCAATCCACATCCGCCCCGCGCAGGGCGTGAAGCGGAAGGTCCACGACCATCGCGCCGTTTTCCAGTAGCACATGACAGCCGATGCTACGACTTGGCGTGACGCTGACCCCCACCCACACAGCGGGGACCAGTGTCTTTGTCTCGTCGCGCAGCACGAAGTTTGGCACCACCCAGACGTAGCGATGGCGCGGCAAGCTAATGTTGTGGCTCATCGACGGTTCCTCCGGTAAGTGCTCAATGCGTCCCGCGCCATCAGCACAAAGACAATCGGGGCGGAGAGTGCCACAGCCGCTAATAAGACGGCGACTTCAATCTCCAGTAGCGTCTCTGTCCATTTCCACATCATTCCCCGCTCCTCCATCGCGTTATGCCTTTGTCGGTGACCTGCCAGACGATCATCCGACGGCCAGAGGGAGACGTTAGCTTGATGCCAGAGTCTTCGACAAGCCCTTGCGATACCAGTTCCTTCCTTCGCGTTCTCAGGCCGCTGTCAGACTGCGGGAATGTCGTGGACACGTCACTCCATGCGTACTCGCGCAGCAGACGCTGGTCGTCCAGCGGACCACGCTCGCACATCACTGACAACACCGCGTATTGGGAACGGCGCAGCGTGTCGCTTGACAGCGACTTGGCAGCTTCGTGAGACGTAGACGGATCGGTGCGGCGAGCATGGGCAGTCAACTCCAGTTCGCCTTGGAAAATCTCACTCATTGCACTCCCTCCCGTCGGGCGTAGTCTGCCGTGCCATGCCACTCTTCGTGCAAGATCAAGATCGGGTCGTCTCTCCTGATCATGTTGAATAGCATATCGTAGCTGTCGGCGATGATTTCCACGTACCAGATGCCGCCGTCATCAAGGAAGTGCAGCACCCAGCTACCGGACGTGAGGTAGCTGATATGCGCCAGACATCCCGTGCGGTCAAGATAGAAGATGCGGTCGGTGAAGTGCTTCATGCGACCCCCGCCAGTCGGTCGAACTCAGTGACATCCTGCCCAGACCGTGCCCACTCCTCGCGGGTGCGACCGCCAACCGTCTTCTCGCAGAACGCCTTCCAAGAGTCGTCTGCGTAGAACCGATGGATTGTCTTGACGTACTTCGGCTCCGTGCCGTTCTTTGCTACGTATGCAGCATAGCCGTGGGCTGCCTTGGCAATGTCGTCGCACGACACCCCTGCCATGCGAAGATCGCGATAGGCCACCGCGAAGAGCGGGTATGGGTTCGGCACATCGCGCTTCGGGAAGGTATTCCAGCAGTACTTCATGCACTGCAAGTCGTCACCCGTTAGAGTAAATCGTTCTTTTACTCGTTTGGGTGTCAGTGCTGACGGGGGTGGGGTGTCAGTACTGACAGGGGTGGGTGACTCCGCAGTCACCCCATCCAGCACGACATCATATAGATTCGTGCGTCCCATCCGCTCCGTCTTGCGGATGTAGCCAGCTTCGACCAGTGCGGCAATCGCTCGCTGCACGGTGCGCTCGGACATACTGCTTTCTTTTGCCAGCGTCGCCACGGACGCCCAGACGTTGCCGCCAAGCCGATTGGTGTGGGTGCCAATGGCGCAGAGGACACGAACGTGGACATCAGTCAAGCGAGAATCAGCAACGGCGGCGGCGGGGATGATGCTCAGGTTTGGCATGGCTCTCTCTTATTTAGCGTGTCGGCTGTGGCTTCCGGTGTTCCCCCCACGTATCCGTCGTGGGTGGCCAGCCCTCCAGAGCATCCTGTGGATGGCTTGGTGCGAGACGCCCATGATCGCAGCCACGGCTCGCATCGTCAGACCAGAATCATATAGCTCAATCACCTTCTCGCGCTTGGCAACATTCGGCTTGCTGCCGCAGTGCCGGCGCAGGTCTTCGTCACTCATCGTTCTCTCCTTCTGTCAGTCGCTGTTGGCAAAACGCGGACACGTCGCAGTAGTGTTCGCATCGCTTGAACTCGCCCTTCCGTTCGACAATGCTGTGCCCAGCAGGGGGCTCCCCCAGTCCTTCACGGGTGTCTGACAGCCGCACTGCTCGCTTGTTACCATCCTTCATCAAGGCGAACTTGGTCGGGCTGGCCCACCGCTCTTCGTCAGAGCAGGGGATATAGACGCCGTTGGCAGACGCTTGGTGCATCGCCACGCGGTCGGCTACGTAATCCTCCGTGTCCTGAATATCCCACACGGGGATATTGATAGACATGATCGGGGACTGCGGGTAGTCTCTGCTCCGCTCCGCCTCGGCCTTGCGCCAGTCTCGGAATATCGCAATGACTTCCAGCTTGTTGACCTCGCGTCCGTTTTTCGCAGCCAGCCAACGCAGGACGTTCAACTGGCGCGTCCAACTGTCAGACCCTTTCGCTTTGTAGATCGTCGTGACCTTATAGTCGCTGATCAGCTTACGCTCTAGGTCCATGGAATCGTACTGTCCGCTGACCTCCCAGCCCAGCATGGTGGCGAACAGTCGCTCTTCCACCACCATGCCTTCACGACGCAGCCCAGCCCGTTCCAGCATACTGTGAATGGCCTGACCAAACAGCGACCAGACCCTATCGCTGGCGTCTACCGTGATCTTGTCCTTATGCTGACGAGTCAACTGCACGATCTGCGGTGCGTCGATCAACTTGGTGGCGGAAATATCTCCGCCACCTTGGTACGGATCGTTCGCAATAGCATCCACGATGGCCTGCGGAAGCCCACGCTTGTTCGTGATCGTCGGCATTAGCTGACAATCTCAATCTTGGGCGACATGGGTGGCACGTCGAACGCATCGCGGTTGACAGACTGGATCAGGTCGATCAGTTCCTTGGCTATCGGCTCCATGCCTTCTTCCGACAGGAACGACATGAACCCAAGCGCGGCCTCCTTGTCGTTCTGCATGACTGCCACGCCCAGCCCCGTCAGCCCCGACAGGACGGCAAACAGGTGCGGGGCCATGTTGATCGTGATGTGCTTGTCCATTACTTGTTCGCCTGAATAAAGATGGTGGCCGCCGCAGCCTGAATGCTGGTGGCGTCGAAGGGAATTTCGGCAGCTTCCAACTTTACGCCCAGCGTCATAAGGGCGGCGTCGATGCACTCGGCGTACAGGGCAGTCAACTCTGCCATGGTGCGCTGAGGACGGGCAGATGCCGCAGGACGGGCCGCAACAGGGGCAGCCGCTTCGCCAGCCGTGGCACGGTCCAGATTGGTGAACTTGGTGCCGTTCTTGATGACGCGGCTAAAACGGATCGTCTCGCCGATGCAGGTCGTCGTATCCAGCCCAAGGCGCTCCAAGCCCCGCAGGGTTGACTGCTCAGAAACGTACAGACGCGAGTCGTCCACCCCAATGAACAGCCACTGAGGGCCAAACTTGCCCAGCGAGTGTTCCGTGCTGGCGATGGTGATGGTGACGGGTGCGCCTTCTTCCAGCTTCATGATCGGCATAAGCGGGTCCGGTGTGTGTTGTCTATCGGTTGACTACGGTGAGCGTCAACTATACGCATGGTTGACTAGTCGCGCAAGGGGCAAAAAAAAAGAAACCCCGCAGCGTGAGCTACGGGGTTCCTAATGCGCGTGTTGTTTAGGGGGCGGCAGCGACGGTGCTCCACACCGCGATAAGGCCACCCTTTGTCCGAAGCTCCACGGCACGGGAGGACGGGGATCGGCGCATGGCCCCCCACTGTATATGAGGACGGTCAGAGAACTTCTCGTCGCTGACCGACCAGTCGCCATTCCAGTCCCCACCCCACACCAGACCATGCCGTCTGGCACTGGTGCCCAGCACGTTCCAGAAGTGCGGCCCAGCGGTCCACTTCCGGCGCATACATATAATGTCTACCGCCAGCCCATAGCCATGCCATGTGTCGTCCGCTGTCTGGCTGTGCGTGACGATGCCACGGCCATCATCATAGGAACGCCCGAACCCGTACAAGAACGCTTGTCGCTCGTCCGTCCGAAGCGTCTCAAAGACCTGCGGGGTGTAGTCCCATGCCAGCATATCCGCGACCACCCGCTCAACCGCTTCGCGGAAGAACGGGGCCAGCAGCCCCATGTCAGACTGCACGGGCACCTCCGCTGGCGGGAGTTTCAACTTGCTCGGGTTAGCTCCCGCCATCTTCACGTCCCCTTGTCATGGCTCTCGCCGCCGCGCCACCAGTAAACAACCCAGCGAGGCCAGCAGACAGATTCGCACTGTTCAGCTTCCGTTGATCGAACTTGGCAAACTCAGACCGCAGCCGGTTGGGGTTGAGCACCAAATAGCTAAGGCTCCCAGCGTCTTCCACCTCGTTCCTGTACGGGATAACGTCGTACCCCTCTCCCAAAAGCTTCTTGGCAAAGTCTTCCCGTGCCGCTTTTTTCTGGGCCGCTGTGAAATACTGCTGACCCTGCTTCAAGTACCCGCCTTCTCCTGCAAACTTCCTGACTGCTTGCCTGAGTTCCACTTCGCTAAACGGCTCGCCCTGCGGGTTGAGAAATGGCTTCTCGGCTCGCATACGTAGCGGCATAATAGACGAAGCAAACTCTACCTGACCCGGCACCGGCGCTCCGGTCTTTTTGTCAAAGAGCGGGGTCGCCTCAAACTTATGGCCCTGATAGTCAGTTGCCCGCTGTGTTGCCGCTTTTAGCGTACCAACATGGACGCCGGGGAGGTCGTGCCATTCAGCCCCAGAGTGAATCTTTGCCTTGAACTCTTTGATCCCCTTGGGCGAGCGGGTCGAGTGGAAGACTTGGATTGGGAAGTGGGCATCTCTACTGGCCACGCGCTTTGCTTCTTTTGCGGCAGCCTTCGCCGCTTCTTTCCCCATGTTTTTGGCAACGCTGCCAACGAGATGTCCCATTGGCATAGCACTGAGCGCGGCGAGGCTCATGCCGAGTTTGTCACCGCCTTTGGCTGCCTGACGGAACTCCTCGGCAGCCATTGCCTCCCCTGTGTACGGGAGATTGGCAAGCGCCTCTTTGCCAACAATCCCGGCCATCTGCTTCATCGCTTCGATGTCGCCAATGCCCTGCCCCTGACGCGACGTTTCCGTCACATCACGGGGGACCAGCAGGGTCTTGGGGGTACGCCGAACTGGGGGTTTAGCCACGCTCAATCCTCCCTTCCATCTTGGAGACGCGATCACTGATGTCGCGGCTCAAATTGTAGATGTCTCGGATGTCTTCGCGAATCCCTTTCACGTCTCGCTCTACGACCTTCACGGTCACTCGCATCATACCCCATGACACGGCGATGCCGATGATGCCAGACAGAACTGGCACCATCATATTCCCCGCTGGACTGGTTTGAGCAAGCGCAGTCCCAGCAGCAGAGGCTGCACCGATCATCAAAGAGGTACTGGTCTGAGTCGTCACTTACTGCTCTACGGTTGACGTGACTTGCGATAGTCCGAGATAATGCGCTGGCGCTTCTCCATCGCCTTTTTGATAAGGTTCCGGCGCACCACCATATCTCTGGATGCCCGAAGGTCATCCTGTAGATCGTCGTTTACTTCGCGAATCTTCTGTTGCAGCTTCCAGTTCTCTATCCCAGCCTGTTGCCCACGCTTTACGGCGATAGGACGACCGCCGATCAAGCCCAACGTGCTCATCTTGGCGGCTTCGGTGTCCCCGTAATATAGGTCTTTGGCGATGTTTGGCAGGTGGTACGAGAGAGACGATGGCAGCAACAGGCTCGACGCCAGTCCGGGGACGAATCGGCCAGCCTCCGTCTTGCCAACCGTGAGCTTCTGTAGGATGTCCATAGGCTCATCCGAATCCCTCTTGAACGGCTTGCCAGAGAACGGCTCGACGTTCAGGCCAAGTCGGGCAACGATGTCGAGGATCGGGCCGCTCGGCTGAACAATCGCTGGCAACTTCTGGCTGATAGCCCCCACCGTCGTGCCCGGCGCAGGAGAGCCGGTCAACGCTGTGAACGGGGTGAATCTGCCAACGTCAAACATCATACGCTTGCCAGCCTCCTTGGACTTCATCCCCAGAAACTCAGTTTGGATAGGTCCGGGTATCAGATAGCCGCCCTTGCCAAATCGCCGGTTGGCTGGCAAATCCTCCTCCCGCACTGCCCCAGCCTCGCTCCGACTGGCTTGGTCAATCGCCGCCCACGTAGCAGACGCCAGCACCCAGCGCCACGGGTTTTCGGCGATCAGGTTCAGGGCCGCAGGCAGGTACTTGGCAGGGTACATCACGAACGGGCTGATGTGCTTCAGCTTCTGCAAGATCGGAGAGCGCGTGTCGTAGCCGGGGAAGACGCGCATGATTTCTTTGAGGGCGTCCTCGTTAGTCATGCCCTGCTTTGACAACTTGTCAAACAGTGCCACGCGAAACATGGTGTCTTCTAGCGAGTAGGCTTGCTGAATCCCCCCGCCAATCTTCCGCACCCCCCTCTCCATCCAGCCCATCTTCTTCAGGCCCTGCGCCTCCAGCGCCTCCCGCGTGGACGGGCGCGTGGTCCTCATCAGGCTGCGAAGTACCGTCTCGTCTCGCGCCAACCCCTTCATCGGCGTGTCGCCGTAAGTGGGAAGAGCGCGGTCGATTACCCCCGCTTCGGTCAGGAAGCGCGTGGTAGGCCCGTATTCTATGATGTCTTTAATCGCACGGGGAATGGCAACAACCTGTTCATGGAAAGGCAACCCGCCCAAAATCCCCATGAACACGTTGGACGCCATGTTGGTGATGTGCGTTCCGGGGATGTTGAACACCGTATGTGCCGACTTCCAATAGTGCATCAGTCGGTTGTACATCCGGTTCGTAGACTTGAAGTCAGGCAAGTCGTTCAAGTACGCCGCCGCATCCTTTCGCACCACCGCACCACGCAGTACTCCAAGCTGCGGCGTATCTGGCAGCGTGACGTACTCTTGTCCCTGTCGCTTGAACTGCTCGCCCAGTGCCTTGGCGCGAGCCTTGGCATCTTCTGCGGCACGAAGCGCGTCCTTGGCAGCCGTGGGCGAACCACGGTACGCCTTGGTCGGCGTCCGTGCCACCTTTGCTAAGTCAGCCGCTACGGCTGCCTCCTTAACGGCACTGACATAATCCGGGTGAATGACGCCGGGGATTTCCGACAACGCCTCAAACAAGTGCGCCGTCGCAATATCCTTGCTTCCTCGCCCGAAGTAGTCCGCGATGCGATACGACGCTTCGCGGATTTCGCCAAGCGCCTCACGCTCTTCAAGCGTCAGGTCGTCGTTTCTGATCTTCTCGCCAGAGATGCGGAACGTCTTGCCCTTGTGCTGCACCGCCACATCGGTGACGTCCTTGGCCTCGTACTTGGCATAGCGACGGGGCAGATAGGCGGTGCCACGCTTGGCATAGGTGTCCGCAGACATCAGTCTGGCTTCCACCTTCTTCAAGCCAAGCGAGTTGTCAGCAATCTTCTGGGCAAGTGCTATCGCGATTTCCATATCTTCCGGCGACAACGTGCCCGTTTCGATGGCCTCCTTCTCAACCAAGTCGGACACCACGCGGTCAAACACACCGCCACGCTTTGCCGCTTCAGCAGCAAGCTCGCGTCCAATGGCGCGGTACTTTGCCATCTCTCGCAAAGCAACGTCCACCGTCTCCTTCACACGCGGATCGACGCGGATGTCGAGGCTGACCTCATCAAGCACCCTGCGCCCAGCGGGAGACTTGGCAAGCTCCTGTGCAACCGTTGCACCAACCGCCCTTGCCCCCTGCTTGACCTTGCCATGTACCAGAGAGTACGCGGCAAGACCCATCAGCGCGTTGCC
>Ga0078894_10000730_pt1 | contig 23503 bp, 17 predicted proteins | sample LauGreSu1BDMLBSD_2_FD_67506 | JGI IMG/M metagenome (GOLD analysis project Ga0078894, IMG submission 67506) | Freshwater lake microbial communities from Lake Michigan, USA - Su13.BD.MLB.SD (version 4) (version 4) | ecosystem: Environmental > Aquatic > Freshwater > Lake | place: Lake Michigan... | reverse complement strand
CCTCGCGGCCGGCGCGCCCGAATCCGCGCGCCGCGCGGCGCTCGCGCGCTGGCTGAGCGATCCGCGCAATCCCCTCGTCTGGCGCTCGATCGCGAACCGCGTGTGGCACTTCCACTTCGGCCGCGGCATCGTCGAGACCGGCAACGACTTCGGCCGCATGGGCGCGGCGCCGACGCATCCGGAGCTCCTCGACTTCCTCGCCGCGAGCTTCCGCGACGACATGCGCGGATCGATCAAGGCGCTGCACCGCCTCGTCGTCACGAGCGAGGCGTACCGGCAGCGCTCCGACGCCGCGAACCCGGCCGCCGAGGCGATCGACCGCGAGAACGCCCTGCTCTGGCGCGGGAACGCGCGCAAGCTCGAGGCCGAGTCCGTGCGCGACGCGGTGCTCGCCGCGAGCGGATCGCTCGACCTCGCGATGGGCGGACCAGGCTTCCGCGACTTCGTCGTCGAGCAGCCCGAGCATTCCCCGCACTACCGGTACGACCTCGCGGATCCCGACGATCCCGCGACCTTCCGCCGGTCGATCTACCGATTCGTGGTCCGTTCGCAGATGCAGCCGTTCATGACGGCGCTCGACTGCGCGGATCCGTCGATGCGCGTCGACCGGCGCAACCAGAGCCTCAGCGCGAACCAGGCTCTGGCGTTCCTGAACAGCGGATTCATGCTTGCGCAGTCGGCGCGCTTCGCCGATCGCGTGGGGCGCGAGGCGGGCGCCGATCCCGAGGCGCAGGTCGACCGCGCGGTGCGCATCGCGCTCGGGCGGGCGGCGACCGGGGACGAGCGCGCGCGACTCGCCGACTTCACCCGCACGCATGGCCTCGCCAACACCTGCCGCGTCATCCTCAACCTGAACGAGTTTGCCTTCGTCGACTGAACGACGCCGACCGCCATGCGAAACGACTCACCCTTCCATCGCGCCGCTGCAGGACGCCCGCTCTCGCGCCGCGACTTCCTGTGGAGCTCGGGCGGCGGTCTCGGCGGCGTCGCGCTCGCGTCGCTCCTGTCGCGCGACCCGCTCGGGCTGCTCGTCCCCGGCTCCACCTCCACGCCTCCGATGCCCGCGTTCGCGCCGAAGGCGAAGCGCGTCGTGCAGCTCTTCATGTCGGGCGCGGCGAGCCACCTCGACCTCTTCGACTACAAGCCCGACCTCATCCGGTACGACGGCAGGCCGAGCGACTTCGGCGAGAAGGTCGAGACCTTCCAGGACGGGCTCGGGCCCTGGATGCGGCCCGCGTGGGAGTTCAGCCCGCACGGCGAGTGCGGCAAGATGCTCGGCGAGACCGTCGCGGAGCTCGGCGCCCATGTCGACGACATCGCGTTCATCCACAACATGACGAGCCGCTCCGGCGTCCACTCGGCCGCCACGATGCTGGCGACCACGGGATTCCAGCTTCCGGGCTTTCCCGGCGCGGGCTGCTGGGTCAGCTACGGGCTCGGCTCGATGAACGAGAACCTGCCCGCGTTCGTGGTGCTTCCGGACCACCGGGGCATGCCGTCGAACGGCGTGAAGAACTGGGACAGCGCGTTTCTCCCGAACGAGCACAGCGGGACCACGATCTACCCCGGGACGCCGAACCCGATCGAGAACCTCCGGCCGCACGCGGCCGGGAGCTTCGTCGGCGAAGCGAGCGAGCGGGACGCCCGGGAGCTCCTCGAGGCGCTCAACCGGTCGCACGGATCGACGCGCGCCGGGGACACGCGGCTCGACGCGCGGATCAAGAGCTACGAGCTCGCGGCGCGCATGCAGATGTCGGCGCCCGAGGCCCTCGACGCGAGGGCGGAGCCCGAGCATGTGCTGCGGCTCTACGGCCTCGACCGCAGCCCGCAGGCCTGGGACACGCAGATCAACGACGCCGAGGAGTCCTATGTGTTCGCGCAGAAGTGCCTCGCGGCGCGGCGACTCCTCGAGCGCGGCGTCCGCTTCGTGCAGGTCTGGAGCGGCAACGACAACTCGCATCCGCGCCGCAACTGGGACTCGCACGAGGACATCCGCCGCGACCACGGACCGCTTTCGCGCGGCATGGCGCGCGGCGCTGCGGCGCTGATCGCGGACCTCAAGCAGCGCGGCATGCTCGAGGACACCCTCGTCATCTGGACCACCGAGTTCGGGCGCATGCCGAGCTCGCAGGCCGGTCGAGGCCGCGACCACAATCCCTTCGTGTTCACGAACTGGATGTGCGGAGGCGGCGTGAAGGGCGGCGTCACCTTCGGCGAGAGCGACCAGTGGGGCTACAAGCCGCTGGACCGGAAAAACCCGACGACCATGTACGACATCCACGCGACGATGATGCGGCTTCTGGGCATCGACCACACGAAGCTCACCTGGCGGCACAACGGCGCCGACCGGCGGCTGACCGATGTGCACGGACACGCGATCGAGGAGATCATCGCCTGAGCGGGATCACTCCCCGCGAACCGCGGCCGTGTAGTTCGGCGCTTCCTTCGTGATCGTGATGTCGTGCGGGTGGTTCTCGACGACTGTCGCGCCCGAGACCTTCACGAACCGCGCGTTGCGGCGGAACTCGTCGAGCGTCCGGCAGCCGCAGTAGCCCATCGAGCTGCGCACGCCGCCGACCATCTGATAGACATAGTCCGCGAGCGCCCCGCGGTACGGCACCATGCCTTCGACGCCCTCGGGCACGAACTTGCGCGCATCCTTGATGCCGGCCTGCCCGTAGCGGTCGCTCGAGCCGAGCGTCATCGCGCCCTCGCTGCCCATGCCGCGGTAGCTCTTGAAGCGCCGGCCGCGGTGGAGCACGACCTCGCCCGGGCTCTCGTCGAGGCCGGCGAACATCGATCCGAGCATCACGCACGACGCGCCCGCCGCGATCGCCTTCGCGATGTCGCCCGACTGGCGGATGCCGCCGTCCGCGATCACCGGCACGCCATGCGGGTCGCTCGCCCGCACGGCCTCCATGACCGCGGTGATCTGAGGCACGCCGACGCCGGTCACGACGCGCGTGGTGCAGATCGAACCGGGGCCGATGCCGACCTTGACCGCGTCCGCGCCGGCATCGATCAGCGCCTTCGCGCCGTCCGCGGTGCCGACATTGCCTGCGATCACATCGATGTTGAAGCGCTTCTTCACGCCCTGCACGGTCTCGATCACATTGCGCGAGTGCCCGTGGGCGGTGTCGACCACGATCACATCGACCTCGGCTGCGATCAGCTTCTCCGCGCGGTCGAACTGCCGCACGCCGATCGCGGCGCCGACGCGGAGCCGGCCGCGCGCGTCGCGGCACGCGTTCGGATGGGTGCGCACATTCTCGAGGTCGCGCATCGTGATGAGGCCCTTCAGCCGGCGCTGCGCGTCCACGAGGAGCAGCTTTTCGACGCGCGCCTGGCTCATCATGCGTTCGGCGTCGGCGGGCCTGGTGTCGACCGGCGCGGTGACGAGGCTGCCCTTCGTCATGACCTCGCCGACCTTCGCCTCGCTGCGGCCGTTCAGGAACTTCATGTCGCGGCGCGTGAGGATTCCGACGACCTCGCCGCGGCTCGTGCCGTCGGCGGTGACGGGAAACCCGGAGACCCCGTGCTCCGCCATGAGCTTCGCCGCGCGCCCGACCGAATCCTCCGGAGACAGCGTGATCGGATCGACGACGACGCCGTGCTCGCTGCGCTTGACCTTCGCGACCTCGCGCGCCTGGATGTCGGGCGGCAGGTTCTTGTGCACGATGCCGATCCCGCCCTCCTGCGCGAGCGCGATCGCGAGCGCGCCCTCGGTCACGGTGTCCATCGGAGCGCTGACGAGCGGGATCTGCAGCGAGATCGAGCGGGTCAGCCGCGTCGAGGTGTCGACGAGGTCGGGCGTGAGGTCGCTGTAGGCGGGCAGGAGGAGGACATCGTCGAATGTGATGCCGTCAAGGACGATCTTCGCTTCCATCGCGGGATCATGCGGGAGCGGCTGCGCGCCGTCAATCCCCGCCCGAGAACACCCGCGGCCGCCGGGGGTGGTTCCGTTCAGACGGCGTTTGCGGTAAGGTGCGGAACTCCCCGCGGGTCCGCGGCGGATGTTGCACGCACATTTCCCCCCGGCGCCGCCCCGATCGCGCCGGCACCCGCAGAGGCACTCCCCGTCATGGCAGCCGTCCGCAACGAATTGCTCGTCCCGCTCTCGATCAAGCACCGCGGCACCGCCGAGGGCGAGGGCAAGAAGGCCTGGATCTCCTGGCTCGAGGCCATCATCCGCGTCGAGGGCTCCGACCTGATCGTGAAGAGCGGCCTGCGCCCGCGCGTGCGCCACCGAGGCGTCCTCAAGGACCTCGAGACGGGCGTCTGCACGCCGGACCTGATGTTCCAGGTGGCGAAGGACATCCTCGATCCGAACCAGCTCGACTACTTCGCCCGCCACGGCTCGATCGACTTCGCGTTCGACTACCGGAAGGAAGGCGACGCCGACGGCACCACCCAGCGCCGCTTCCGCGTGAACATGTTCATGGCGCGCGGCAACCCGTCGCTCGCGGCGCGACTCATCACCAGCCAGATCAAGCGGTTCGAGGAGCTCTACCTGCCGCCGATCCTCGGCGACATCTCGATGGCCGCACAGGGGCTCATCCTGTTCTCCGGCGTGACCGGATCCGGAAAGTCGACCTCGATCGCCTCGATGCTCGACTATGTGAACCAGCGCAAGAAGGTGCACATCATCACGATCGAGGATCCGATCGAGTACATCTTCAACGACGCGAAGGCGACGATCAACCAGCGGGAGATCGGCATCGACGCGACGAACTTCAACGACGCGCTCCGCGCGCTCGTCCGCGAGAACCCCGATGTCGTGCTCGTCGGCGAAATGCGAGACTACGAGACCTTCGAGGCCGCGATCCGCGCCGCCGAGACCGGCCACCTCGTCTTCGGAACGATCCACGCGAGCTCCGCGTGGCAGACCTTCGGCCGTATCTACGACCTCTTCCCCGAGAACGAGCGCGACCAGATCCGCAAGCTGCTCGCGTACAACCTGCGCTCGGTCATCTACCAGAAGCTGCTCCCGACGCTCCACGCGCACATCGCGCGCATCCCGGCGATCGAGATCCTCATCAACAACCCCGCGGTGCAGAAGTACATCCTCGAGGGCCGCGAGGGCGAGCTCCTCGAGATCATCAAGCAGTCGCACGACGAGGGCATGCTCGACTTCACGAGCGCGCTCGTGAAGCTCGTCGAGGAGAACATGATCCACCAGCGCGTCGCGCTGGAGGCGACGCCGAAGCCCGAGGAACTCAAGATGCGCCTGAAGGGCATCGGCTGACCCCGAGGGGCCGCGGCCGACGACGGACCGGAACCGAACGAGAACACGCATGCACGCAACCCTGACCACCTCCCCTGCGATCGTCGCCGAGGCGCTCGTCCTCATGAGCGTCGTGAAGCCGATCCTGTTCGTCGCGCTCTTCGTGGCCTACATGCGCTTCGTGGCCAAGTTCGAGCTCGACGCGCGCCGCTTCACGCTGCCCGTCCTGCAGCTGAACATCGTCTTCATCAGCGTCGCCGCGGTCGGCCTCGCGATGGCGATCTTCATCCCGATCTTCTGGATCAGCCTCGTGCTCGTCGCCGGCCTCTTCGCCGGCACGATGTACGGCTACTGGAAGTTCCGCGACCCGCGCGTGCCGGCGACTGCGAAGTACCAGCTCGGCGGCGGCAAGCTCGCCGAGGTCGTCGCGGCCCGCCGCACGGCCAGCGCCGAGCGCGCGGCCTCGCTCCAGTTCTTCGGACCGAAGGGCGCCAAGGAGCCGGTTCCCCAGAAGGAGGATCCGGCGCTCGGGGTCTACCTCGGTCTCGAGTCGCTGCTCGCAGGCCCGTCCGAGTCGCGCGCGAGCCGCGTCGACCTCGCGACCTCGCCGCAGGGAACCGCGGTGTCCATGCTCGTCGACGGCGTCCGCGTGAAGCGCGACCCGATGCCGCTCGACCTCGGGAACGCCGTCATCGACATGGCCAAGCGCCTCGCGGGGCTCGATCCGGCTGACCGGCGCCGCCGCCAGACGGGCAGCTTCAAGATGGAAGGCGCCGGAGGCCGCGTGGAGGTCCAGGTGACCTCGATTGGCTCAAGCAGCGGCCAAACGGTCCGCATCGACTTCGACCGTGCGTCGCGCTTCGGCAAGCCGCTCGACTCCCTCGGCTTCACCCCCGGCCAGCTCGAGACGCTCCGGCGCTACGAGGATGTCGGCATGCGCCGCGGCGTGATCATCCTGAGCGCGCCGCCCGGCCAGGGCCTCACGAGCCTCGGCTACGCGATGATCGGCCGCCACGACGCGTACACGAGCAACGTCAAGACGCTCGAGCGCGAGCAGCAGTACCGCGTCGAGGGCGTCGACCACAAGGTCTTCGAAGCCGAGCCCGGCGCCGAGGACTACGCAGCGATGCTCACCAAGATCATCCGGCGCGATCCGGATGTCGTGCTCGCCGCCGATGTGTCCGAGCGCGGCTCGGCCAAGGCCGCGGCGCTGATGGGGCTCGAGGCTCCGATCGTGTATGTGCAGATTCCCGCGGAGAACCTCGCGACGGCCGTCGCGATGTGGATGCAGGCCGTCGGCGATCCGAAGCTCGCGAGCCGCTGCCTCGCCGGCGCCGTGCACCAGCGCCTCCTCCGCACGCTCTGCCCGAACTGCAAGAGCGGCTTCGCGCCGTCGCCGGAGCAGGCCAAGCGGCTCGGGCTCGCGGCGGGCGCGGCGGGCGCGCAGCTCTTCCGGCCGAGCGGCAAGGTCCAGGTGAAGAACCGGATCGAGGACTGCCCCGTCTGCCAGGGCACCGCGTACTTCGGCCAGACCGGCATCTACGAGGTCATGGCCTTCGACGACGAGGCGCGCCGCCTGCTCTCCGAGAACGACTTCCGCACCGCCTTCGCGCGGGCCGTTCGCGAGCAGCGGATGACGCAGCTCCAGGAGGCGGCGCTGCTCAAGGTGCGCTCGGGCGACACGAGCCTCGAGGAAGTGCAGCGCGCGTTCGCGCCGAGGCAGGCGCCTGCGCCTGCGGGCGCGTCGTCGGGCGGCGCCGCCCCCGCCGCCAAGTCCTGACCCCCGAAGCGAAGACCGAACTCAAGAGAGACCACCACGCGCCGCGACCCTGCGGCGGAGGAACTTCAGATGGACGCTGTGTTCAACCTCCTCATCATCGGCTTCGTCGGACTCATCACCTACTGGTGGGCGACGCAGGGCCTCTTCAGCGCGATGCTGCACCTCGTCTGCGTGATCGGCGCGGGCGTGCTCGCCTTCGCCTCCTGGGAGCCGGTCACCGGGCTCGTCATGGGCGCGGCTCCGCTGGTTCCGTACGCGAAGGGAATCGGCCTCATGCTGCCCTTCGCGGTGTACCTCCTCGTGCTCCGCGTCGCGGCCGACAAGCTCGCGCCGGACAACCTCAACTTCCCTCATGTGGTGAACCTGGTGCTCGGCGGAGTCTTCGGTGCGGCGGCGGCGATCCTGACCGTCGGCATCTCGCTGATCGGCATCGGCCACACGCACAGCTCCCGCGACATGCTCGGCATCGTCGGCTCCGCGCGCAACCCGCGATCGCAGGGCCAGCCGTCGACCAATGTGCTCGCGTTCTGGCTGCCGGTCCATGTGTACACCGGCGACTTCTTCGCCATGCTTTCCGCGGGCTCGTTCACCCCGACGCTCGGCTCGGCGAACCTTTCGAACCACTACTGGGATCTCGGCAAGGAGGCGTTCGCGCTCAACCGGGACACCTACTCGCGCAACGGCAAGCTCGCGCGGACGGTCAGCCTTCCCGGCGCCGTGCGGATCGACCGCGCGCAGTTCGTGACCGGCATGCGGCTCACCGACGGCACGCTCGTCGGCGACGCGTATGTCGTCGACATCCACTTCGATCCCGGCGCGTCGACCGACGGCCAGGGCTTCGCGGTGTCGGCGTCGCAGCTCCGCCTCCTCGGCTCGCCCGGAGGCAAGGCGAGCAAGCCCGCCGAGGTCAGCTTCCCGACCGCGTGGGCGCAGGAGACGGCCGATGGCGTGCGCGGCACCTTCCGCTTCGACGACCTCGGGCACTTCATCTCGGCGCCCCCGGGCTCGCAGTCGCTCGATGCGACGCTCGTCTTCCCCGCGGACAAGTTCCCGGCGAACGCGCCCCCGAAGTTCCTCTGGGCGATGGGACACCGGCTCGCGTTCCCCGCGATCGCCAAGCAGTCGAGCGCCGAGGAGGGCATCTCGATGCTCACCGGCAAGGCCGGCGGCGCCATCGTCGAAATCCCGTCGGGCACCCCGACGATCGCACCCGAGGACATCGTCGTCAACGACCAGATCACGCCGGCGAGCGCCGACCTCAACAACCTCGGCAACATGAAGGTGAAGGACTCGAACTACATCTTCGAGGGCGAGGGCGAGTACACCCAGGGCGGCTTCCGCGGCTCGAAGGGGATCATCGTCAAGGGCATCTGGTCGCCGCCGTCGACGCGCATCGTGCGTCTGAACATCAGCCGAGGCTCGAAGAACTCGATCGACCTCTGGAACGACCGGAGCCAGGTGCGCGAGCGCGCCGGCGAGGACGCGAACCTCGCGCTCGTCGACAACTTCGGCAAGCGCTACTTCCCGATCGGCTACATCCATGTGATCGGAACCGGCGACCGCGGCGTCAACATCCGCCTCCAGCGCGACGGGGCCTACTTCAAGATCTCGTCCTTCCCGACGCTCTCGAGCTCGGGAAGCGACACGCTGTACGCGATCTTCAGCGCGCCGATCAACACCTCGGTCGTGGGCGTGATGCTCGGCGACCAGTGGGTCGCGAAGTCGGACCTGCTGATCCAGGCGCCGAAGTGAACTGACGCGCGAATCCGGAAGCCTCCTCCGCGCCGCCCCGCATCCAATGCGGGGCGGCTTTCTTTCGCGCGACTTTCCGCACCGCATTTCTGCGTCGCAGGCGGACCGGAAGGCCTTCCGTGGGAGAATGCGCGCGGGAAGGGAGGCGAACATGCCGGAGAAGGAGAGGATCGCGGGAACATGGGCGTGGATCGCACTCGCGTGGCTGCACGCCCGGCGCGAGGGCGTTCGGGTGGCGTTGGCGTGGCTCCTTCGCGGACTCGCCGCGCGCGCGCGGTGGTGCGGGCGTCGGGACCCGGGAGAACGGGCCGCGGAGCGGTTCCTGCGTGCGCTTGGCTACGAGGTGCTCGGCCGGAACTGGCGAAGCCCGCGCGATCCACGAGACGAGGCCGATCTGATCGCCGCGACGCCGGACGGGACCGAACTCGCGGTCGTCGAGGTGAAGCGCACGGCAAGCCGGTGGGATCCGCTCGACCGGGTCGACGGGCGAAAGCGCTCGGTGCTCTGGCGCATCCTCTGCGACCTCGAGGAGGGATCGCTCCATCCCGGCGATGCCCGGCTGCGCGATGCGGTGCGGAGGGCACGCCGGATCCGCATCGACCTCGTCGGCGTGCGCGGCGACGGCGCGACCGCCGTCGTCGTCGACTACGCGCCGGATGTCATGTGCAGGGAGCTGCGAACCGAGGCCGGTCCGGAGCGCCGCGCGGGGCCGATGGCCCGTGAGGCGAGGCCCCCATGAAGTACGGCTCCCATGACACGGGGCGTCACTGCCAGTAGCGCTCGAGCGCGAAGTCGACGAGCCGCTGCTCGATCTCGGCGATGTCGTCGTTGACCCATCGGCTCCGCAGCGTCGAGATGTAGCGCTGCCGCTCGATGGACTTGCGGACCGACCGCAGCTGGGCCTCGATGCCGAGCTGGACATCGCGGTCGTAGATCGACCTCGGTGCCGGCGTGTCGATCGAGAGGATCGCGAACCAGGTCATGAAGTCCGGCTGCTCGAGCGGCTTGCTCACCTCGCCCGGCCTCAGGTCGCGCAGCCGAGACTTCACCGAGTCCGAGAGCGAGAGCCCTTCGATCCCCGACTCCGTCAGGTCGCTCGTCTGCCAGACTCCGTCCTTCGGGACCTCGAACTCCTTGACGAGGTCGGCGAAGCTCCGTCCCTCGAGCACGAGCGCCTTCATGCGCTCGATCTTGTCCGCCTCGAGCTTCGAGTCGAAGCGGATCCGCCCGATCCGAATCTGGGGCGGAGGGTTGTAGATCTTGCGGTCCCGCTCGTAGGCCTGCTGCACCTCGCGCCAGGACACGATGGTGCGCGGCTCGATCTTCTGGTTCAGCAGGCGCGCCGCGATCGCGACATCCCTGCGCTGCTCGAGGAACTCGTCGAGCGACTTGTCCTCCTCCTTGGCGAGGCTCGCTTCGGCGGCAGAACGGCTGCCACCGCGCTCGGCGATCGTCTCCTCCTGGATGGACCGCAGCCACGCGAGCAGCCCCTGCTGCTGCTCCGGCGTCAACTGCGACTCCGCCTCGGCGACGATCAGCTCGCTCTCGACCGTGCGGACGAACGCGGCGCGGACGAGGCGGATGAACTGCTCGCGCCCCACGCCGCGGTCCGGATTCGCGGCGGACTGCTTGAGCTGATCCTCGATCGGCTCGAAGAACTCGTCGGCAAAGATCGGGCGCCCGTTGATCTGTCCGACGAGGCCGTCGACCGGCCATGGAGTGCCCGTGCCCGCCTGATCGCCGCGCACAGGGCTCGCGGTCGCCGCGCGCGGTGTCGATGGAGATGTCGGAGCGGAGGTTGAAGCCCCTGCCTCGACCGGCGGGATTTCCGCAATGGCAGGAGCGGACTCGCCGCGCGATGCGGCGTTGCCCGCGCCTGCGAAGTCCTCGATCCGGAGCTCGGGCCCTCGCGCCTCGCCCGGTCCCTCCTGCGGCGCACCGCAGCCGGAAAGCAGCGCGAGGCCGAGAATCGGCACACGCACCGAAGGAGGAATCCGCGCGCAGAGGGACATTGCCGGAATCGTAACAACGCGCCGCACGCACGGGCAGCCGCCGGATATTCTCGCGCCATGAGCGACGAGACCCCACGCCTCCACATCGACTCCGACTGGAAAGCCCAAGCTCAGGCCGAGAAGGAGCGGCTCGCCGAGAAGGAGGCTGCGCGCCACGCCAGCGCCCCCGAGGAGGGCGAGCTGCCCCAGGCGGACTTCCGCGGTCTCGTCATGACTCTCGGCAGCCAGGCGATGATGGGACTTGGTGCGTACGGCGATCCGCAGACCGGCCGCGTCATGATCGACCTGCCCGGAGCGCAGTTCGCCATCGATCTCCTCGGCGTGCTCGAGGAGCGCACGAAGGGCAACCTCACGGAGGACGAGGCCGCCGAGCTGACCGAGGTGCTCGCCCAGCTCCGCGCGAGGTTCGTCCAGGTCGCGAAGCTCGTCGCAGCGCAGATGCAGCGCGAGATGCAGTCCGGAATGCCCGGCGGCATGCACCCGCAGTCGGCCGACATCGCCGGCTCGATCGGTCGCACCGCGCCCGCGACAAGCCCCGGCGGCCTGATCATGCCGGATTGAGCGGAGCCTGCTGCGCGCGCCCAAGCGTCTCGGCGATCCATCGTTCCCTGCCCGTCTCGGCGGCGTCCGGCGCCGCGATGTTCCTTATACTCTCCGCTTCCCCCGGCTCCGCAGGCCGGAGCGCACCCCTGCCAGGACCATCGCCCGCGATGACACCGCAACCGTCCAAGAGCGTCCCTCTCCTCGAACGCCACTACCACCTGCTGCGGCGCCTCCATTCGCTCAGCGGCGTGGTCCCGATCGGCGTCTTCCTCTTCCCCCACCTGACCACGAACTCGTCGATCGTGTGGGGCGCGGCGCTCAACGCGGGCAAGCACGCGGAGCTCGGCGCCGGCAGTGCGGGGATCGCGACCTTCCAGCACGAGGTCGACTTCATCCACAACCTGCCCGCGCTGATCTTCATCGAGATCTTCGTGCTCTGGCTCCCGATCGCGTACCACGCGATCCTGGGCGTCTACTTCGCACGCAGCGGCCGCGCGAACACCGACCGGTACGGCTACCAGGCGAACTGGCGCTACTCCGCGCAGCGGCTCACGGGATACCTCGGCGTCCTCTTCCTCTTCATGCACATCACGAGCCTGCGCTGGGGCTGGACCTACGGCGGCGTGATGCCCTCGTTCGACGCTGCACACGCCGCGAGCACGACGGCCACGCACCTGCAGGGCGGCCTGTTCCCCTACTGCAACGCGGTCTTCTACGCGGTCTGCGTCCTCGCGCTCGTGTTCCACTTCGCCAACGGCCTGTGGACGGCTGCGATCACCTGGGGACTGACCATCAGCAAGCAGGCGCAGCAGCGCTGGGGCTACGCGTGCGCCGGAATCGGTGCCGCGCTCGCGGCAGCGGGACTCACGGCGGTGGTCGGCTTCACGACGCTCGATCCCGCGTACGCGAAGTCGGTCGAGGACAAGCTCGCGGCGCGCGCATCCCCTGCCGAGCGCTGAACGAAGGGCCGGATCCCGCGGCCGACATCCCCGAGTGCGTCAGGCGAGACCTTCAGGCGAGAGATTCACGAGAACGGACCCCTCCACCATGGCAGCCCCAACCAAGCGTCGCGTGATCGTTGTCGGCGGCGGACTCGCAGGCCTCTCGGCCGCGGTGCGCATCGCCGAGTCCGGCGTCAGCGTCGACCTCTTCTCGATCGTCCCCGTCAAGCGCTCGCACTCGGTGTGCGCGCAGGGCGGCATCAACGCCTGCAACGAGATCGCGCGCCAGCAGGGCTACTCGGAGTACGAGCACTTCGACGAGTCGATCTACGGCGGCGACTTCCTCGCCCACCAGCCTCCTGTCTACGAGATGGCGCACTGGGCGCCGAAGATCATCGATCTCCTCGACCGGATGGGCGTGCCGTTCAACCGCACCCTCGAGGGACAGCGCGACCTGCGCCTGTTCGGCGGCTCGCTCTACAAGCGCACGCATTTCGCGGGCGCGACCACGGGGCAGCAGCTCATCTACGCCTTCGACGAGCAGGTCCGGCGCTTCGAGAGCGAGGGCAAGGTCGCGAAGTACGAGCACTGGGAGTTCCTGCGCCCGATCCTCGATGGGAACGGCGTCTGCCAGGGCATCGTCGCGCAGGACCTCCGGTCGATGCAGATCCGCGCCTTCCGCGCCGACGCGGTCGTCATGGCGACCGGCGGCAACGGCCTCATCTTCGGCAAGAGCACGAACTCCGTGATGTGCACCGGCGGCGCCGCGAGCCGCTGCTACCAGCTCGGCGCGTGGTACGCCAACGGCGAGTTCATCCAGGTCCACCCGACCTCGATCCCCGGCGCAGACAAGCTTCGGCTGATGAGCGAGTCGGCGCGCGGCGAGGGTGGACGCGTCTGGGTGCCCCGCCGCAAGGGCGACCACCGCGACCCGCGGCAGATCCCCGATGCGGAGCGCTACTACTTCCTCGAGGAGCGCTATCCGAAGTACGGCAACATCGTCCCCCGCGACATCGCCACCCGCGAGATCTTCGAGATCTGCGTGAAGGACGGGCTCGGCGTCGGCGGCGGCAACATGGTCTACCTCGACCTCACGCACCTCGGCCGCGAGTACATGGAGCGGAAGCTCGGCGGAATCATCGAGATCTACCGCAAGTTCGTCGGCGAGGACCCCGCCGAGGTCCCGATGAAGATCTTCCCCGGCGTCCACTACTCGATGGGCGGCCTGTGGACGACCTACACCGCGAAGTCCGACGGCAAGGGCATGGTGGCCGGCGCGCCGAACTCGATGGTCACGAACATCGAGGGCCTCTACGCGTTCGGCGAGGCGAACTACCAGTATCACGGCGCGAACCGCCTCGGCGCGAACGCGCTGCTCTCGTGCATCTTCGACGGCCTCTTCTGCGGGGCCGGCGTCGCGAACTACGCGCGGGACCGCAAGTCGGGCGCCGCTGACGCGGATGCCGCGCTCTTCGCCAACGCCGAGAAGGCCGAGGCCGAGAAGCAGCGGCGCATCGTCGAGTCGCGCGGCACGGAGAACCCGTACCAGATCGCGAGGGAGATGGGCGACGAGATGACCGCGGCGAGCACCGTGGTCAAGGACGCCGCGCGGCTCATGCAGGCGCGCGTCAAGCTCGCCGAGCTCCGCGAGCGCTTCCGCCGCATCTCGCTCTCCGACACCGGCCTGTGGACCAACCAGAACCTCTCGTTCGCGCGCGCGACCGGCGACATGCTGATCCTCGCCGAGGCGATGATCGAGGGTGGCCTCGAGCGCAAGGAGTCGCGCGGAAGCCATTTCCGCACCGACTTCCCGCAGCGCGACGATGCCAACTTCATGAAGACCACGGTCGCGAAGTTCGACGCGGAGTCGTCGCGCCCCTCGATCTCCTTCGAGGCCTACGACCTCCCGCTGGTGCAGCCGCGCGCCCGCACCTATGGAAAGGTGGGCGGCTGACCGCGCCGGCTACTGCGGCAGGAAGACCCGTCCGAGCACATCGCCCGCCGAGGGCATGAAGAGCACGACGCCGAGCAGCCCGAAGAACAGCGCGATCGAGGCCAGCACGACCCGGTCGCTCCGCAGCGCGTCGAGCGGGCTGTCCGAGCTCCCCTCGTTCGCCCGCCGCCAGAAGCGGTGGATCGCGACGAAGACCAGCGGCGTCAGCAGCGCGAGCCCGTGGGCGCGCGGCCCGTACAGCTCCCAGCTGTGCGCCGAAAGCGCGTACGAGAGGTACATGAGCGTCGTCAGCACCGCCGACACGCCGAGCAGCCACTGCAGCTCCTCGCGGCCTCGGTAGTCGGCGGAACACCGCCACGCGCTGCCGGCCCGCTCCGCCGAGACGAGGTCGCACATGCGCTTCGTCCAGCCGAGGAACAGGCAGAGGAAGAAGACGCAGAGGACGAGCCAGAGGCTGATCTGAACCTCGATGGCGACCGCTCCCGCGGCGGCGCGGAGCGCGAAACCAGTCGCGATCGTGAGGACATCGACGACCGGAACCCGCTTGAGCCCGAGGTTGTAGAGAACCTGCAGCAGCGCATAGAACGCGACTGCGGCGATCAGCGCCTTGCCCACCAGCGACGCGACGACAAGCGCACCGACCGCGAGCGCGCCGCCGAGGGCGACCGCCGCAGACCGCGAGACCGCGCCCGAGGCGACGGGCCGCCGGCGCTTGACTGGGTGCCCGCGATCCTTCTCGGCGTCGATCGCGTCGTTGATCGCATAGAACGCGCTCGCAACCAGGCAGAACGCCGCGAAGGCGAGCGCCGCCGCACCTGCCTTGGCCTGAAGCTCCGCCGTCTCCTGCGTCCGCACGGCGTTCGCAAGCCAGAAGATGAACGCAAGCAGCACAAAGCTGTTCTTGGTCCAGTCGCCCGGACGCATGAGTCGGAGGATGTCCTTCGGCGACGCCATGGCCGGACTTCTATCGGCGTTTCGCGACCGCTCCCGCAAGTCGTCGGAAGAATCGCGCCCGAACCCCCCCGGAGCCACTATGATCGCCGCTCCACGAGAACGCCCATGGTCGCCGACACCGCCCCATCGTCGAGTGCTTCGAGCCCCTCCCGCCGCAGCGTGCGCTTCCGCATCAAGCGCCAGGACCGTCCGGGGGAGCCCGCCCGCTGGGAGGAGTTCCTCGTCGATGTCGAGCCGGGCGCGAATGTCATCTCGTGCCTCCAGCAGATCGCGCTGCGCGGCAAGACCGCCGACGGCAAGTCGACCACGCCGGTCTGCTACGACGCCGGCTGCCTCGAGGAGGTCTGCGGATCCTGCGCGATGGTCATCAACGGCAAGGCGCGCCCGTCGTGCTCCGCGCTCGTCGACAAGGTCGTCGACTCCGAGGGCACCGTCACGCTCGAGCCGCTGACGAAGTTCCCCGTCGTGCGCGACCTCGCGGTCGACCGCGCGCGCGCGTTCCACAACCTCGAGCGCGTGAAGGCGTGGGTGCCGATCGACGGCACCTACCACCTCGGGGCGGGCCCGAAGGACACCCCCGCCAACCAGGAGACGCGCTACACGCTCTCGACCTGCATGACCTGTGCCTGCTGCCTCGAGGCGTGCCCGCAGTTCAACCTCGAGGAGAACGCCGAGAAGTGGGACAGCGAGTTCGTCGGTGCGCATGCGATCAGCCAGGCGCGGCTCTTCAACATGCATCCGACCGGCTCCACGCTCGCCAACGACCGCCTCGATGTCCTGATGGCCAAGGGTGGTGTGAACGACTGCGGCAACGCGCAGAACTGCGTCAAGGTGTGCCCCAAGGAGATCCCGCTGACCGAGTCGATCGCGGCCGTCGGCCGGGCCGTCACGGTGCACGCGGTGAAGAAGTTCTTCAGCGGGCGCGACTGAGGCCGATCGCGGCAGCCGACTTCTCGACCACGCTCTAGATGAGCTTCTCGAGCACTTCGTTCGCGAGCATCATGCCGCGTGCGGTGAAGCGCAGCCGGGCGCCGGCGCGGCCGGAGTCCCGCTCGAGCAGCCCGTCGGCGATCGCCTGCTCGATCACGCGCGCGCGCTCGGGCGCGATCGACACGGCGTGCGTCTCGAGCTCGTGCGAGATCCCCTCCGAGAGCCGCAGCCCGAGCATCAGCGCCTCGCTCGCATGCCGCGCGGCGTCGGGACCCTCGTGGTCCACCACGGGCGCGCTCGCCCCGTCTGCCCTCGCGAGCCAGTCGCCGAGCCGAGGGACGACCTTGAAGCGGTGGCCAGCGACGAACCCGCTGGCGCTCGGCCCCAGCGCCCACCACGGCTCGTTGCGCCAGTACACGAGATTGTGACGGCACTCGCGGCCCTGCCGCGCGTAGTTCGAGACCTCGTAGCGCGCGAACCCCTCGGCACCCAGCGTGTCGTGCGTCGCCTCGTACATCTCCGCCTCGAGGGCGTCGTCGCAGGGCTCGAACTGCCCGAGCTCGAGCCGCCGCTGCATCGCCGTGTTGGGCTCGTAGGTGAGCCCGTAGCACGAAAGGTGCTCGGGTCCGATCTCGAGCGCGCGGGAGAGGTCCGCCCGCCAATCCGCGAGCGTCTGTCCGGGGATCCCGAAGATGAGGTCGAGATTGAAGTTCGCGATGCCGGCGCGCCGGAGGAATCCCGCCGCCCGCGCCACGTTCGCCGGATCATGCCAGCGCTCGAGCGTCTTCAGGTGGCGCGGATCGAAGCTCTGCGCGCCGATCGAGACGCGGTTGACGCCTGCCTCCGCGAGCACCTGCGCCTTGTCGAGATCGATCGTCTCGGGATTCGCCTCGACCGTCCATTCGACATCGCGCGCCAGCGGGAAGCGGCGGATCGCCGCGGTCAGCCGCCGAAGTTCACCGGCATCGAGGAGGGTCGGCGTGCCCCCTCCGACGAAGACCGTCTCGATCGCGCCGTCGACGCGCTCGAGCGTCCACGCGATGTCCGACTCGAGCCGCCGCAGGTAGTCGCCGGAGCGGCCCTCCCGGTCGACGAACGAATAGAAGTCGCAGTAGTGGCACTTGTGGAAGCAGAACGGGACATGCACATAGAGCCCGCGCGCGGCGAACCGCCCGCCGGGGAGAATGCTCTCCAGCGCCGACGCCGCCTGCCCGCCATGGATGCGGATATCCGCCACCGAAGCAGGATACGGAGTCCCGAAACCGGCGCCGAGCGCGAAAGTCCGCTCAAGAGCGGCCCCCTTCCTGCCGATTCCCGGCCTAATCCCGGAGGCTGTCCGATGCCAGGCGACGAAGTGATCCGCATCATGTGTCCGAATCTCGGCTGCCAGCGCGTGCTCGCCGTTCCCTCGAGCGCCCGAGGCAAGCTGGTCCGCTGCCGTGGCTGCGGCTCGAACATCCGGATTCCGGCGACCCGCGGCGCGGAGAGCCCGAAGCCCGCGGGCACGCAGGCCCAGCCCGCGACCGGACAGCAGCAGAAGCCCGCCGCCTGACCGCCCGGCTCAAACGCAGCGGCGGACGCGCTAAACTGCGCGCTTGCCGCCGTCCACCCCATCGTTCACCCCGTCCTCCGGCCCGTCGTCCACCTCGGGACGCGTGCCACCGCACGCAGCCGTCGTCGGCCTCCAGTGGGGCGACGAAGGCAAGGGCAAGATCGTCGATCTGCTCACCTCGCGCTACGACTGCATCGTTCGCTACAACGGCGGGGCCAACGCCGGCCACACGGTCCAGGTCGGCACCGAGCGCTACGCGCTGCACCTCATTCCGTCCGGCATCCTGAGCCCGGGCAAGATCAACATCGTCGGCAACGGCGTCGTGGTCGACCCGGAGAAGGTGCTCGACGAGGTCGAGGGCCTGCGCCGACGCGGCGTTCGGGTCGATGACAACCTCCGGATCTCCGACCGCGCGCATGTCGTCATGCCCTACCACAAGGAGCAGGACGCCGCGCTCGAGGAGCTCCTCGAGAAGAAGTCGGGCAAGCTCGGCGCGGGCCAGATCGGGACGACCCGTCGCGGCATCGGCCCGGCGTACAGCGACAAGGTCCGCCGCTCCACGGCGCTGCGCATGGGCGACCTGCTCGACCACGGGCTCCTCCTCCGAAAGCTCGAGACGATCTGCGGCCTCCGGATGGCCGAGCTCGAGGCCCTCGGCGCGAATGTCACGCCGCTCGTGCCGCGGGAGCTCGCGGACCGCTTCGCCGCCGCCGGCGAGCGGCTCCGCCCGCACATCACCGACACGGTCTACCTCGTGCACGACGAGATCCGCGCGGGACGCAGCGTGCTCTTCGAGGGCGCGAACGCGTGCCTGCTCGACATCGACCACGGCACCTTCCCGTATGTCACGAGCTCGAACTGCTCCACCCTCGGCATTCCCGCGGGTTCCGGCGTGCCCGGACGCATGATCGGCAAGGTCTACGGAATCATGAAGGCCTACTCGACGCGCGTCGGCGGCGGGCCGTTCGTCACCGAGCTGCTCGATGCGACCGGAGAGCGGATCCGTACGCGCGGCCGCGAGTACGGCACGACCACCGGCCGTGCGCGCCGGTGCGGCTGGCTCGACCTCGTCGCGGTCAAGTACTCCGTGATGGTCTGCGGCGCCGACGCCATCGCGTGCACGCTGCTTGATGTCCTCAGCGGCTTCGACGAGCTGCGCGTGTGCATCGGCTACCGCCGTCCGGACGGCACCGTGACCGACCGCTTCATCCCCGATGCAGAGCGGATGCACGGCTTCACGCCCGTCTACGAGACGCTCCCCGGCTGGCAACGCGAGCTCACCGCCTGCACCGACTCCGACGACCTGCCGCCCGAGGCGCAGGCGTATCTCGCCTTCGTCGAACGGTTCGTCGGCATCCCCGTCGAGCTCGTGAGCGTCGGACCGGAGCGCACGCAGACCTTCGAGTCCCACGCGCGCCTCGCCGGCATGGCGTGACCATGAACGCCGCCGCGCCCTCGATTCCGCCCGATTCACCCCTTGCCGGCGTCCCGCGCGAACGCTGGCCGATGCATGTGGCGGTCATCATGGACGGCAACGGTCGCTGGGCGCAGGCCCGAGGCCTGCCGCGCGCGGCCGGGCACCGCGAGGGCGTCTCGACCGTGCGCCGCATCGTGACCGAGAGCGCCCGGCTCGGGCTCGGGACGCTGACCCTCTACTCGTTCTCGAGCGAGAACTGGCGCCGGCCGGCCGACGAGGTCGCCGCGCTCATGTTCCTCTGCTGCGAGTTCCTGCGGATCGAACGGCCCACCATGCTCCGCGAGAACATCCGGTTCCGGCGCATCGGAAGGCGCGAGGGCCTGTCTCCCGAGGTGCTCGCCGAGCTCGACGAGACCGAGCGCGCGACCGCCGGTCAGACCGGCCTCACCCTCTGCCTGGCGCTGAACTACGGTTCTCGGACAGAACTCGCCGACGCGGCCCGCCAGCTCGCCGCCGAGGTCGCGGCGGGCCAGCGGACGGTCGAGTCGATCGACGAAGCCGCGGTCGCGAGCCGCCTCTACACCGCCGGGCTCCCCGACCCCGACCTGCTGGTCCGGACGGCCGGCGAGATGCGGCTGTCCAACTACCTGCTCTGGCAGATCTCCTACGCCGAGCTCCATGTGACCGAGGTCCTCTGGCCCGACTTCGCCGAGACGGACTTCCATCGAGCGCTCGCCGACTACAGCAGCCGCCAGCGGCGCTTCGGGGCGCTTGGCTCGGAAGTCCCACGCTGAACTGCGGTTTGGACACTCGGCCGGCCGCCTCGGTGCGCCCCGATTCCCTCCGAATCCCTCCGCGCGGCTGCACCCCGCTTGCAATGTATGCCGTAGAGGGGATGATGCAGGGTCTGTGCGATTGTGGCGTGCGGTTCGGATCGCCCGTCCCAGTGGTTCCCGACCCGGCGGTCTCCCGACCCGAGCCACCGATCTCGGTCAGTCCGCTTCGCGCACGAGCGGGAGAGGATCGCGTCACTCCACCCCGGATTGCGCGAAGCTGCGAAGTTGCGACGGTTCGCAACGGTTCGCGATGAGTCGTGTGTCATCCGTGTGTCGTCCCAGAAACACTCATGCAGCATCCTGCCCCGCCGTCGCCCTCGACCCGCCGAACGCATGCTGCCTCGGCGGTCGGTTCGTGCGCCTTCGGTCTCTCAGCAGTCGCACTGCTCCTCGCCTCTTCGGCCCAGTTCGGACTCGGAGCAAGCGGTCGCTTGGGCGGCGGCGCCCTGCCTGGAGCGGGCGCGGCGTCCGGATCGATCGAGTTCGCGCCGAGCGACGCTGCACCGGGATCCGACAGGCTGTGGACCTTCCCGCGCCTCCGCGCGGCGAAGCTCGCGGTTGGCGAGACGCTCGTGTTCACGCTTCCTGGCGCGCGCGCGGTCGAGCTGCCGCTGGTGTCGCGGCACCAGATCACCCCTGACTCGCTGACCCTGACCTTTGCGGACCACGCGCGCGGCGCCTCCGCGGAGATCTCCATGCATCGCGGCATCGTCCGCGGCACGGTCCGTGCGCACGCGTCGGGGATCCACGAAGCCTGGGAACTCGCGACCGCCGGCGCGACGGAGCGCTTCGAGCGCATCGTCGAGGGCGGCGGCTGCGAAGGCGTCCTGCGTCCCGAAGAGGCGCGCGGGCTTGGCGCCGGAGGAGAGGGCGGAACGGCCGGCGCCTGCAGCGACTCGGCGCAGCTCATCGATGTCCTGGTCGCGTACACGCCCTCGGTCGTCGCGACCTTCGCGAGCCCGACGGACTTCGAGTCGGCGATGATCGATGTGTTCTCGACCGCCAACGGCGCGCTCGCGAACTCGCTCGCCGCCACGCGCTACCGGATCGTCGGCTTCTTCCCGCTCGGAACCGACGGCTCGGGGAGCCTTGGCGCCGATCTCAACGCGATCACGAGCACGAACGACGGCATCTGGGACGCGGTCCACGCCGAGCGCGACGCGACCGGCGCCGACCTCGTGCATGCGATCACCGAGGCGAACTCCGGCGGCGGGATCGCGTGGCTCGGCGCGGGCGACTCGGCCCTCGGCTTCTCCGTCTGCGGCGGACTCGACGGCCTGCTCTCGGCGCATGAGCTCGGCCACAACCTCGGCTGCTGCCACGCCGTGGGCGACGGCGGCGGCTGCGACACGGGCGGCTTCTATCCGTTCTCGCTGGGCTGGCGCTTCACCTCGGGCACCACGCAGTACCGCACGGTGATGGCGTACTCGCCCGGCGAGTGGATCCCGTACTTCTCGAATCCGCTCGTCAACTTCCAGGACACCCCCACCGGCGTCCCCGAGACGAACGGCGCGCCGGGCGCCAACAACGCGCGCACCATCGGACTCCTCGCGCACACCGTCGCGAACTACCGCTGCGCCACCGCGCTCGACTCCGACTGCGACGGCGACGGCGTCGCCGACGCGACGGCGATCGCAGACGGCCTCGTGCCCGACTGCAACCTCACCGGCCTGCCCGACTCCTGCGACATCGCGATCGGCATCAGCACCGACCTCGACCTCGACGGCGTTCCGGACGACTGCCCGGTCACCGACATCGACCTCAACGCCGGCGTGATCTCGCCGCTCGATGTCTACGGCAGCGCGGTGGGCATGGCGTCCCGCTCGAACGACATCGCGACCGTGCTCGTCGTGTCTGGCGCGCCCGGCAACGACACGGGAGCCTCGCGCGCCGGCGCGGCGTACATCCACCGCCTCGTGAACGGAGCGCTCGTCGACACCGACTTCATCCAGTCCGTCCCGCCGAAGTCCAACGCGTACTTCGGCGTCGGCGCGAGCGCCCTCCGGCGCCCCTCGAGCGCCTCGAGCCCCGTCTACCCCGCGCGCGACTTCGCGCTCGTCTCCGCCTACCGGGAGAACGAGACGACCGGCGGCGCGAGCTTCAGCTCGAAGGGCGCGATCTACTGCTTCGCCGACCTCAACGGCACCTGGACGCAGGTCTGGCGCTACTCGCCTGCCGCGAACTTCTTCAACACCCGCGACTTCGCGCTGTTCGGCTACTCCTCCGCGATGGGACGGCACGCGCGCGAGTCGCGCGAGCAGATCGTCGTCGGCTCGCCCGGCCAGGACGGCGGCGCGGGACGCGTCTTCTTCCTCCAGAACCGCGCGCTCACCACCGCGGAGACGACCTACACCTGGAACAACCCCACCTCGCGCACGCTGACCCCGGTGAACGCAGGCGACCAGGACAACTTCGGCTACTCCGTCGCCCTCGAGAACAGCCTCGCGGTGACGAACGGCACGATCAACACCTCGCGCGTCATCGCCATCGCCGGCGCGCCGGGCCGCAACGCCGCGCGCGGCGCCGCGATCGTGTACGACCGGTCGTTCTTGCCCAACCGGCCCGACACGATCGGCAGCTTCCCCGTCGGCGGCATCCCGCTCACGCCGCCCGCGTCCGCCGCGTCCGCACCCGGCGACCGCTTCGGCACCTCGGTCGCGATCGAGCAGAACCTCATCGCGATCGGCGCGCCCAACGCGACGACCGGCCGCGGCCGCGTCTACTTCTGGGAGCGCAACACGAATGTGATCCCGGCGACGGCGAGCGCCTATGTCTACCGCGGCTTCTTCGAAGTGCCGGACTCCTCCGAGGGCGACGGGCTCGGCACGAGCGTCGCCATCAGCCGGCCGAACGACGCCATCGGCTACATCGTCACCGTCGGCGCACCCGGCGCGGCGGTCGAGATGCCCGGCGGACTGCGCGAGGACGCGGGAAAGATCTATGTCCTTCGCAAGATCAGCGGCGAGTCCGGCGCGTCGCTTGTCGCGATCCGGACCGCGCGCGAGCCCGCGACCGGGGACCGCTTCGGCAGCTCCGTCGGCGGCACCTGGGGCATCTCCGCGACCAGCGCGCCCTTCGACGACGACTTCGGCCTGAACTCCGGCAGCGTCCGAATCCTCACCACACCCTGACGCAGCCGCCTCCACGCCGCTCCGACCACGCATCACGGTCCGACCCTCCATGACCCTTCTCCGCTCCATCGCCCGACTCGCCCTCGCCGTCCTCGCGCTCGCCGCGACGACCGCGGAGGCACGCGCCCAGGCGTCCTGTGGCACCGCGACGAACACCTGCTTCGAGGTCAACCTCGTCGGACGCGGCTGCAACAACCCCGACTGCTGCGGACTGGTCTGCACCATCGAGCCCGGCTGCTGCGATGTCGCATGGGACCAGCTCTGCGTCGCGCTGGCGCAGAAGTTCTGCTCGAGCTGCGGCGCCACCGAAGACAGCTGCTTCGAGCCGCACCCGAATCCCTCCTGCAACGACGGCTTCGTCTGCGAGGCCGTCTGCGGAACGGTCGGATTCGAGTACTGCTGCGCGGTCTCGTGGGACCAGCAGTGCGTGAACCTGGCGATCCAGCTCACCGACAGCTGCGGCGCGCCCGCGGCGGG
>Ga0078894_10000728_pt1 | contig 23561 bp, 15 predicted proteins | sample LauGreSu1BDMLBSD_2_FD_67506 | JGI IMG/M metagenome (GOLD analysis project Ga0078894, IMG submission 67506) | Freshwater lake microbial communities from Lake Michigan, USA - Su13.BD.MLB.SD (version 4) (version 4) | ecosystem: Environmental > Aquatic > Freshwater > Lake | place: Lake Michigan... | reverse complement strand
TCGCTGCAGTTTCGTGGTCCGGCGGGTGAACTGCTGACGTTTGCGGCTCCGCTGCCCGTGTGGGCTGAGGTCTGACAGAAACCTGAGAACACTTCCATTCCCGGGCCTGTCCGGCTGAACCTCGGGAAATCCGCCTGTAGGATGGGTTCTGAGGACTTCACGATTTTTGACTCGGAGACGAGCTCGCATGCAGACGATTCTGATTCAGTTGGACACGGACGGTCAGGCCAGTATTTTTGATCGCGTGGTGGCGGTGGATTCCGGTGTTGCGCAGATTTTTTCCTGTGCCGGGGTCACTCCTGAGAATGTCACGTCCCTCGTCCATGGCGCCATTTTTACTCGCGGCCCCGCAGATCTGAAGCACACGGCCATTTTCATCGGTGGCAGTTCTGCGGCGGCGGGTGAGGCGGTGCAGAAGAAGGTGTTGAAGGCATTCTTCGGCCCGTTGCGAGTGTCGGTGATGATGGATTCGAATGGCTGCAACACGACGGCGGCGGCAGCGGTGGCCACGGCGCGAAAGCACATGCCACTGGCCGGTGTTCCGGCGACGGTGCTGGGCGCGACTGGTCCTGTGGGACTGCGTGCAGCGGAGTTGCTGGCAGCCGAGGGTGCTCAGGTCACCCTGGTTTCCCGTACCATGGAGCGTGCGCAGGCGGCCGCAGAGGCTGTGCGGGGGAAGGTTTCAGCAGCAGTCGTGCTGGCGGGTGCTGCGACGGATCCGCAGCAGAATGAGTCCCTGTGTCAGGGTGCAGCGGTGGTGGTTGCGGCGGGTGCTGCCGGGGCCGTTCTGCTGCCGGCCGGAGCCTTGCAGCGATTGCCCGGCCTGAAACTGGCAATTGATCTGAATGCTGTGCCGCCGCTGGGGTTGTCGGATGTTTCGGCGATGGACAAAGGGGTGACTCACCATGGCGTGCTGTGTTACGGAGCGCTGGGTGTGGGCGGCCTGAAAATGAAGGTGCATCGCCAGTGTGTGGCTTCGCTGTTTGAGTCCAGCGACCGTCTGCTGGATACTCAGGCCATCTATCAGGTGGCGCGGCGAACAGCCGGCATCGTGGAACAGTAATCACCGGTGAAGGTCTCAGGCAGTGCTGCGATTTGCGGGTGGTTCATCCCAGTGTGACGTGCTGGTGACGGGAGTCGGAGCGGTGTCTCCGGCAGGCCTGTCGGCGGCTGACACATTTCGGTTTGTGCAGCGCGGGGGTGTTGCGGCGAGGTCATTGACTGCTGCCGACATCGATCACTGGTCGGGTCTGGGTCAGGTCGCGGGGTTGCAGCGGTCCGGCTGTGTTGTGGACCAGCTGCGTGTTGCGGCCCTGCTGCGGGGATCTGGTCTGGCCGGCAGTCTGCAGCGGGCTGGACTGCAGGGTGTGGTGGCCGAGCCGATGATTGCGATGGCGCTGCTGGCTTTTGCGGAGGCGTGGCGGTCGGCCGGGTTTTCCCTCGAGCTGCCCTCCGACGAGCATCTTTCGAAGCGGACGGCTGTGGTCTTTGGCAGCAGCAAGGGGGGACTGCGGACTGCAGAGCGGCTGGTAGCGATGGTGCTGGCGGGTGGTCCCGCAGCGGTCACGACTGCCGCAGCGGCTCGGTCGGGGTGTGCAGCAGTTTATGCCGGCGAGTCCGTGCCTGAGCCTGTGTCGGATTCGGAGTCCGTGGTGGCTCAGTTGTGGCAGCATCAGGCTGGCACGGATGCTGCGACTCAGGCGATTGCCGGATTGCTGCAGGCGGGGGCAGGCGTGTTATGTCCGGTGGCCGCCTGTGCAACGGGATTGATTTCGGTGTTGCAGGGTGCAGCACTGATTGCCAGCGGCCAGTGTGATGTGTGTGTGGTCGGCAGTGCGGATGCGGCGTTGCGAGCCAGCGTACTGTCTTCGTTTCACAGGCTGGGAGTGTTATCGCGGCGTCATCCGGCCGAGCAGCCGTGTCGCCCGTTTGATGCGCAGCGTGACGGATTTGTGGTGGGCGAGGGTGCGGGAGTTCTGATTCTGGAGTCTCGTCGACATGCTCGGCAGCGAGGAGTGGCGGGGCTGTGTCGGGTGCTGGGTGGTGGCTGGCTGAGTGATCCCACCGGACTGACTCAGATGGATGAATCCGGCGAGGTGGTGCGGGAGGTGCTGCGGAGGTGCTGCGAGGTGTCTGGGATGCAGCCCGGCATTCTGGGGCTGCATGGGACTGCCACGGAAACCAACGATCTTGTGGAGGCTCGTGGTGTTGCGGCAGGCGGGCTGTCTGATGTTGCGGAGTGTTATGCGACGAAGGGTTCCACGGGGCATCTTCTGGGAGCGGCGGGCAGTGTGGAGACGATCCTGGCGGTGCAGGGCATTGCGGCCGGGCAGCGGCCGGGGACGGTGAATCTGTCGCAGCAGGATGAGCGTTGCCGGCTGCGGATGGCGGGGCAGTCGGCAGCGGTTTCGGGTCGTGCGGTCTGGGGCAAGCTGTCGCTGGGGTTTGGCGGGCATGTTGCCTGCGGGCTGTTTGTGGCGGACTGACGCCGGCGGGCTCGGATCAGCGGCTGACGTCACTGCTACCGATCGGCCACGGCTGCGGTTGCAGGGTGGATTTCAGGTAGAGCGGGTGAGCCGGTTGTCCGTTGCTGTTGCTGGCAATGCAGTGCAGGGGGCCGGTCAATTGCAGCAGTTTTGTCTGTCGTTCGAGGGAGCAGTGGTTACCCCATGCGGCGATGATCAGTGTGGCCGTGCGGCAGGTTTGACGGATGACGTGATCATTGCGTGGACCGTTGGGGTCGGGTGTCAGCAGCAGTTCGCGGGGATGGGTGCTGCGGAAGGCCCACGCATTGAGCATGATCAGGCCGTCGAAGCCCCAGCTGCGGGCGAAGGCCGAGCAGCGGCGGATTGTGGGATCATCGAGGGCGGCATCGGCGGTGGAGGGATTCAGTCCGATAAACACAACGTGGGCCGCGGGCCCCCACGTGCGAGTCAGTCGATAGCGATACTGTCCGCAGCCGGAAAACAGGGCTGTGCCCATGACCGAGCCGTTGCGAAATGTCTGTCGTCGACAGCGAGTTCCGCTGCTGGATCGTCTGGTCACTGATGAGGCTGGAGGAGTCGGCATGCGGCAGGAGCATTCCGGTGAGTCTGGATCCGGTGGTTGATTGGACATTGCACTGAACGGGCTTGTATTCTGTACCAGCGTGATCCGGGCTGCAATGGCTGTGGTGTCGGAGAACGGTTGAGATTGATCACTGTATTTTCTGCCCCCACCAGCGGATGATTGACATGTCTTCACAGGCGACGAATACGCCGATTGATTCCGGATCGGTACAGCGCGCGGGATGTCTGCCGGAATGGCAACGGCAGGAGCTGCCCGAGCCGTTGCCGTTTACTTTTCGGAATGTGCTGCGGACGATTGGTCCGGGTGCGATTCTGCTGGCCGGTTCGATTGGTGGTGGCGAGTGGATTGTGGGGCCACTGACAACGGTGCGTTACGGGACCGGTATCCTGTGGGTGGCGACGGTGGGGATCTTTCTGCAGATGATCTTCAACCTCGAGGCGATTCGTTACACGCTGTACACGGGCGAGCCGATTCTGACGGGTATTATGCGGTTGCGTCCGGGACGCTGGCTGTGGGGGCCGTTTTACATGGCAGCGGGAACGCTGCAACTGGCAACTCCGGCACTGGCTCTGGGTTGTGCCAACGTGCTGTTCACGGCGGGCGAAGGCGATCTGCCGGATCCCGGGGGTGGTGATCGTCGGACTCTGTTTCTGTTATCGCTGGCGGTACTGGCCCTGACAGTCTTCCTGCTGCAGTGCGGAAAATCGATTGAGCGGATGCTGGAGCGTTTGTCGTGGTCGATGGTGATCTTCATCTTTGTGTTCCTGGTGGCAGCCAATGTGTTGTTTGTGCCGGCTGAAATCTGGCTGCGGACGGCAGTGGGTTTTGTCAGTCCCGGTTTTCTGCCTGCGAATATGGACTGGGTACTGCTGGGAGTCTTTGCGGCGACTGCGGGTTCCGGTGGCCTCGGAAATCTGGCGGTTTCCAACCTCGTTCGCGATAAGGGTCTGGGAATGGCTCACTGGAGTGGTTCGATCGGTGGGATGCTCAGTGATGATGCGACGGAAGTCCGCCCGATCGGGCAGGTGTTTGAGGTGACCAGTGGCAGTCTGCAGCGTTGGCGCACGTGGTGGAAGTATCTGCTGGTGGACCAGTCCGTGCTGTGGGCGTTAGGGTGTGTGGCGGGGATGTTTCTGAACGTGAATCTGGCGCAGGCCATTGTGTCACCGGGGGATGTTCCGGCGGACAATGCGGCGGGGGCATTTCAGGCTCGTTACATGGCCGAGAAGATGTGGTCGGGCTTCTGGTTTCTGGCGCTGCTGAATGGCTTCTGGATTCTGTTTTCGACGCAGCTTGGTAACACTGACTGCCTGACTCGTATCTGCACCGACACGTTATGGGCTGGCTGGCCGGCAGTTCGTCGCCAGCGTGCTCGACGTGTGTACTTCCTGCTGCTGATGCTGTTTGCGGTGTGGGGTGTGATTGCACTGGCCTCGGGCGACAGTGCTTTGAGTCTGTTCAGAATTCTGGGACTGCTGGCCAGTCCGATTCTGGCAGTTGGTGCAATTCAGATACTGGTGGTGAACATGTCGTTCCTGCCTGCACAGCTGCGTCCGCCTCTGTGGCGTCGTGTGTGTCTGATTCTGTGTGGCCTGGTGTACGGAACTCTGGCGATCGTGTCATTGACAGCGGAATACCGCAAGTGGACTCAGCCGCCAAAGCAGGCACCGGCAGCGGAAGTGACAAATAGTGCGCCGGGGCAATCACCTGCGGGCAGCACAAAATGACTCGGGGTGTCACGCAGGAGATTGTTCTTCCGTGGCGAATGACAGCAGGAAGGCTGTTGAATTGCCTCGGTTGTTGCGCCCCAGCGGGAGGGCGAAGCTCCTGCTGAGCTGAACTGTCGCCTGGACGCTGGATACCCTGGTTCGGCTGGTGCCTTACCCATTGGGAGGGCACTTTGCGATGACTGAATACTGATTACTGGGCACTGGCGTCCGGCTCGGCAGGAACCTCGCCCTCCCAAGGGCGTCCGGCTCGGCGGGAGCCTCGCCCTCCCGAGGGTGACCGGCTCGCCGGGGGACGCGCCCTCACAAGGGGTGAACCATCGTAACCTGCCGGGGCTAAAGCCGAGGCTACGGTTTTGTCCCCGGCGTCAGCGTGGATGTGTGCTGAGCCGATTTACCGACCTGCGGTCTGTGACTCGCCGGTGGCCGGGATGATGCGGACCTGTACGGGCAGCGTCGTGATACCGCCATCGATGCTGGATTTCAGAAAGAATGGGCGAGTTTGCGCGGGGACCCAGCGGGCGGCGGTGATGAACACTTCGCGTTCATTCTGGCCGGCCAGCAGCATCAGTCCGTTCAGTCCGATGTTGTCCACAAAGACTCCGTGCGGCAGATTTCTGCCGGCATCTTCCTTGCCGAATTCGACGATGCCGTCATGAGCAACGCGCTCCACTTTCAGCCATGCGCGAGTGGTCTGGCCGGCGTGAACGATCAGCTCCGGTGTCTGTTCGAAGTTTCCAGCCGCATGTTGTTCATCAGTTAATAGAACCACTTTGATTTTGGGGTTCTGCAGCAGTTCCAGTGTTTTCAGTCCGCCGATTTCGTGTCGCACTGTTTTGCCCTGAATATCGGCTTCGGCAAAGAAGCGGATGGTGGCCACGGCGGCGGCGGTTGGAGCGACTGCATCGGCTGTGGCCAGTACTGAGGCGAACGCCTGTCGCTGCTCATCCTGAATCTCGACCGGATCCGAAAAATAAAACCCAGGCGGCAGATTTTCGGCGGTGATGCGGATGGGTCCGCTGAAACCGTCAAGGCGTGTGGCAGTGAAACTGATCTCACGACCTGTGCCCGCATGGATCTTCAGTTCTGTGGTGCTGGCGGCGACTGTGAAGTCCGGTTGTGGTTCCCGAATTCGCAGGGTCCAGTTGTAGTCGGGGCCCTGGAAGCCGCGTGCATCGCGCAGACGAACAACATATTCGCCATCAGTGGGGGCGGTGAACATCAGACGCGAATCAGCGCCCCACTGTCGCTGCGGGTCGTCATCGTTTTCGGCATAGATCGGGAACACGGGCAGCCCGGTATCCCTGAGCACCGCATCGGGGGCTCGGGGCACCACAATAAAGGCCGGCCCCTGCAGCGGATGGGTGGAGGGCGTGGTGTTGAACCACGTCTGCCGCTGACCGAACCCCGGATAGACCTTGAAGCCCGAATCCGGTCCGCGCGGATACAGCCACAGCTTCACAACTTCCCCGTCGGCATACAGATATTCGTTCAGTTCCATTTCCTGCCAGTTGAACATGCGGAAGTCATCACTGGTGTCTGAGTCCTTACCGCGGAAGGTGAACCACGAATCGCGGACGGCCTGCAGTCGAGTCTGCAGCACCGGTTGACCGTCTGTGGTCAACACGTCAACCAGTGAGTCGAGCGGGCTTTTGTCCCGTGCCGCCTGCACTTCAATCAGCAGTGTCTGTCCTTTACGGGCACTGATGCGGACCAGATCACTGTCCTGGGAAGTGCTTGTTTCAGTGTGGATGATGCCTTTGATACTGGCGGGGATACTGACCAGTGGGGCTTCCGTGGGCGTGTTATTGGGTTCGGTTTCGCTGAGTTCCACCGGAGCGGCGCTGGGGGAAGTTACCGGAGCAGGGGACGTGTCCGGTGCCTTCATGGCGACCGTTGTTTGTTCGCCACGCCACGGCAGTCGGCGGATGCCGCCATCGCGAGCCGGCAGCAGCAGCAAGCGTTCGGCGGAATTCATAACGGCGCACAGTGGTGGATCTGCGGCGAGGGATGTGGCACTGAGTTCTTCGACGGTGACAGCATTCCAGAACTTCACTGTGCCGGATTCATCCGTTGTCGCCAGCGTGCTGCCATCGCTGGACAGCTGCAGCAGACTGATGGTGCCTTCGTGAGCAAACCTTGAAATCTGTATTGGGTTGATCTGAGGCTGCTGACGGGACACCAGCAGCCACTGACGAATGCGGCTGTCGGCTCCGCTGCCGTAAATGAAACGACCGTCGGGACTGAAGGCGACGCTGTACTGTTCGGCCTGCGGCTGACTGAGCGTATCGAAACGCTGTCCGGAAGCAACGTGCCAGATTTTGATGGTGGCATCGGCGCTGGCGGAGGCCAGCAGAGTGCCGTCGGGGCTGAACTGCAGGTCGAAGACTGAGCCATTATGGCCGGGCATTTCCCGCAGCAGTTTTCCGCTGTGTGCGTCATGCAGGCGGATGATGCGATCATAACCGGCAGTGGCTACGACTGTTTCATCAGGGGACATGACTGCGGCATAAAGAGCGTCAGCATGTCCGGAGAATTCACGCACAATCTGTGAACCGGCGAGATCGACCAGCAGAGCGCGCCCGGAGACACCGGGAGTTCCCGTGGCCAGCAGCACCTGCTGTTCGGCGGCGACGAAGTGCACATCGGTGACTTTGCCGTCGGGAATATCGATCTGCCATTGTGTTGAGTTATCCGCCAGACTCGTGATCTGTGCTCGACGAAAGTGACCGCTCAGCAGGCGGGTGCCGTCTTTTGTGAGCGTGGTGGCGATGGCTGGACCGGGACCGGCGTGGCTGGCCTTGAGAAAGGGCAGTTTCGGCAGGATGGGCAGGCGCGAATCGAAGGGGGCACCGGCAAGCAGCCAGTCGGCAAGAAGTCTGCGTTCGGCGTCAGTGGGCTGAGGCTGATCGGCTGGCGGCATGTGGTCATCACCGCTGCTGTTCAGTGTCTGCAGCAGACGTCCGGCCGCGGGATTGGTGCGATCCAGTACAGGGCCACTGCTGCTGCCTTTTTCAATTTCATCGGCGGATTGCAGCGACAGTCCCCCCTCGGGACTGACTCGATTGTGACAACCGATGCAGTACTTCTGCAGCAGCGGGGCTGACTGCGTCGAAAAGCGGATATCGTCAGCAGCCAGCGGGAGGGCGATCGAGGCCAGTGCGGCAGCCAGCATGCCGGGCAGCAGCGGGTGATTCAGGCGGTGCGGGCGTGGCAGAGCAGTCATGGAAGAATTCCGGAAAAGGACTGCGACGGAGAGCGACAAGTGGCACTGAAACCACGAGACTGAATTCTGAGGATGTGACTGCAGACAGGCAAGTGAACAGGCAGGTGACAGGCGACGATGGCAACGAAGCGACAATCAACGGGAATTCCGGCTCTTGATGCGGCTCTGGGCGGTGGACTGATCCCGGGGACTCTGACGGTCGTCATGGGAGCGACGGGGATTGGCAAAACCCAGCTGGGGCTCGGTTATGCTCATGCCGGTCTGCAGCAGGAGGGTGAGTCGGGGATTCTGTTCGACCTCACGACTCGCGGTGATTCCCAGAACCAGTCCGAGTACGCCCAGCGGATGTTCGGCTGGCAGATGCAGTGCAGTGGCCTTGTGGAACGATTTGATCCGACGGTGGTCTGGGATCGTGGGACCGCCCGATCGGACTATCTGCACGTATTTTCCCGCAATGGTCGTCGGGTGACGATCGGGGATATGGAGCCGGAGGACTGGCAGGAGTTCAAATCGGACCTGATGCGGCGGCTGGACCAGACGATCGCGTGGTTCTATGGTAATTTTGTGCATGGCGTGCGGCGGGTGGTGATTGACGGAGTGGAACCGACGACGCAGGACTCCGATTCTTTCCAGTTTCACCTGTTTGATTACATTTACCATCAGGTGTTGCGAAAAGAGCACGACTGGCTGGCCCGGGATTTATTTCGTGTGAATTTTCGCGCTCAGCAGGCGGTGGTGGAGCAGCGGGCGTATGATTGTCGTGAGATCGGTGGGTTGTTTCTGTACACCAGTCATGAGGTTCTGCTGGACGATCTGATTGCCCGACCGATCCGTTCGGGCGATATTCTGTCGAACGCGAACACGATTCTGCTGATGGGCAAGGTCCGTCAGGGGGACCGGATTGGTCGAGCGATGTATGTTGCCAAACATCGGGGAAGTGCGTGTTGTGAGGACATATTGCCGTATCGCATCACGGAACATGGCCTGATCATGGATTGACGGCAACAAAGATCTGGCAGTGTGGTGGAGTATCCGGCATACTGTGTTGGCGTGTAAGCCGTTTTTTTGCAGATTTTTCGGACAGCAGCATGGGCGTGGCCTGTGACACATCAGCGGCGCGGCTGGCGGACAGTCGCTTCATGAAGGCCGTGCATCGGCAGCCCGTGGACACGACTCCACTGTGGATCATGCGGCAGGCCGGTCGTTATCTGCCTGAATACATGGCAGTCCGCAGCAAAGTCTCCTTCATGGAGCTCTGCAAGACTCCCGAGCTGGCCTGTGAAGTGACCGTAACGGCGCGGCAGGTGCTTGGTGTGGACGCCGCGATCCTGTTTGCGGATCTGCTGCCGATTCTGGAACCGATGGGGATAGACCTTGAGTATCAGAAGGGCGAGGGCCCTGTGATCCACAATCCGATTCGGGGCAGTCATGACGTGGATCGTCTGCAGGCTCTGACATCGACCGAATCTGTTGACTATGTGTTTCAGGCGATTCGTCTGATTCGCGCGGCATTACCGGGCGACATTCCGCTGATTGGTTTTGCCGGTGCCCCGTTTACTCTGGCGTCCTATGCGATTGAAGGTGGCGGATCGAAGAACTATGTGCACACCAAGTCGCTGATGTACAACGATGAGGGTGCATGGAATGTGCTGATGAGTCGTCTGGTGGATACTGTGATTCTGTATCTGCAGGCTCAGATTCAGGCCGGCTGTCAATGCGTGCAGGTGTTTGACAGCTGGGCTGGCTGTCTGTGTCCGGCGGACTACCAGCGTTATGTGCTGCCGCATGTGCGTCGGCTGATTCAGGCGGTGGAACCGCTGGCACCTGTGATCAATTTCCTGAACGGCAATCCGGCGCTGCTGTCACTGCAGCGGCAGGCTGGTGGACAGGTGATGGGGACGGACTGGCGATCGTCGCTGGACGTGGCGTGGCAGACATTTGGTCATGATGTGGCGATTCAGGGTAACATGGATCCCGTCAGCATTTATGCGGACCTGCCTGTGCTGAAGCAGCGGGTGGGTGATGTGCTGCGTTTGGCGCAGGGCCGTGCCGGTCACATTTTCAATCTTGGGCATGGGGTGATGCCGGACATGAATCCGGATCATGTGAAGGCGGTTGTTGATTATGTCCACGAGCTGGGGCGTCGCTGAATGATTCAGTCCTCCGTGAATCCCAACGCCGACGGACGCAGCCTGCGGGTTGCAGTTGTCGGTGGCGGTATTACGGGGCTGTCTGCTGCATACACTCTGGCCAGGGCGTCACAGGCTGATCATCGGTCAGTGCAGGTCACCCTGTTTGAATCTTCGCGGCGACTTGGCGGAATCATTCGCACGGAGGAAGCTGACGGCTATCTGATGGAGCTGGGCCCGGACTCGTTCATCACGAACAAGCCGGGCGGGGTGCGATTGTGCGAAGAACTTGGCTATTCGGCCGAACTGATTTCGACCGATTCGCGTTACCGTCGTTCGCTGGTCCTGTCACGTGGCCGACCGCAGCCGGTGCCGGACGGTTTCATGCTGATGGCTCCGGAAAAACCGTGGTCACTGCTGACAAGTCCTGTGCTGTCTCTGCCGGGACGGCTGCGTCTGCTGGCTGAGTATTTTGTACCGGGTGCGGCACCTGCCGGTGACGAAAGTCTGGCCAGTTTTGTGCGTCGTCGCTTTGGCAGTGAGGCACTGGATCGTCTGGTACAGCCTCTGGTGGGCGGCATCTATACTTCGGATCCTGAGCAGCTCAGCCTGCGTGCGACAATGCCAAGATTTCCAGAGATGGAAGCCACCTGCGGCAGTGTGATTCGTGGTGTGCTGAAGCAGAAGCGAACGGCCGGTCGGGGGGGCTCTGATGGGTCCGGCAGTGGTGCCAGATACGGACTGTTTGCAGCGCCGCGGCGCGGTCTGGGAGACCTGGTCTCGACTCTGGAACGTCGCCTGCGAACTGCCGAAAATGTCTGCCTGCGGCTGGGTACGCCCATTGAAGCAATTCTGCGTCCGGCGGATGGCGCCGCTGGCTGGGTAGTACAGGCGGCCGGACAGCAGCAGCCGTTTGATGCGGTGATTGTCACTCTGTCGACGTGGCTGGCGGCGAACATGCTGCAGGGTGATCAGTTTCAGTTGTTGCGACAGCAATTGAATTCGATCCAGTACGCGTCCAGTGCGCTGGTGGTCAGCGGGCATCAACTGTCGGATTTTTCATATCCGATGGATGCCTTCGGGATGGTGGTGCCGGCGTGCGAACGGCGGCAGATCCTGGCCGTCAGTTTCTCCAGTCGCAAGTTCCCTGAACGTGCTCCGGACGGCCAGATTGTACTGCGGACATTTGTCGGCGGTGCCATGCAGCCGGAACTGATGCAGCACAGTGATCAGGAGCTGCTGGAGATTGTGAATTCCGAGTTGCAGCAGATCTTCGGGATGTCGCGTGAACCGATCTTTGCCGAGGTGATGCGGTATGATCGGGCGATGCCGCAGTATCATGTCGGGCATCTGGACAGGGTGTCTGCGATTGAGCACAGTCTGCAGCAGCATGCGGGGCTGCAACTGGCCGGCAGTGGCTACCGTGGTGTGGGGATCCCGGATTCGATTGACAGTGGGCGTGAAGCCGCCGAGCGAGTTCTGCGACTGTCCTGAGTGGCCGGGGTCCCGAATTCCCCCTGAGATTCCTCATGAAATCCCCGATTTCTGACCGGTTTTGCGGGCGCATCTGCCGGCGGATTCGGGGATACTGCAGGGGTTCGCTGCGTGGCGAAGTGCCGGCAGGGTGCAGGTCACAGAGTGCTGATGGTGCAGTTATGGCCGCGTGGGCGAAGGATCAATCGTTTCGGGGGGTTAGCGCCGACAGGCAAGCGCCAACCGGATGGGTGTCGCGGGTTCTGCGATTGTGCCTGCTGTGCGTTGTGTGTCAGCATGCCTGTTCTGCTGCGACGGTGGACGAGCGACTGCAGTTTTTCGAGCAGAGGATTCGTCCGGTTCTGGTGCAGCACTGCTATCGCTGTCACAGTGCCGAGGCAAAGGAGCTGCAGGGTGGGCTGCGGCTGGATGTGCGCGCAGGCTGGCAGCAGGGCGGTGAATCGGGCCAGTCAGCGATTGTGCCCGGTGATCCCGCCACCAGTCCGCTGCTGCTGTCGCTGCAGCATGCGCGGGGTGTGTCGTCGATGCCACCGGATCAGCCACGTTTATCGGCCGCGGTGCTGGCCGATTTTGCGCAGTGGATTCAGGACGGGGCCGTGGATCCGCGGGACGGTGCGGTGCCGCAGCGGGATCGTCAGCGGGAGTGGGAAGCGGAGTATCAGCAGCGGCTGGACTGGTGGAGCCTGAAGCGGCCGGAGGCTGCCGTGGTTCCTCAGGTGACGGGCAGCACATGGCCACAGGGGGCAGTGGATCAGTTTGTGCTGGCGAAACTGCAGGCAGCGGGACTGCAGCCTGTTCCGCCCGCCGACCGCGCCACACTGCTCAGACGATTGTCCTTTGCCCTGACCGGTCTGCCGCCACAGGTGGCTCTGCAGCAGCAGTTTCTGTCTGATGTTTCGGCTGATGCTGTGGAACGCCTCGTGGACCAGTTGCTTGCCAGTCCGCAGTTTGGTGAGCGCTGGGCGCGACACTGGATGGATGTGGTGCACTACACGGATACCCACGGGTATGAATGGGATGTTCCGGTGAAGAATGCGTGGCGTTACCGCGACTATCTGATTCGCAGTTTCAATCAGGATGTGCCTTATCAGCGTTTTGTGCTGGAGCAGATCGCCGGTGATCTGCTGGAACCGCGCGTGGATGCCGAGACTGGTTTGAATGAAGCATTGACAGCTCCGCTGATGCTGCGGCTGGGTGAGCGTCGGCACGGCGACAATTCCGCGGCGGAGGGCATTTCTCAGGAAGCCGTTGCCAGCATGGTGGATACGCTGGGGAAGGCTTTTCTGGCCACGACGCTGGCCTGTGCTCAGTGTCACGACCACAAGCTGGATGCGGTGGAGCAGCGCGACTACTACTCGCTGGCCGGGATGCTCATGAGTACTCGATTCAGTTCCCGCACGGTCGATGCGGTTGATTCGAATGTGGAGGTGCTGGAATCGCTGCGACAGATTCGGGGTCAACTGCGTGCTGCGCTGGCGAATCGCTGGCTGCAGGCTCTGGCCGATAGTACTGCGGGCAGCTTTGCGGCGGGATTGCAGGCAGTGCCGGCTGATCAGTTGGCGGGAGCTGGGGTGCCTGCGACGGTGCTGGACTACTGGAAGCGTGCGCGGGTGAATCCGGTCACGGTCGAGCAGTTCCGGATTGAGCAGCAGCAGCGGATTGCGGCGAATGCGGCGAATCTTACGCTGCTGGCGGACTTCTCACGTGATGACGCAGCTCCCGGCTGGCGTTGGGACGGATTCGGAATGCGACATGGGCTGGCAGCGGATGGTGAGATGGTGGTGGCTGAGGAGGGTGAGCGGGCGATTGTGCAGTTGCTGCCTGCCGGACGCTATTCGCACCTCTGGTCAACCCGGCTGGCGGGTCTGCTGCAGGGGCCGGCCATGGATCCGCTGCAGCCGGTGACATTTTCGCTGCACGGCGTGGCCGGCAGATTTGCTTCGCAGACATTTGTGGTGGATCGGGCTCTGAATCCGGAACGCATGCAGTTTCCGTCCCGACCGCAGCCCGTCTGGGGAACAGTCACGGCCGGTCAGTTTGATTCCCTGGAAGGCACTGTGGATGCATCGCCAAGGCGAGTGTATTTTGAACTGGCCACAAAGTCTCTGAATAACTATTTCCCGCCACGTGTGGGGTATGGTGGAGTGAATGAAGCGGAGTGCGCGGACGAACGTTCGTGGTTTGGTGTTTCCAGAATCGTGCAGCATCCGCCCGGTCAGCCGCCACAGGATGAGCTGCGAAGATTTGAACCGCTGTTCACCGAGTTGTCGGTGGAATCGGACTGGCTGCGACGTCTGACAATGCTGGTTCAGGCAGCGGTCCAGCGGTGGCAGACAGAAGCGTGCAGTTCCGAGGATGCGCTGCTGCTGAACGATGTACTGCAGGCGGGCCTGCTGCCCGTGGATCTGGCGGGTGATCCCGAGACCGCTCGCCTCGTTGCGGCGTGGCGTGAGACGGCTGCGAAACTGCGGCCGGATCGCACGGTGGGTTCGGCAGCGGAGTGGTCGGAGGGGCAGGATGAGCGTGTGGCGATTCGCGGCGTGTACACGGATCACGGAGACACGGTACCGCGCGGGCTGCTGAGGATGTTTCCGGAAGATCAGCCGCTGGAGCCCGGAGACAGCGGGCGGCTGAGATGGGCGAAACGCATTTCCAGCGAACAGAATCCGCTGCTGGCTCGCGTCTGGGTGAATCGTGTCTGGCACTACCTGTTTGGTGCGGGGCTGGTGCGGACGACGGATGATTTCGGGCACCTGGGCGAGCAACCGTCACACCCTGAACTGCTGGATTATCTGGCGGTGCAGTTCATGCAGGATGGCTGGTCGACGAAGCGGTTGATTCGCAGTCTGGTACTGTCTGCGGTCTGGCAGCAGGGCAGTGTGGCGAATCCCGACGCTCTGGAGGTGGATCCGGAAAACCGGCTGTGGCATTATCGTCCGCTGCGGAGACTGGAAGCTGAGTCACTGCGGGATTCCCTGCTGGCGGTGTCCGGGCGGCTGGATGGCACGATGTATGGTCCGACGATTGAACCGTGGCGAGCGGCCGAGGATTCCTCGAAACGGCTGTTTCGCGGACCTCTGGACGGAGCCGGTCGACGCAGTCTGTATCTGGAGATGACTCTGATGGAACCGCCTCGATTTCTGGCTTTATTCAATCAGCCGTTGCCGAAGCAGACCACCGGGCGTCGGGATGTGACGACGACCGCTGATCAGGCATTGGCGCTGCTGAATGATCCGTTTGTGGCTGAGCTGGCCGGTCATTGGAGTCGAGAGCTGGTGCGGGATGGCAGTGTTTCAGCAGAGGCGCGGGCAGCGGCGATGCTGCAGCGGGCTCTCAGTCGTCCGGCATCCGCAGCGGAAGTGCCGGGCCTCGTCCAACTGGTGCAGCAGTCGGCGCGACTGCGGGGAGTGGAGTCATCCGGCCTGCTGACTTCGGAGCTGGTCTGGGCGGATGCGGCACACGCGGTGTTCAACCTGAGGGAGTTTCTGTATGTCCCGTAGCACTTTGTCACGACGTGCGTATCTGCAGGGTTGCTCGCTGGGCTGGGGCTGGCTGGCGTGGCAGGGACTGGCTGCCGGCGAGGGCAGTCAGTCGGCTGTACTGCCGCACGTTGCCCCGCGGGCGAGGCGAGTGATTTTTCTGTTCATGGACGGCGGAGTCTCGCATGTCGATTCGTTTGACCCCAAGCCGCTGCTGACGGAACGCAGTGGCCAGCCGGCGAAGTGGCGTCCGGACACTCGTTCGCAGGCCGTGAGTGCAGGCAGAAAGTGGCTGGGAAGTCCGTGGCAGTTTCGGCAGCACGGCCAGTCGGGGTTGTGGGTGAGCAGTCTGTTTCCTCGAGCGGCAGAGATTGTGGACGACCTGTGTGTGATTCGTTCGATGATCGGCGAAACGCCGCTGCATGGTGCGCAGTCGCTGCTGCTGCATACGGGGCGGTCCATTGCCGCTGCTCCCAGCATCGGCTCGTGGATCTCGTGGGGCCTGGGGCGTGAGAATGAGCAGTTACCTGGCTATGTGCTGCTGAACAACGACTGGATTCCGAACGGCGGATTTCAGAATTTTGCCAGTTCCTTTCTGCCGGCCATGCATCAGGCGGCGCTGGTGCGGGCAAAAGGGACTCCGGTGGACAACATCGTGCCGACCGACTCGCGGGACGTGCAGCAGGCCAAGCTGGCATACCTGCAGGGGCAGGATCGCCTGTTTGCCGAACGTCATGGTGGCGTGGATGAAATTGAGTCGTCAATTCGCAATTACGAAACGGCGGCCCGCATGCAGACTCTGGTACCGGAGCTGTGCGACGTGTCGCGGGAAACAGCTGCGACGCTGGCCATGTACGGCGTGGACCGATCAGATTCGTACGATCAGTTGTACGCACTGCAGTGCCTGCGAGCGCGACGACTGGTGGAAGCCGGAGTTCGTTTTGTGGAAATCACCTGCCCGAATACTCACGGCAACAATTCACCGTGGGATCAGCACGGTGATCTGAAGCTGCGGCACACGGAAAATGCCCGGATCACGGATCAGCCCGTGGCTGCACTGGTGAAGGATTTGAAGCAGCGGGGTCTGCTCGACGACACGCTGGTGGTCTGGGCCGGAGAAATGGGACGCACGCCACACAGCTCCGGTACGGACGGACGCGATCATCATGTCAGCGGCTATACGATCTGGATGGCGGGTGGCGGAGTCCGCGGGGGGATGACGTGGGGGGCAACCGATGACATGGGGATGAGCGCCGTGGAGAACCCTCTGGATATTCACGATGTGCACGCGACCATACTGCATCAACTGGGACTGGATCACGAGCGCCTGACGTATCGGTTCGGCGGCCGCGAGATGAGACTGACGGATGTGCATGGGCGGGTGATTCGCGACATCCTGAGCTGACCCCGCTGCGTTCAGACCGCCGTGTCACCACCGGGATATTCGACGTTCACCAGATACAGCCCCGCGGGCACGGCCGTCATGCCGGCTGCCCCCCGGTCGAGGGACTGAATCACTGTCTGCAGATAGTCCACGGGCTGACGGCCACGACCGATGTCGGTCAGCGTTCCCACGATCGCTCGCACCATGTTGTAGAGAAACCCGTCCGCCATCACTTCAAAGACCACGAACGGGGCGTCAGGGACTGCGGCTGCCTGCTGATCTGCCGGTCGCAGTGCCCAGTCATGCGTGCCCTGCCACATTGGCCAGCAGTCACAGCGAAAGACCTTCGCATCCATGATGGTCCGCACACTGGTCAGCTTGTTTGGATACTCCTTTTCGAAACAGCGAAAATCGTGAGTCCCCAGCAGGCAGGCAGTGGCCTCGTGCATGCGAGCGGCGTCCAGCACAAATCGGGAGTGGGCACAGTAGCGCCGCAGAAACGGCGGACACACAGCTCCGTCATGGATCACATATCGATAGCGTTTGCGAATGGCGGAAAACGTGGCATGAAATCCCAGTGGAACTTCCTGCGAACCGACCACCACAATGTCGTCCGGCAGTTCCGTCTGCAGGGCCGGTCGAAAACTGGCGGCCGGAATGCGGCTCAGCGTAAAGAAATTGGCTTCCTGACCCAGCGCGTGGACTCCAGCGTCCGTACGCCCCGCACAGTACACGCGCCGCTGTTCGCCCGTGATCTTCCGGATCGCCTGTTCCACACACGCCTGCACCGAAGGTCGATCCGGCTGCACCTGCCAGCCATTGTAATCCGTACCGTCATAGGCCAGCGTCAGACGAATATTGCGTGTGCCAGGCGCCGCATGGACGGCCTCGAACGGCAGCGGCTGATCGTCAGAACCACTCATGCCCGCTGCTCACCGTCGGCCATTCCGGAAGGATTCAGCCGAATTCGACTGACCAGCACTCCACCACACAGAATCAGACCTGCACCGAGGAAATAGGGAAACCCGGCCCCCTGCCGCAGCAGTGCAATGCCGATGGCCGGGCCCAGAATGCGAGCCAGTGATGACAGACTCTGCCCCGTCCCCAGCACCATCCCCTGCTCGTCAGCCCCGGCGGCCCGCGAGAGCAGCGACTGCAGCGACGGGTTCACCGAAGAAAAGCCAATCACAATAATCGGCAGAATTGCCCACAATGCTGCTCCCGGCAGCACCTTCAGACCAGTCAAAGCAATCAGGCAGAAACCCACGGTCATCAGCAGCACACCGGCGAGGGCCATCCGAGTTTCACCAACCTTCGGCAGCAGCCGCCGTACCAGCAGTCCCTGTCCCAGAGACAGCACAAATCCAACGTACGCATACAGCAGATAATTCCAGCGACTGCTGTAACCAAACTTCTGCGTCAGCAGTGACAAAGTACTTTCAAACTGAGCAAACCCGAAGGTGGTGACAAATACCGCCCCCAGAATCACTGACAGTCGGGGATTGCCGAGATGTCGCAGCACCGTGCCCGGATGAAAACCACGATGCACCGCACTGCTGCCAGGTCGCCGCGATTCCTGCAGCTTCACGGCAGCCAGCAGCAGTGCCAGCAGCGACAAACCACACGCCACATAGCCAGGCAGACCGGAAGGTGGAGTTGTCAGGACGGACTTCAACTGCGCTTTCGGCAGCGGCTGAGCCAGCAGCAGTTTCACCGAAGCCTCGCTGGCTTCGTCCACCGTGCCGGCGGTCCCCAGCTGCTGCAGAAATTCCTCCGCCGAAACCGGCTCCTGCTGATTCTCCCAGTCATTCATCAACTGCAACTGAGCCGTATTCATTGCCACCGCGTTGTCCTCCGACACGCAGGCAGCCCCGATCAGCGGACCAAATGTGAAGCCAATCCCAAACGCCGCACCAATCATTGCCATGCCACGACCACGGTTCTTCGCTTCCGTACAGTCTGCAATCACCGCCTGAGCCGTGGAAATGGTGGCACCGGCGATCCCTGCACCAATCCGTGCGATAAACAGCCACGCCAGAGCCCCCAGACCCAGCCACTGAAATTCACGCCCCTGAGACGACACGTAGCCGAACAGACCATACGACCACGCCGATCCCAGCAGTCCCAGCATCAGTATCGGACGACGACCAACCCGATCCGACAGTCCACCCCACAACGGCGCAAACAGAAACTGCATCGCCGAAAAGGAAGCCATCAATGCCCCCAGTTGCCAACCCGATGCACTGAACCACGCCCCATAACGCGGCAACAGGGGCAGCACGATGCCAAAACCCAGCAGGTCAATGAACACCGTCAGAAAGACCACCAGCAGAGTTCCACGACCTGCTGACACCGGCTGATTACTACCCTGACCCTGTGCACTCACTGCCAAACCTGCTCTTCCGTACATGAAACACTTTTTTCCGCAGACTGATCAGTCCCCACATTACCACATCTGCAGGGCTGTATGGCCCAACATCAGCACTGACACACTCACAAATAACGGATTCGGCGACGAATGTCCGAATTGATGCTCTGATAGCGATTGCTCAGACAACCCGCATCAAAAACTTCCCGCCGTATCGACTCCACATCGTCCGCACCCACGGCTCGCGTAAAGATCGGCTTGAGATATTCCATGCCCAGCGGCGACAACTGCATCCGCCCGGCATCGTAGAGACTGGGATGCACCTCCCGCGGATGAATTTCACCCCAGCGGTCCCGCAGCCGGTTGGCCGCTATCGAACGGAATGTGAATCCATCCACCGCACTGTACTGCAGCGTCGCAATCTCGTTGCTGTAACCCGCCGCCAGCAGCTCCACCGCCTTGCCACCCAGTTGAGTGGCAGCAAAACGGTCAAACAGAATCGGACGACCGCCACGCTGGGTATGCCCGACCTTACGACTGAACAAAGGACTGCTGCCCGGTTCAAATCGCCGAGTCTCGAGGAACAGATCGGGACTGAGGCTTTGCTCGAGCATGCCCACGATCGCATCGGCGGCCCCCGAGTACTTCACATTGCCCGCCGGATCGAGGGCCGGAGCCGTCGCACCCAGCTCACGCCCGTCCAACCCCCGCACACCCTCACCCACCACAATGACCACGTTCTGCTGCTGATCATAAATCCGCGACACCTGCTGAGTCAGCTGGTGCGGGTCCACCGGAACTTCCGGAATCAGAATGATGTCGGGCTGAGCATACGCGGCACCCAGAGCGATATAGCCGGACTGCCGCCCCATCACCTCCACCACCGCAATTCGATGATGACTTTCCGCCGTTGTCCGCAGACGCTCAACCATCTGCACCACCACAAACACCGCCGTGGCAAATCCCGGAGTTGCGTAGTTGATGATGTCTTCCAACTGCAGAGTATCCCGGCTTCTGGCTCCACGCACCGGCGGACCACCAGCCACCTGCGGTCGCTGCCACTCATCCGGCTCGCCCGGATAATTCAGCCCCAGATCATTATCAATGGTCTTCGGAGCCAGTACACAGGGCAGCATCTCGGCCAGCGGCTGCATCCCGTTGATCGTCCCGTCACCCCCGATGCAGATCAGACCGTCCAGTTGCAGCTTTGCCGCATGCCGGCCTGCCACCTGCAGATGCTCATGCGAATTGTGGTCCAGATAAGTCCGCGAAGATCCGATCAGCGTACCACCCTTGCACGGATCAAGCTCGGGAATACCGGAATACAGCGGGTTCAGCAGCACATGCGGAACCCGCGGATCCAGCAGCCCCGCATAGCCCCGCAACAGCCCCACCACCTCGATTTTCAGAGCATTGGCGCGCTGCACCGCTCCGTAAATCGTGGCGTTGAGTGCCGGTGTGTCACCGCCCGCGGTCAGAATCCCGATTCGCTTCATGGATTACTTCACAACAAAATTGACCAGACGCCCAGGCACCACAATCACCCTGACAACCGTTTTCCCCTCAAGCTGCCGCTGCACCGCTTCGTCCGCCTCAGCAGTCGCCTGCAGGACTTCCCCCGTCGTGCCCACCGGCACCACCAGTCGCGCTCGCAGCTTGCCGTTGACCTGCACCGGTACCTCCACCGCATCCTCAACCAGCCACTGCGGGTCGGCCACCGGCCACGGCTCGTACGCCAGCGTCGTCGTATGCCCCAGTGCAGACCAGAGCTCTTCAGCAATGTGCGGCGCAAACGGACTCAGCAGCAGCACGAACTGCTCCAGTACGGATTTCGCACGCACCTCCTGATCAGACATCGCATTCGTGAACTCCATCATTCTGCTGATCGCAGTGTTGAAGGCCATCCGCTCAATGTCGTCCGTCACCGCCCGAATTGTACGGTGCAGCACCCGCAGCTGCTGAGGAGTTGCCGGGATGTCCTGCACGGCACTGTCCAGTACCACCTGCTCAGCCCGGTCGTCCACAATCATACGCCAGACGCGGCTGAGAAACCGATAGACGCCCTCCACACCACTGGTCTGCCACGGCTTCACCTGCTCCAGCGGACCCATGAACATTTCATACAGACGCAGCGAGTCGGCTCCGCGGTCATTCACCACCTGCTCGGGGTTCACGACATTGCCGCGGGACTTCGACATCTTTTCACCGTTCTCACCCAGAATCATCCCCTGATTCACGAGCCGACGGAAAGGCTCCGGATGACTGACATACCCACGGTCAAACAGTACCTTGTGCCAGAATCTGGAATACAACAGGTGCAGTACCGCATGTTCAGCGCCACCAACGTACAGATCCACCGGCAGCCAGTAACGCTCCTTCTCAGGATCGATGAACTGCTGCGAATTGCGGTTGTCACAGAAACGCAGGTAATACCAGCAGCTGCCCGCCCACTGCGGCATACTGTTTGTCTCACGCCTCAGACGCACACCGTCCTCCGCCGTCCGATACAGCCAGTCACTGGTCGCCTTGGACAGCATGGGTTCCGGAGTCCCCGTGGGCTTGAAATCCTCGACATGCGGATGCAGCACCGGCAGAGTTTCCACGGGATCGGCCCGCAGCAACCCCGTCGGCTGACCCTGCTCGTCCAGCTCATGCCAGATCGGAAACGGTTCGCCCCAGTACCGCTGACGGCTGAACAGCCAGTCGCGAAGACGGAAGTTCACAGCCTCACGACCAAGACCACGCGCCGCCAGATCGGCTGTGATCCGCTGCTTCACGTCCTCAGTCGGCAGCCCATCCCACGGTCCCGAATTGATCGCCACACCCAGCTCACAGTACGCCGCCTGCGCAAGATCCGCCTGCGGACCTTCGGCTGACGCTGCTGCCACCACCTGCACAATCGGAATCTGATACTGCCGAGCAAACTCGTAATCACGCTCGTCATGGCCCGGAACCGCCATGATCGCACCAGTCCCGTAACTGATCAGCACATAGTCGGCAATCCACACCGGTACCGGCTGACCATTCACCGGATTGATTGCGTAACTGCCCGTGAACACACCCGACTTGGTCTTCGCCAGATCCGTGCGCTCCAGTTCAGACTTGAGCGCCGCCTGCTGTCGATACTGCTGGACAGCCTGCTGCTGCTGCGGAGTCGTCAACTGGTCCACCAGAGGATGTTCGGGCGACAGCACCATGTAGGTGACGCCGTACAGGGTGTCCGGGCGAGTCGTATAAATGCGGATGACGTCGGCTTCCGGGCGCCCGGGGAAACCGGCCAGCCCCCGCGCTGACTGCCACGCCGCCTGACCGTCAGCCGCTGAGGCCACCCGGAAATCCACTTCCGCACCAATGCTGCGCCCAATCCAGTTGCGCTGCATCAGCTTGATCGATTCCGGCCATGACAGCTCGGCCAGCTCGTCCAGCAGTCGATCCCCGTACAGCGAAATTCGCAGCATCCACTGCTTCAGATTCATGCGCACAACGGGATGCCCGCCACGCTCGCTGACACCATCCACCACCTCTTCATTGGCCAGCACCGTGCCCAGCTCGGGACACCAGTTCACCGGCGCTTCCGTCAGCACCGCCAGTCGCTGCTGGTCCTGATAACGCCGCACAGCCGATTGCCCGGCAGCCGCCACCGCAGCAGGAATCGGCAGCTCTGAAATCGGACGCCCGCGACCACGCCGCTGCACACCATCCGGCCCCGTCCAGACACAACCAGCATCGTACCACGTGTCATAAATCTGCAGAAAGATCCACTGCGTCCAGCGGTAATAGTCCGGGTCCGTGGTGGACAACTCACGAGTCCAGTCATAACTGAAGCCCAGCATCTTCAACTGCTTGCGGAACGTGTTGATGTTCTGCTCGGTCTTGATGCGCGGATGCACGTTCATCCGCCGGGCAAACTCTTCCGCCGGCAGACCAAACGCATCCCAGCCCATCGGGTGCAGCACATTTTTGCCCCGCATCCGCGAATAACGACAGACAATATCCGTCGCCGTGTAGCCCTCCGGATGGCCCACATGCAAACCTTCACCCGACGGATACGGAAACATATCCAGCACGTACAGCTTGGGTCTGTCGGCAACGCAGTCCTGCACCCTGAAGGTCTGATGCTGCTCCCAGTACTGTTGCCAGCGGGATTCAATTCGGCGGAAGTCGTATCGAGGCATAGCGGGGTGATAACGGGCGGAGCCCGGCAGCAAGAGATCAGACGATGTCAACAAAAATCGGCGCTGGATGGCCGATTCCCAGACACAGGAGAATGGGCTGGACCAGCCCGAATATCCGCCCAACAGCGGGCAGATCATCGGCTGTATTGTACCCCGCGGAGGTGATGAAGCAAAACGCAGCAGCGATTCGAGGAAAAATCGGGACGCATTTCCATAGGGGCAGAGGGCCGTTCTGACCCGATTCGCACTCGTAGTCAGACTCGTAATCGAAAAACAGGCTCAACGCAAAATGAAGTGCGCGTGCCGAGCCGGTAATCCCTGGGAGGGCGAGGCTCCCGCCGAGCCGCCAAACCTCGGGAGGGCGAGGCTCCTGCCGAGCCGTCAAACCCTCGGGAGGGCGAGGCTCCTGCCGAGCCGTCAAACCTCGGGAGGGCGAGGCTCCCGCTGAGCCGTCAAACCTGGGAGGGCGACGCTCCTGCCGAGCCGTCAAACCTCGGGAGGGCGAGGCTC
>Ga0078894_10000727_pt1 | contig 23565 bp, 21 predicted proteins | sample LauGreSu1BDMLBSD_2_FD_67506 | JGI IMG/M metagenome (GOLD analysis project Ga0078894, IMG submission 67506) | Freshwater lake microbial communities from Lake Michigan, USA - Su13.BD.MLB.SD (version 4) (version 4) | ecosystem: Environmental > Aquatic > Freshwater > Lake | place: Lake Michigan... | reverse complement strand
TCGTAATACAACTTTATATTTTATTTAACGTCTTCTTTTATATGATTTTTTGACAAATCTTTTATTCTTTCTTCTATTGCGTTTTGTTTTGGACGATGAACTACCGAATCGTAAAGGAGCTCCACCTGTTATTTGGTTTGATGTGAATAAATCGTTATGTGTTGTTTTTACTTTTTCGATTGCTGCTTCTAAATTGTCTTTATTGGGTTCAGTGGATGGTTCAGTGGATGGTGCAGTGGTTGCAGCGTTGAAGTTATTAAGCACAGTTTTTAATACAGTTAATGCTGTATTTATTGCTTGTAATTTTTTGTTAGCATCTTCATATTTTGTTTTAATAGCGGTATCTGGTGCTACAATAGCGGCATCTACTTCTGTAATAGCGGTACCTACTTTTGCAATTGCTTCATCTGCTGTTGCAAGTGGTGCTCCTCCTGTATTTGGTGGTGATAGGAATTTAGCGTCTTTATAAGTTCGTGCTGATGATATTGCAATCGATATTGCAATCTGTGCTTTTTGTAATGCTTCTTCTTGTGCTGTTGGTGCTACTGGTTCTGTTGGTACTGTTACTCCTGTTCCTGGTACTCCTGCTGGTACTCCTGTTGGTCCTGCGGTTCCTACATGTGCATATGTAATTTTTGTTAAATCTATAGGTTGTTTACTTAATAATCCAGTAGCGTCTTTTGTAAATACCTCTGTAACTGCCGATGGTGTATATATATTTCCATTCATAACTACATTACCTAATACAATTTTATCAGCATTTTCAGAAAAATTAACACTATAACTCATTATGAATCTATTATATAATATTCTTAGATTTTATTTAGAATTCATAAATTAATTTCAAATTATTTATATCCATAGAAATGGTTAAAGGTTTTATATCCATTTGTGAAATCCAAAACACATATTCTCCATTTTTGATTGTAAATCCGATACAAAATTCTATTCCTAAATGCTGAAAATGAAATATTTCACTATATTTCAATGGTTTGAATGTTTCCTTATCCAATGAAACTAACATATGATAATATCTACGAGGTGTAGTCTCTTCACTAAAATGGACGACCCCTACTAAATGTTCTCCATTATCAACAAAAAGAGTTGAACCACGTACTTTATGAAACCATGGCGATTTTATAGAATGCCTCATTTCAATGATTAACTGGTTTTCACTATTTAATGAACCAATCTCCATTGGTAACCATTTATATATAAAATATTCTTTCCCATTTTTTAACAAAGGAATCCAATTCTTTTCACAAACAGATTCATATGGAGGTTTCGCTATAATACAATTCTTAAATGAATAATCTGTAATATCATATTCACCTATCACCATACGATTATATCCAGTAGGAGAATAATTAATATTCGTTGCAATAAACTTCAAGGTGTCCCCTACTGAATATAACCGTATATCTTCTAATCCATGAATATAACAATTATTAGAAGGTAGCCGAATATTTATTTCTTTCATTTCTATGAAATTTATAGGTTTTAATTTTTCATTCAATTTGGAGAACACGTTTCGACTAATAATAGTTCCCGTTGGATGTTTAATATCATAAGCCCCATTATCTAATATATTATAATTGATATATCTGGTATTTAATACATGTTCTCCTTTAAAATATAAATACGATGCAGAACCCGGCGAAAAGTTCTCTATCATTGGATAATCATATTTCCGCCTTCGAACATCCGGGCGCAAACTTCTACAACAAATATCGGCCGGTATTTTGATTATACTATCATCATGGTCGGCTTCGTACCATCGCGGTGTCCAGTACCCATTTACTTCTAACCACGCCCAAAAATTCACTTCCCATACTAATTTTTTATAAGTTTTCAAAAAATTCACATAATGTTCTCTATATAATTCAAATAATCTCTTTATAGAATTTGCATCGCCCAATAAAAAACCACCACAAAACCGCCATATTACATTATTTCTATAATAATCTATATCGGTGAGTGGTATTTGATCCGACCAACACCCAGCTACTGCTAAACAATCATCTATAATTGTACGCCGGGCTAATATTTTTAAATATTCAAAGGTTCTCTCATTATCATTAAAAACATAAGAAATACTAAAATCTAACCATGCAAAATGCGTTGATTTCCACGGGTTTGCTTCTACTGCTTTATACAAAAATTCGGCTTTGGCATTTATAACATACATATAACCTGCGGTATCTTTTGAAGTATTACGGTGATAGGGTAATGACAGCTTTATATTTTGAGAATTTTTATACACCCATGTATCTTCTATGGCGAGAACCTCCAATATAGTAATGTTCTCAAATTCGGTTTTTAATTTCTCTATATATGGTTGAGTATTTTTACAAACAATTAATATAATGGGAAATCCGATACTGGCAATTTCGCGAAATTTATTACAGCGCCATTCAATGGTTTTATTATCAATCGTTACATCTTTATATATATCAATAAATGCGGTTACGAAACTTATATTTGAGAACATTTATAGATAATATATTATTTTTTCTATATTTTTTGGGAAAAAACATATATTATGTAAAAAAAATAGAAAGATTGTATTATAATATATTAGGCATGTCACAACAATTTGACATAAATTCTGCATGTATTATTGTTGCATCTCATATATCCAATCCAAAAAGAATCAAATATTTGATAGAATGCTTAGAATCTTTATTACGACAAACATTATCTATATCCATTTATTTAACTATATCATTTGAAACCGTCGAAATAAGAGAACAATTTGCGCTTACATTTTCCGAAAATACGCATCTACATAATCCCGTTATTAATATTATTATAAAACCAACTAAAACGCCCCAAATGCGTCATATGCAACAACTATTAGAAATATTGAAACCCAAACATGAATGGGTGATGTTTTGTGATGATGATGATACATACCATAAAGAACGGGTCCATACATATTTACAAACTATCGTACGTGCATTAAATGAAATCACGCAATATCCGAATAAAAAATTTGTAGGTATTTATGAGAACGATGAAGGAATAAATCATCGCGAAAGACGGCGTGAATATTGGTGTTACTGTGTCCGATATGAATTATTGGAAACGTTTATAACTATGTTATTACCCTATCCCGATATATTAGATAATAAATGTTGTGATGTGTTTTTTGCGGAATATTTGAGACGATTAAATCCCGATAATATATTTGCGATTATTCCCAAAATGTTATATAATTATAGACAGGATAATAATGATGATAGTGTTACGGGGGTGATTAAAGGGTTTGGTCGTTCAATACGAAAACCTAGGCAGGTTACCAACGAAAATTTCAATGAATGTGCCAAAGAATTGGATGAATATTTGGATAAAGAAATCGAAATATATTTACATGATATTTATTTACGTACTATTGTAGGTAGCGATTTTAACACAATTATGCAGAATGAATTTTTATCGGAATATCCGTTATTAAATATGATAAAAAAAGATCATATAGAAACAATGTGGTTATTTCATTCACGATTAAAAACGGTGGCAAATGAAATATATGATATTAAGGTTTGATTTGTTTTTTATTTTTTATATGTATAACATCCATTACCGGTTTTTATTTTATTTTTATTCCATGCCTTACTGGCTTCGTCAAAATCAATATCTATATCGAGTTCAACATAATTCGGTCTTTTATAATTTTTAGTTTGTGATCGAGTTACCATTTTGGTTGGTTTATTAATATTAGTTGACTTGTGTGCTTGCTTTGCTTTACTGCGTGTAAGAACCATCATGCTGAAATAATACGATTGAATTTATTGTAAATAATAAATTCAATTTTTTCAGGGGAACCTAAGGTTCCCCCTGACACCCCCTCCTTTTTATAATTGTTTTTTGTATTGGCGTAAAATTCGTTCCATTCCGTTCCATGAGACTGACTTATATTTTTACATCTAAGTCTAATTTTAAAATATTATAATATTACTTGTATGTCAATCATAATGGTTGCATAATTTTTTTGGGGATTTTTTCGGCGTAAACGGCGTAAAATCCGTTCCAAAATTGGATTGATATTTTACGCCGAAAAAACCCCATCGGTTTTTGACGTTAGATTTACATAATCGTATTACACCGACCAAAAAGAAAAATGAGACAAACTCACTTTAATTTTCAGTGGCTGGAAGCATTACCTTCCGTAAAATCAACTGATGGTCTTACTTTTTCCATTTCTTCTTTTTTATTTGAAATGGTGAAAGACGAAATACAAAATTCATTCGGTCTTTGTTGTTTATATATCCAACATTTTCCTAAATTCATTATGTTTATTGCTGAATTTGCGTCTCTTGTTCTAAATACGATTTTTTGTTTTCGCAACTCGCGCAGTTAGAACAAACTAATAGACGAAATTCTTCTTTATTTTGCTTGTTTCTGTAATGTTTCAAATCTTGGAAACAATCGCAACATTTCTTACTTGTATTACATTCATTTATAGTGATTGTATCATATCTTTTATGAATTAGTTTTCTTAATCCTTTATTCATAGTAGGCATAAAATGTTTCATTTGAGATGTTCTACTCCAATTTCCATAACAAATTAAAATATTTTCTCCAAATGTCTTTTCTATATTATTCAAAAATGTATTTATAGATTTATTACCATATGAGTATTGCCTAAATTTCATTTTTCTCCATACTTCCTTCTTGTAAAATTCCATAGTTTGTTTATTTAACCTATCTTTTTCAACTAAATAAGATTTGAAACTATTGTAATTTACTGATTTGCTATTTTGTAAAGACAATACATTTTCATACTCATTTATCTTGTTATTTTTTTTCTCTCGTTGTAGAATAATTTGGTTTCGTTTCGCCATACTTTCTTTTTTTCTTTGAGGTGCGGTATATTGTAGTTTATTCCCTTGTCCGTCCATCATATATACTAAAGAACGCTTGCCAGGGTCTAACCCTACAATATTTCTTGATTTCAAATTTTCTAATTGTTGTGTATCTAATTCTTCAATACTAATGTATTCAAAATCTTCACTATTTACTTGCTTGTTTTTATTTTCTTCTCCTTTACAATCTTTTCTTATAAACAATAAAGAACAACTAATTCCATCTGTTGTTATTTCGTTATGAAAAGTGTAGTGTTTATTTTTGAATAATCTATGTTTCATATTCAACAAACTACTCCATAATATATTTTGATAATTCGTAATCTTTTTTAGAACTTCTCCTTTCTTTTCACTTTCAGGACAAAATAGTTCAGCAATACAAGCACTATCAAATTTAACATTCTTTGGAACAATATTGTTTCGTAATGGTAGAGGTTGGAATAATTTATTTTCTTGATTTTCTAATACCGAATTCATATACAATAAACCTTTCAAATACTCAAATTGTCTTACTTTCACATCATAATATATAGATTTATTGATATTTTTTGGTAAAATATGTTGTAAATGAGTAGTTTTCCATTCATTAAATATTTCATTTGTTTCTGCTAACATAAGCAATTGATGTTTCAATTCAAACAATTCTTTCTTCTCCTCTGTAATTTTATTGGTTGTTTTATTGATAAAACGAAGAAAATGTTGAATAAAATGCTCTTGAATATTATTAGAGATACATACTTGAATTTGTTCTGCTAAAATATTTATCAAATGTGATTTATTCACTAAACTTGTTTTGTTGTGATTGAGTAAAGGTTGATATTCTTTTGTATAAAATTCTTGTAAAGTATCTAATAATTGTGTATCTTTTGATTTTCTACCACTATTAGATTTTGTTCCTAATGTTTTGATACAATATTTTACAAAAGTAAATTTATCGTCAAAAATTGGAAACTCTAAATGATTATGAAAACAATAAAGAATATATAACCTAATAAATTGATAAGTATGAATAACTAAATCATTCATTTCAAAAACCAAATTAGTAATAATTGGTTGAACTTCGCTATGTTTCAATAAAACAGATTTGAGTGTTGTTTTGATGGTCTTAAATTTAGATTTTTCTAAATTTCTAAAAGTTTTGAATGTTTCTTTCTTTTTCTTTTTCGCCATTCTATATATTTACTAAAGATTTTATTTTTAAGCAATTTTAACGAATTATTTTTGCTTAATTATTTCTAAATATTTTATATTTTGTTGAACGAAAAAAACTTCCATCATTTTTAGATTTTTCTATTTCACTTCTTTCAAATATATAATTTTGCTTTCGCAAAATACTTCTTACTATATTTAGATAAGGTCTTTTACATTCAAAATTTGGACGAAATGATGAAATACAACTAACCGAAAAATATTTTTGTATATCTTCTTTCATTTCTAAAATTTTTTTTTGTTTTTCTATATCATTATCTAATTCACATAATAGAAACGATTTGTTTTCATCTAATTCTAAAATACTTATAATTTTATCACATATATCTTCCCTTTCTTTTTGATATTTTTCACTTAATTTAATCCTCATTATATAAAATTAAGCAATTTATTTTTAATACATTTTGTCTCATTTTTCTTTTTGGTCGGTGTAATTTATCATATTTTTTTTATCCAAGATTACTTCTTTGAGAACATTTTTCATTATTTTATCCATAAATTTTTCCTCTTCTTCATTCGTTCTACTTCCTAATGCTGCCAAAGATAATTTTACATATTCATCGTTTTCTTTGGTATTTACTTTTACGCTTTCTGGATATTTCTTTTGCCAATTCGGTAATTGACATAAATTTAATTGTGCTACACGTTTTACTATTTTTTTGAAATTATTTCTATCAACGCCTTCTTTGGTCCATATATTTTCATCTTTTATATATAAGGTTTCGCGCTTATAATCCGTACAATGCATTGGACGTTTCTCTACATCCATGTCCTTAATACAATTAATAATAATTCGTGAAATTCCTTCTACATAACCTAATCGTCCGGTTTCTTCAAAATCTTCGACTTTTAATTGTAGCGAATTCAATACATCCATTATATTCAATGCATCTTTACATGTTTCATTTAAAAACATATTGAGGTTAAATTGTTGGTTTGTATTATTAATAATGGTTGGTTTATTTGTCAATTCTATAATTTTATTATTTTGTTCTATCATCGTATTTTGGAATTCATCCGTTTTATCTATCAAAATTTGTTGTAATTCTTTATTCTGTTTAATTAATTCCAACAATAATTCATCGTTTGTATTTTTATCAGAATTAGTAGGGGTTTCTACTGATGGAATAATGCATTTTTTAGTATGACGCCATAGTCCACTTTTTTCCTTATATATACGGTCACATTTATCACATTTATGTATTTTTTCATCGTCAGGGGTTTTTTTGGTTGACAATTTTGTCAACCAGTTTATATGTTTTTTTGTTTTTTCATGACGTTCAAAATCTTTTTTATTCACTGTGTAAAAGTAACAAATATTACATTCGTAATTAGGTTTTTCAGTTTTCAGTGTGGGGTTTTTGGGTAAAATTGGTTGACAAATATTCATATATTTATCAACCGAAAAAACCCCTAAATTTAAAACGCAAAAATGGAAAAATTATGCAGTCAAAATTTGACGCATTTTTTCGGTTTTTAAAGCATCCCCGAGTAAAATGACTTTTCTGCAAACATTTTGGTCCACCTTTTCATTTTTGAACGTTTTATAAAATGCTCAATTTCAAAAACCTCCAGCATTTCTTTTTGAGATTTTTTACACCTTTTAACAATTCAAACGCTTATTATTTTAACTTATAATAATTTAAAAAACAAGTAACAATATTATACATCAGAAATGGGAATTTATAGTAATGGCAGTATTTTTGGAATACAAATATATAATTTTAACGTTGATGATGTTAGTAATATATTATTTGAAGAAAAATATGATGAAATAATGACTTACAATCAAATTAGAGAAGCATATTTATTCTACACTAACTTAAATGATAAAAATAACATTTTTTTTAAAATTTATACTGAATGTATTAGCACAATAAGTAATAATAAAGATAAATTTATGATGTGGTATCCATTGCCTTTAGATACATTTTTAGAAAAATTCGGCGTTTGAAATGTAAAAAGGTGTAAGAGGGAGGGCATAAAAGTTTACGTTATATTTATACAAATCCAGGGAACCGTAGGTTTCCTAGGACACTCCCTCCATTCTTATTATAATTTCATATTCATTTTACATTATAAAAATATATTTGTTTTATTATTTTGTCATTTTATCGTCAGGGGTTTTTTTCATTGACAAATTTGTCAACCGGCTTATAAATTTTTTGTTTTAAAATACATACTAAATATTTTTATTTTGAAACGGCTACCGAGTAATTTTTTACATTCAAAAATCGTATTTACATTTATCAGTCAGGGGTTTTTTATATCATGGGTTGACAAAAACCCCTATTTTTGTCAACCAAAAAAACCCCTAAAAATAGAATGAAAAAAATGGAAAAATTATGCAGTCAAAAATTGGCGTATTTTTTTGGAAAATAAAGCATCTCCGAGTAAAATGACTTTTTTGTAAACATTTTGGTCCACCTTTTCATTTTTGGACATTTTAAAAATGTCCAATTTCAAAAACCTCCAGCGTTTCTTTTTGAGATTTTTTTAAGAGGGAGGGCATAAAAGTTTACGCAATATTTATATAAATCCAGGGAACCTACGGTTCCCTCGGACGCTCCCTTCCTTCTTATTATAAAATCATATTCATTATGCTTTCAAACGAATAAACCTCTAAAAATATAAGCAAATAACAAAATTGAGTTACTATTTTATGGAAATATACAAATTATATAAAACACCAAAACATGGCTTCAACCACATACGATAAAATACATGATTTTCATATGAATTGTTACGAAAAACGGGATCAGCTCTGTAATAATAGACAAACCAATGTGTACAATCATTTTCAACGTTATTTAAAGATTGAACGACATATGAAACGAGCGGAAGAATATTATGAAATACACGGCAAATATCCTCCTAATTTTTATAATGTATGTCATGGGAAAAAAAGACAAAGATTAGAAAATAAATATTTTGTAGAACTAACGAACCTTTGTTTACTAAAAGACGAATTAAATAAAAAAATAGATGAAATATACAAAATAACGGATAATATAGGAGTTTCATTTATTCACGAAAATAGTAAATTACAAAAAATAACAAATAAAAATAAAAAACAATTAGAACGCGATACATGTAGTATTTGTTGTGATACCCATAAAATTAATAAAATGATAACTACTTGTTGCGGTCATCATTTCGGAACATATTGTTTTGCCAAATATATTGATATGAATTATGACAATAATAATGAAATTATATGCCCTTTATGTAGAAACGATAAATTAGAATATTTCATAAAATATCATTAAAATATCAAATAAATAACGGTTCGTAAAATAAAAAATATACACACAGTTGCTTGTGTATATTTTTTATCTATTTTATTTCATTTCTATCTGGCTATTCCATAAATATACAAGGATTTTCGGATAACCATTGCCAATCTAATTTTTCATATTGTGTTTCTATATTGTTAGCGAGTAATTGACCTCCATTCGGATTTTTACATAACCATCGCCAATCTATTTTATAAGCATATTGTTCTAATAAATAAATTGCGCTCGGGTTCGCCGAGATATACGACCAATCAATTTCAATATAATTTTCTTCTAATAATTTTACTGCTGCTGGATGTGGATTTTTACATAATTGTCGCCAATCTACCATATCCTGATTTTGTAAGATTAATTCAATTGCATTAGGATTTTGTGATAACCAATACCAATTTATTTTATCTGGATTTTTTTTCAATAATTTTATAGCTTTTTTACTGGTATTACAGGATAAACAATCCCAATCTATATTTTCTGGATTTTTCTTCAATAATTTAACACCTTTGGGATTGGCGGATAAAAACTCCCAATAGATTTCATTATCGGGATATAAATTTTTTAAATATTCGCTTTCATAATCATCATCGTCTTGGTTTGGTTCATAGGGTGGTTCTTGACGATACCATAATGTATTTACTGGATTTTTTTTCAAAAATTTGACAGCGCTGGGATTTTGCGATAAATTTTCCCAACTTAATACCAAATCATAAGGAATGCGTCTTCGTTTTTCACTCCATCGTTTTAAATAGGTTTCATGATGATTTTTGATTAATTCTATGGCTTCGGGGTGTGGGTTTAAACATATTTGTTTCCAATCAATACAATGGGTATTTTCTTTTAATAATTGTATAGCATACGGATTTGTAGATAAATATTCCCAATCAATGATATCTGGATATTGTTGTAAATAAGGAATTACATTCGGATGCGGGTTCATAGCCAAATAAGATGGTTCAATATATTCTTCATATGGTTGGATCCAAGAAGCGAGTGACATGTTTGTTTAAAATAATTATAAGCAGGTATGGGTTGTTTCTAATTTATTTGTAAAAAAATGAATCAATTTTTCGCTCATAAAATTGATTCATTTTATAGTATTTCATATTACTCCAAATTACAATAACAACAATGGAAAATCGAAATAGAATATTAGTATTTGACGTGGAAACAACTGGATTATTACCAAAAATGCATAAAAATGGAGAAAAACCGTATTTGAATGAATATCCTTATATATTACAGTTGAGTTTTGTATTATATAATACTCTTTTGAAAAAAATAGAATCAAAGCATGATTATTATATCAAAATTCCATCGGATATAATAATTAGTGATAAAATAACTGAATTAACCGGAATCACTCGTGAAATGGTTGATAAAAAAGGCGTAGATATAGTAGAAGCATTAGATGCTTTTTATACAGAATATACAAAATGTGGATGTGTCATAGGACATAATGTGGATTTTGATAAAACTATGATAAAAGTAGCATTACAGCGAAATATTGAAGAAATTAATAGAAAATATCCGTATTGTATGAATATATTTAATTTATTATACGAACAAAATATGGGAATTCGTAGTTATTGTACGATGATGTCGTCTATCAAATTATGCGCGATAAAAGTAGAAAAAGAAACGCCACCCGTTCAACCCAACAACCCACCAACAAACAATACAGAAAATACAAAAGAAATGATAAAAGAAAAAAAAACATATAATAAATGGCCCAAATTATCCGAACTACATAAACACTTATTTCATGAAGAAGCAACTGGATTACACAATTCAATGATGGATGTACTCGTATGTTTGAAATGTTATTTGAAAATGACTTCTATATGAAGTTTCAAGTAATCTTTCTATGCCGAACACATTTCACAAATTTCATCATCTTCATACAATTGACCGGAGGTTGTCTCCGTTTTTTCAGGTTCAATCGTAAATTGCTGGGCGTGATGTCGTCCTCTTCTACGTAAATAATAAATTCCGGTTTTTAATCCTTTACTCCAAGAATAAAAATGCATAGAAGTAAGCATAGAATAATTAGGATCTTCTAACCATAAATTCAAACTTTGACTTTGGCAAATATATGCGCCTCTATCTGCTGCCATATCAATTAAATGTCGCATGGGTATTTCCCATACCGTTTTATATTTATCACGAATATGTTGTGGTATTAATTCTATATGTTGGATACTACCATGATTCGCTATAATATTATTTTTAATTTTTTCATTCCATAAATCCAAATCAATCAAATCATTCATTAAATATTTATTGGCTAATATGAATTCACCTGCCAATGTGCGACGATTATAAATATTACTAGTAATTGGTTCAATGCATTCATTAAATCCTAATATTTGCGAGGTAGATGCGGTTGGCATAGGAGCCACCAATAATGAATTACGTAAACCATGATTTATGATTTGTTGTTTTAAATAGTCCCAATGATATCGTTTTTCATTTTCATAAGGATTTATATTCCATAAATCAAATTGTAAAATACCTTTGCTGGCAGGTGAGCCTTCAAATGTTTCATATGGACCATCTATTTTAGCAATTTCCATGGAACGTTCTAATGCGGCATGATAAATCGTTTCAAAAATTTTGCGATTAATTACTTTGGCTTCTTCACTATGAAATGGTACATTTAATAACATAAATACATCGGCTAAACCTTGGACTCCAATACCAATTGGACGATGACGTAAATTACTGCGTTCTGTTTTAGGAGTAGGATAAAAATTAATATCAATAATGCGATTTAAATTATAAGTAACCACTTTGGTAATTTCGTGTAATTTTTCATAATCAAATACGAATGGTTCTTGGGTTTGGTCTACAAAAGTTGGTAATGCAATACTGGCTAAATTACAAACTGCGGTCTCCTTATCATCAGAATACTCCAAGATTTCTGTGCATTGCGATGTTATAATACCATTAAATATACCAGCATTGCGTTTTGGCTCTGTAAAACAATATGTATCATCTATGCGCCCTTTGTCTATAATTTTTTCTATTTTTATGAATTGATTTGCATTTCTATTTGGTTTATTCAATGAATTTAATTTTAATCTTTTAGGTGAAAACCCTAATTCAATCAATTTAACTAAATCGTTAGAGGTAATTAATAATCTATATAGAGCTTGTGTAGAAAAATCTTTATAACCACCTTTTCCGTCAGGTAAATTACTAAATCCTTCATCTCTATTTTTGCTGATTTTTGGATTGATTCCGCAAGTTTGTAACATAAGTTTGATATTATAAAGAAAATCTCTATTAATAGAAGCAATTTGTAATTGTTGGTTATTTTTATTATTAGTAATCGTTCCATCCGCATCACAATAACCAGAAAACCATTCCATTTTATCGCTCATAGAACATTTTGATGGAACAAAAAACTTTTCTTCAATATCTAATGGTAATTGTATAGTAATTCTATTTTCATTTTCAGTTATATATCTATAATTCATATATTTTACTAATTCTTTCTTTTCGTCATATAAGAATGATATGGGTTTTTTAGTATACGATAAACCATTACATTGCGAATTGCTTATATTTTTATCATTTTTTAAATTTTCTATATTATTTTCTGTTTCAAAATCTATATGTCTTTTACAAAAATAATGACCGTCTAAACATTTATATTCACATCTGATTTGTTCCAAATGATTATTACTATATGTACCATCTCCGCAAAAAAATCCGTGTGTATATGCGTAATTCATGCTTTCCTTACCATCTATAATTGGATAATTACTTTTTATTATTTTATCGCCCATTTTTAAATCTTTTGCTTCTATCAATTCTTTTGATTTTTTTGAATAACTATTTTGAATAAAAAATTTATGATATTTGGTACAAGTTAGTTTACAACCGTCGCTTGTATATACATCAATTAATTCTTGATTTTCGCCAGTTTTGAATATTTCAACCTCGCTGAATTCTTCACCATTCCATACATTTACTTTCTTTCCAACTAATGTTTGAATTTCAATATGTCCGTTATCCGTCAAAATAGTTGTTTCTGGTGCAACACATAAATTTGACGATTTAATGATTCCAACGTTCTGTTGATTCGACTTTTTATTACAGGCATCTTTATATAATAAATAAGGCGTACCCGTTTCCATTTGGGCGTCTAATACTTGAAACCATAAATCACGCGCCTTCATTGTTTTACGACCTTTTCCGGTAGTTTCATATTTGGTATATAATATTTTAAATTCGTCTCCATATACATCAGATAATCCAGGGCATTCATCCGGACACATTAACGTCCAGTTGCCATCGGTTTTGATACGTTCCATAAATAAATCAGGAACCCATAAAGCATAAAAGAGGTCACGGGCTTTTAATTCTTCATCGCCGTGGTTCTTACGCATTTGTAAAAACATTTCAATATCGGCATGCCATGGCTCCAAATAGATAGCGAAACTACCGTTACGCTTACCACCACCATTATGTACCAATCCGTTATGGATTAAATAATTATGTTCTTTTTCCATTTGTAAATCATATAATACTCCTTCGTACGTAGTATTTTTAACACTTTGAATACGCGACAATAAGAAATTATTATAACGGAAAAATTTGAAAAACTGTTTATCATTATATTCGTCATCCATTAAATCACATATTTCTTTAGTTTTTGGTATTCTTAAACAATAACTTATTTTTTTATTTTCAATGATTCCTTTGGCGGTTTCATGGAATTCGCCAATTCTATCGCGAACATAACCACTGGTTAATACACCCATTTTCATAGATATAAAACGCACACATTCAATTAAATTTAACGATGTATTATCAAACATTAATTCTTTACCATTCGTTCCATCCGTTTCCAATAACCCTTTCAAAATAAATTTAGATTTATGAATCGGCAAATTCAACCATTTATGATTCACACGTTTGGTTTTAGTTTCATCATAAAAATCATTATAACGGAATGGTAAATGGATTGTTCTATTCCAACGAACCACTGTAGTATTTTCATCTTCGGTTACTTTATAATTCACACATTTGTTTTCAAAATAATTGATAATAAATTCTTTTATATGAAATTTATTTATCGTGTGTAAAGTGATCCTTCCAGTACTTGAATCATTATTATCCATACAACCATCTCCCAATATAATTCCATATACATAACAATCATCTTCGGTAATATATTTTATATCATTATCTTCGGTTGGCATAGGAAATACAACCATATCTGTTTCATCTAATTCTTTCGCATCAATCCATTCAAATTGCGAAATGTTTTTCTCCAAACGGTTTTGAATGACTTTATAATTTAACCCTTTTTGTTGATTACGTAATACGTATATTGGATGTTCGGGTGTTACTTTTAAAGGAAATATAGAATGCATGGTTTCAATTTCTAAAAATTCGCCATTATATGAATGTTCTAATACATTTTGTATCACTTCACTTTCGCCCTTTATATTATAAATTTTTGTTTCACCAGTACTACAATTTTGTATTTGAGTTGGTCCTTGTGTAGTATATATGATAGTTTCCGGATGTAAACATTGATCGACATACTTGGCTGTATTATTAAATACTTTTAACATTGGAACGATTCCATTAGATAAACCATTTGTTCCGCGAATATGACTACCCGCCGCACGAACATTATGAATATGTAAACCAATTCCACCCGCCCATTTTGAGATCATAGCACAATCTTTTAATGTATTATAAATTCCTTCTATACTATCATTTTCCATGGAAATCAAATAACAGGATGATAACTGTGGATGTGGTGTTCCAGCATTAAATAATGTAGGAGTGGCATGTGTAAAATATTTCAAAGACATTAAATCATAGGTTTCCCTCACTTTTTCTAAATTATTTCCGTGTATACCTAATGCTACCCGTAACCACATATGTTGTGGACGCTCTACAATTACCTTATTTAATTTCATTAGATAGGCTCGTTCTAATGTTTTAAAGCCAAAATAATCAATCAAATAATCACGCGAATAATCACACATTTTATTTAATGCTTCTTCATTGGAATTTACTATAAAATATAATTCTTTGGATATTAACGGAGAAGGTTTATTATGTTTATCATGACATTCATATAATTGACTCATTACTTCTACAAATGATTCATGTGTATTTTTATGATGATTTGATACTACGATCCTTCCAGCAAGTGTATTATAATCTGGATGTATAGATGCCATCGAAGCACATTGTTCGGCACTTAATTCATCTATTTTTGTAGTAGAAATACCATCATATAATTGATCTATCACCTTCATCACTAAGGATGTATAATTTAATTTAATATGGGCTTCGGCGCCTAATTTTTTAATACGTGTTAATATTTTATCAAAAGATACGATTTCTTTTTCTCCATTTCGCTTTGTTACATACATTTCTTCATCTTGTGATAAAAAAGAAGGTTTGACTGGTGACGACATTATAATAATATCTGATTATTATAATATAACAAATACCATTTATATTCTTTTTGGGTTTATCTATTTCCTTTTATGAATACTAATTCATTCGGTTTCCAAAAAATATTTGCATACTGCGGATACATAATATCACCCAGAAAAGTAATGCCATATTCAAATGGAAATTTAGTTCTGAATGTAAAATCCACATTTTTATATAATTGATGGGTACATCCAATATTCCATCTATTTTCAATGATCAATCGCGACATTCGTACTTCTTTATTTAAAATCGCGTTATTGAATGTTTCTGCTGTATTGTTTAATGAAAAGATTTCTTTATTTATCAAGAATTCTAATGTTTCAATATCCATACTAAAAATATAGGATTGTACGTGACTACAGGCCATTGGATTTACAGTAGTTATATTTATTTTACTTGGATCAACATTTATAAAAATCATATTATTAATCGTACTACCAAATAATTTCACATTATTCGTCAACAAACCATTCAAATATATATCCGTCCATTTACCTTTAAAATCCGGCGGTAAAAACGGGCCAACAATAGATGAATTTGCAAATATAAACCGCTCATATTTTTTATATAAATCATTCGTTAAAATTCCTTCCGACCAACCTGCAAAATCATAGCCAACATTATCGCGTTTTATTATTTTCACATATTCAGGTAAGGGAGGTAACTGTATATGTTTATTATTACAAATGATTAAAAAATCTACATCGGAATCTTGAAAAATACAATTATTAAAAAAGTTCTCAACACGGTTGTTATATTCATGAAATACAAATGATACTAATGTTTTCATTATAATTAATGTATAACATAATTACTTTCTATATATATTCATGTTTGTATATATTTATAGAAAACAAAAAATAAATCTTTATATTTTAACTGGATAATTTCACTAAGCAAATATGGTTTGATAACGGTAAATTTTTTATTATATGTGTAGTATCCGTCGTATCAGAATTCGTTTGGACCACTACTTCCGGTTTTGTTTTTTTCTTTGCTGCCCGATGTGAATATCCTTCTACGCGTTCTTTTAAGATAATATCCCATAATTCCTTTATTTTTGGAACCGCACTTTCAAACCATTGTGGATTTCGTTTTATTAATACACATGATAATTCGTCCATATACCAATAAATAGTATTAAATAAGATGAGGTCTTCTGAATATTGCTCTTTCGTTTGGGATATCCAGCCATCTATTTCTTCTTTATTATTGGTTAAGGATACGTCTAATGGCATATATTTATATACTGGAGTATTCATTTCGTTGACTGATAAATTTGTTTGGTTTGTCATATTCATACGATGAACGAAATACAAAATAACACCTTTATATTCATGGGTTGTATCTTCATAAAAAGCTACGGAATTTTCAAATTCTTTTATACGCGTTTCTACAAAATCACATTCATCCAAATCACATGTTTCCATTTGGATTTGGGTTTGTATCCAATATTCTTGTTTTGGTACACCGGTAATCTCGCGATTGAAAATATTTTTTATCTCAATCATGCGACCGTATTTTTCAATATTATTCGAATCTATATTGATTCCATCCGGGGATGCTCCTATATAATTATATGTTTTATGTGGAATACAACCAAAATCGCCTATTTTTGTTTGATACATATGTTCGTATATGGCAATAGAAACAGGCTCATATTTAACACCCCAATGTAATGTGCCTTGAGTATATGTATTATTTTGTTCGGATTTAAACGCGTCGAGTGGTTTACATTTATCATATATTAGACTATTTCGCTGTGCTTCTGATGCAAATACTTTCCATAAATTACTCGCAGTAATCAAATTATAACGAAATGTATACCATTCGATAGATTTTTGTTTTGCTTGTGGAATGGACTTTAAATAATTGATTTTATTGGCAATTACATCTAACGATTTATCTATTAATGGTGTAGTACATGTATCATAGTTAGAACGTAGTGGTATTTGGCAAATATCAAAATAAACTTCTAATACTTGTTCTACTATATCTTCTATATCATCATAATCATCTTCGTCACATATTCTAGAGTCTAACCAATAATCATAAAATTCAGTGGTTATGTCTTTTATAAAATTTTTATAAAAATTGGGCGAAGAAATATTGATGATTTCTTGTTTCATATACTCATCCATTAAGTCATACATTTCTTCTTCAATATCCAATAATTCAGACGAGGATAATTCCGGGTTATTAAAGGTTGGTTCATATGTACTCGCATTGGATTTTGTAGATGTAGTTAATGTACTGCTTGTTTCACTGGCTGATGTTTCTGGTTCATATGCTTCATCCATTTACAAATATCGTTATTGTAAATACAAAATTAGTTTTATATTATTACAATATGTATTAATAATACAAAATCAATTTTACGTAAAATTGAACGATTTTATTTATTTTGAATGATAAAGTATTTTAATACAAAATTAATTCAACCAAAACGTCTACTATGAAAGAATATGGTGAAAATAAAATAGATTTTTCCAAATTATATAAAACAAAAAAAAATTATACGGATTATAAAAACGAAATAAAACAAAATGAAGAAGTTATTGTCTTTAAAACAATATTATGGTATGAACCTGCAAAAAAAATTCGCGATTATGGTTTTTACGCGAATTTTGATGAAACGAATAACGACAACCACATGAAACTCCGTGGATTTTCGGATATAATTATTTCTTTCCAATTAAATGAAAAATTAGAATGGATACAGATAGACAATGATGCTATTTACGGGTTTGTATGCATGGATGGCAAAAAATGTATAAATTATTTAAATGAATTATCCTTGGCTATGTATAATAAAAAAGGTATGTGTATTCGCAACAAATATGGGGACCGCATCGCGAGTAATTTCTGGTAAAAAATAGGATGATTACCCTATTTTTTATTTTATTTATTTTTTAGACATTTACGATTATTGGAAAATATACGACATCAATATATTGAATGGATGATTTCGTTTTTGTCTTTCTTCTTCTAATTCATTTTCTTTTCTTTTTATTATTTTATTTATTTTTTCAATTCCAGATGATATAACAGAAACGCCACAGGATAAATTATGGGTATCATCTGGATCTCCCCTAAAATCAATGACGTTATCTTTTATTTTTTCATTTTTTACACCATTTTTTTCGTTTTTTTTCATTTCAACTTGATATTGTCTACGAACCCTATTTACATAATCCATGCGCCTTTTCATAATTATATCATATAGGTGTTTTTGGTCGTTCACCATATATTGCTTCAAATCTTTTAATGTATCTATGTCGCATGTTTCTAATATTTGTAATATATGTCTCACGTTATCATTATTGAGCTTATGTATGACAACATTTGCCACGTTGTCTTTGGACGTTTTTAATTGGTTCAGTAATTCAATCATATTCATTGGTGAAGTTGTCATTGGTTGAGCTTTTGATTGGTTGGTTGTTTGGATACCTCCTATAGAATAATAAAAAAGCAATTCAATTTTGCGATTATTGTTCGGGACAATCATGCTCTACCATTATTTTGACTAATTCATTGAAAGTAATTTTTGGTTTCCAACCTAACACCGTGTTTGCTTTCGTAGGATTTCCTAGTAATTGTTCAACCTCTGCAGGACGAAAATATTTTGGATCAACTGCTACTAACTCCCTCCCTGTATTTTTATCATAACCTTTTTCATCTACTCCTTCTCCTTTCCATTCTATTTCAAGCCCTCTAAACGCAAAGGCTTTTTCAATAAATTCTCGAACACTATGCATTTCACCAGTGGCTAATACAAAATCATCCGCTTTGTCCTGTTGTAAAATTAACCACATTCCTTCTATGTAATCACGAGCATGTCCCCAATCACGTAATGCATCCAAATTACCAATTGTTAATCTTTCATTACCCGTTGTATCTTTCACTATTTTTTGTAATCCCAATGTAATTTTTCTGGTAACAAAATTATGTCCTCTACGTTCCGATTCATGATTGAATAAAATACCATTACAGGCAAATAAATTATACGATTCCCTATAATTTTTCGTAATCCAAAACGCATATAATTTGGCTACACCATAAGGAGAACGAGGATAAAATGGGGTAGTTTCACTTTGTGGAACTTCTTGTACTAAACCATACAATTCGCTGGTAGATGCTTGGTAAAATCTGGTAATTTTATGTAACCCAGCAGAAAAAATGGCTTCTAATAATTTCAATGTGCCAAAGGCGTCTGTATCCGCTGTATATTCGGGCATTTCAAACGAGACTTTTACATGGGATTGGGCGCCCAAATTATAAATTTCGAATACTTCCAAGTCTTCGGAATATTTCATACGGATTGACGATAAAATATTAAACAAACAGGTTCCATCGGTTAAATCCCCATAATGTAATTTTAATTGGGGATGATTGAAAATATGTTCTATACGGTTGGTATTGATAGAGGATGACCTACGTATTAAACCATGTACGGAATAATTTTTTTCTAATAAAAATTCGGCCAAATACGAACCGTCTTGTCCTGTTATACCTGTTATAAATGCTACTTTTGTCATAATATATATCACATATCGTATATTTTATATCTTTTTTATATAAAATATAAAAAACGGCTTAGTTGAACTTCAACTTGAACTTCAACAATAAATATAAAAATAATATAAAAAGAACTTCGTAATTTATTTATACAAATGTTATCTCGCATTTTTCAGTCAACCCGACGCTGCATATCTACAAACGCAGGCACCATATCTGCAATGAACGTATTTGAAAATAGTTGTTATCATAAAATAGATTTCAAAATCAATGAAGAGAGTAGTGTAAAAGAAGCGGTTATTCGTTTTAGTGCTTTCAATATTGGGTGTTTAGCAGTGACAAATACCTCCAATAAAGTAGTAGGTGTATTGTCAGAGCGCGATTATATAAAAAAGATTGCGTCATTAGATAGAAACGCACAAGATGTCAAAGTAAAAGAAATATGTACATATGAACCAAATATTATTATTGCTAAAAAGGAAGATACACTTGAGACATGTATGAATAAAATGATGTTTAAAGACATTCGCCATTTATTGGTGATTGATGATAAAAATGAAGAATTTATTGGTATGATTTCCATTAAAGACTTAATTAAAGAAATAATGAAGAAAAATAATGATATAATTACCCGATTAAGTGATTTTAAGATCGGAAAGGGAGGATATTTTGGTAGTGAATAAAAAATATAACGAAATAATATAAATAATGTATATTTTATACATTATTTATCTCGTATCATGTAGTCCGATTATTTTTCAATGGGTTCATGTATCGTAGGTGTTGATCGTTTGGGAGTTAATGATTTTAATGTGGAAATGCGTTTGTTATCTACGATTTTTAATGTATAACTACGTGATGTAGTATTGAAAAATAAGGATGGAATACTTATAATTTCCCGTTTTTCTTTATCATAATTCACTTCCTTTGTTTTTTGTAATTTATTTTTTTCCAAACAATCAATGAAGAATGATTTTAATGATTTGATATCTTTGACCGGCAAATTGTTTTCCTTACCATATTTTTCCGCAAATATATGCATTTTTTGTATTTTCACGGTCTTATCTAATTTATTCCATGTTTCGGTTTTATTATGTTGTTTCTCCCTTTCTAATAAACTATCTATGGTTGAATAATTCATTTCATTTGTTTCAGTTGTACCGGGAAACAAATTAATTATATTTTTATATTTACTTTGTTTTAATTCATCTGTACCATCATTCTTTTCTTCTGGTTTTTGTTCGGATTGAATATTATTTTGTGTAAACATTTATAATACCACTTGTCTTTAATATATTATGTGTAAAATAATGTTTATCTTCTTTTAACTTAAATATATATTATCTATTCGGGTTTGACAACTTCAATTTTTATGTATCCATTCAGAAATAATTTTTGAATGATTTGGTTGTTTCGTTTCATAAACTTCTATTTCTTCAATATCTATAACTCATTTAGTATAATATTTATGCGGAGTTGGAAATAAAAAGTATATAATATACATAATAATAATAACAACATGGATTCTACTACAAAAATTATTTCAATACTTCCATTAGAACCCAAAAAAGAAAAGAAAGAAAAAACGATAAAAACAACCAAAGAAAAACAAAAACGACAAGTCACAACTACTACAAAATGGACGTTTACGGAACCCGACCTTTTCTTTGAGAATCAATGGAAATTAATAAATGAAATTTCTAAAAACGAAATCATACATAGAGAACATTGCCAATTTATAATAAAACAAATAAATAATAAAATTTATGGGTATCACGCTCAAGATATTGATAAAAAGTTGTTGTGTACCGAAAAATTCGTGAAGTTCTCCGATGTGTTAGATCTATTATTCAAATGCGAACATGATTGTTTTTATTGTAAAGAAAAAGTACAGGTTCTCTATGAATATGTAAGAGAACCCAAACAATGGACGCTGGATAGATTAGATAATCATTTCGGGCATAATTCAGATAATGTGGTAATTGCATGTTTATCATGTAATTTGCGACGTAAAACAATGCATCATGATAGATATGTTTTTACGAAACAATTATCTATCATTAAAAAAAATTGAATATTATTATTGTTATAATTTAATCAATAATCCAATACAAATAGTTTTACAAAAATGAACCCTGATATGATATCCTGCATACAAGAATTTAGTAAACAAACACGTGATAATATTTTATTTGAAGAAACGAAAAATAAAAATTTTACAAAAGCATTCAAAAATATTGGCGATTTTGGCGAAGAATTCGTATTACATATGTTTCCTGGATCACTTGGCTCTGGAAGTAATGGTGGATGTGCTTTTGATAATATTGAATTAGACGATAAAAATGAAATAAAAATTGCGCGAGAAGTAAAAACCCTCTCTAAAATCCAACCAAAGTTATGCTTGAATTGTAAATGCAAAATCCCTTATTTTCAACAAATTTGTATAAATTGTAATCGTAATGATTTCAAATTAATTTGTGATTCACGTTTTGGCATTGATAGTTCAGCACATATTAAATATAAACATTTATTAAAAGAATACATATGTATAATTCTTAACTACGATATTGCTACCAAATATATAAATATAAAAACAATGAAAATCGACACGAACAATGCTTATTTCAATAATTATATTGAGAACCAATATAACAATAGTAGTAAATCAAATAATTGTAATTTATTACCATTTAGTTATGATTTCTATTTGTCGGGTCCGATATTGTTATTAGATTATGATATTGATGAACACCATAATATAATAAAAAATTACGAAGATGTAAATAATAACACTATAATGGATATTCCAGTAAAAATTTTTACAAAACAAGAAGAAACATCATTAAATATTGAAAATGGTTGTGAAACAATACCATATGATACGTACAAACAGCATTTTATATTACGAAAAAAAAATCTGAATAAAGATAGAGGAACTACCAGTCGATTATAATAACTATTTCAATAAATTACTATTACTATATTTTTCATCCAATTCACAACCATAAAATTTGCGATTTAAATTTTTACATACTAAACCAGTCATGCCACTACCCATAAATGCATCTAAAACTATATCTCCTTCATTACTCGAACATTGAATGATTCGTTCAATTAATTTATATGGCTTTTGTGTTGGATGAAATTTTTTATATGTTTTATCATAAAAGTTAATATCATCCCATACATCTGTTAAACCAGCAATT
>Ga0078894_10000726_pt1 | contig 23579 bp, 23 predicted proteins | sample LauGreSu1BDMLBSD_2_FD_67506 | JGI IMG/M metagenome (GOLD analysis project Ga0078894, IMG submission 67506) | Freshwater lake microbial communities from Lake Michigan, USA - Su13.BD.MLB.SD (version 4) (version 4) | ecosystem: Environmental > Aquatic > Freshwater > Lake | place: Lake Michigan... | reverse complement strand
GACCTGTTTTCCTGTCAAACCAGCGAATCTCGATCTCGTGAAGGTCTGGGTCATCCACTCGTTCAAAGAGTGGAAGAGGAACATAACGACCTTCCCAGGCGAAAAAAGGATAGAGGCAGGTGTCCGGATTCAGACGACACCGTTGCCGCCACTCGGCTGGAATCTCGCCGTCCGCATTCTGGACAAATGTCCAACCCTCCTCTAACACACGTTGTCTCCATACCTCGAAGCGTTTGCGCTGATCAATATGAATCATCTCATGCCTCAGCGTTTCCCTGAGTCTGCCGTCAGGATAGAAGGCCGGAAGGCAGATGATATTAGGAGCACGTGTATGAGGCATTCCTCCTTCAGCTGATGGTGACATAATGACAATCTGGCATCCTGGGACTAAGTGTAAAAAGGGTTTTGCTTGGCTTTGATCGGGCCAAGCCACGTAGTCGCAATGTCTGCGGGCTCGGCGGTTGATCGGCGATGCCGCTACTCTTTCTCTGTAGGCATCGCTGAATTCTGCGAGTTGGAGGAGTTCCATCTTTCTTGTCTACGTTGCGGAAGAAGATGGTGACGGTTTCGCTTGTGCTGGCGCTGGCGCAGCAGATGCCTTTGCTGATTTGACGGCTCGCTTGGTTGCCCGCATCTCTCTGGCCAGCATCGCATCACTTACACAGGAACTTTCTTTGAAGAATGTACTGAGGAGCGTCTGTTTCTTGGGGGCGGCGGCGGCCAAATCGGCGGACACTGGAGGAGGAGAGGACTTTCCACCACCTGTTACCGTTCGCTTCGGCTTCTGGCTGGGAGGGGGGTTGCTGCCAACAACCACCACTCCAGAACCCATCATTTTACCGATGAAATCCCTCGTCGCAGACTGGCGGCAGGCGTTCAGGCCTTCCCTGAACAGCAAGTCGCCGGCCATCAGTTCCCGCTGTATAAGGCGCTTATCAGGATCCTCGGCCCACCGCTGGGGAGGCTGGTACCCTGGCATTTGTTCCAGTAGAATTCCGAAGAGTTGTGAAAGAGGGTTCATCAGCTGGTGCTCGATGTAATACTCCGCATCAGGCTTGAGTCCCTTCGCCTCAATGAAAGCAGGAGTCTCAATGCGATCTCCCTGTAACTTACTCGCCAGTTGCCCCGTGCTCGCCTTCACATACACGAAGCCAATGCGATCACCCGAGGCCGGCGCATTGCCTGGATCACGGGCGGCGATGCGATCAGCGAGGACCTTGTGGGCTGGCGGCGATGCGGCGTACTCTGCCGCCAGTGACTTGGTGATCGTCAGCTGTGAGAGTTTCATGCGCCCCTCGACCAGATCCCGAACCCTCTCTTTTACAGCCTCTACAGCACCCGCAACATCCCGCCGATTTAGCAGGCAATCGATCGCCGCTCCATAGGTCATTTTCAGAAGTGGCGCATTGTCTCGGCGTTTGAGTACAATACCCATGCTCGTCTCCTTGAATTCGTCTGGTGATTCCTCATACTTGTTGCCCACATAGCGCTTCTTACTGAAGATGATAAAGGGATAGAATACTTTGTCATACTCAAAGTCGTGGGGGGCCTTGAGTGCGCCTGAGATAAACTTGCCCGCCTCCTCTGTCAATTCAATCGTCTTCACAATGGCCTCTCGGCCCTGGTACCGCTCTCCTGTCTCAGGGTTCCTCGGATTGAAGCAGACGAACAGGGAGTCCGTGTCACCATAGACAATCTTCGCCGAACAGCGGGGATCACCTGCGGCTGGCCCATAGAACTCTTCGATCGCCGACTTGCTGAAGAGAATCTGCTTGCGGCCATAGGCCGTCACGGAGGCAGCCAGGTCCTGGAGGCGGATCTTGAACGTGCGGCTGCCCAGCTGACCATAGAGCGAATTCGCCGTGATCTTATAGGCATTCTGTTCCGCATCCAGTAGCGCCTTCTTAAACGGATCATCGGTCTTTGTGATCTCCGCCCGCTTCGCTTTACGGGCGGCCAGCAGCTTCCCCACAATCTGCGGCAGACTCCCTTTTACATCGTTCGGCGGCTGGGCGTAGCGACAAATGCGAATTCCCACCTTGATCTTCTTGGGAGTTTTGCGGGTATCGGCGGGGTCCGGTCGCCAAATGTCGAATTCAATGTCCGTGAAGCGAGTCCCAGGAGGAGCGAGGGACTCTGCCTCATCCGATCCGTACTTCACCTGGACGAGCTTGCCCTCCATTGTATAGTCCTTCGTCCACACTAGCATGTCGTGGCTGATGTTTTCACTGATGATGGTGCTGGGATACAGGGAGGCGAAGTCACACACACCCACAGGCGCTTCCGTGTAGAATCCAGGCTCTGGATCAAGGACAATCGCACCCTCATAGCTGTCCTCCTGCTGCTGCGGAGCATCTCCTGCTGCTCCTGGTCCCGTTCCCGTTCCCGTTCCGTGTCCAAAGGCCGCCGCTGGCTGGACCTCAATCAGCTGTCCCTTTAACATACAATCCTTGAAGATCAGCGACTCAATCTTGATTCCCTGGCCTCGCACGAAGATGTAATTCACAGGCACAGAGCAAACATTTGCCATCGACATTGCCTCATTAAACACCTCTAGCTTCTTGTACAACTCATACACCAGCTCGCAATCCTGTACGCAGTAGCGGGCCACCCGAGCACGATCGTCGTCACCTCCACGGTGGAGCCTGAAGATCTCCTGGGGACTTACATCGTCCTTTACAACCGCCCACTTCACCGCCTCCCCCGCAATCACCGTCAAATCCTCCTCTGACACAACCACCAGGCCATCCCCACTAATCTCAACGATCGCCATCTTCTCCGTCAAGTCCTCGCCCATCTCATCGAGCGCCTGGACATAGCGGCCAATCTTCGCATCACCCTTCTGCTTCGTCTTGAGCAGCCAGCGGCTGCCTTCGCCTTCCTGATCGGCAACCTTCTGGATCCCCGACAGCTTGCCACTCAAGAATGCCGCACACACCGCATCCAGCTTGTAACTCGCCATCTGGACCTTGCGTTTGATGTGCGAATAGAGATCAATGTGTAGGCGACCAGGAGTACTCCACATATACAGCATATTGTCGCCGAGGGCCGACGAACTGAGGAACTTCTCCTCCAGCTTCATGTGTCCGCCCTGGTCACACAGGCGAGTCTGCTGCTGTACGACTTCCTCCTCTTCCAGGCCGAGTTCTACGAGACGATCCCATACATATCGCTCGTCAAAACCACTGGTATTGTAGCCCACGAAGACATCAAAGTTGCGAGTACAGAGCCACTGAAACCAACCCAGTAGCATTTCCTTTTCGGTGTTAAAGGTGTGTACTGTGGCCCCCTCCACATCCGAACACCCCTTTAACACAAAGATATGACGCTCCAGGGGATCCTTTCCACGAGCAACCACGGTTCCAATCTGGATGATGGGATCGCCGGCAATCGGTGCGAGGCGGCTGAAGGACTTATCGAGGGCCTTGGTGAGGGCCTGGATCCGTGTCTCCCGCTCCTTCCCTGTCACGCTCTCCTTGCCGGCCCAAATCTCCTGGAAATTGCTGAGGGCCGACTTACAGGCGGCTCGAATCTCCTTGGCCTTCGGGCGAGCCCAGGTTTTATATGTATGTGTGGACTCAACAACTTCACGCCTGTCACTACAATAAACCTTAATTACCTGTGTCTTACTTTCGCCCTGAATGGGAACTGGCCGCTTTCCTTCGTAGGCCTTCACCTCCTGCTTCAGCGGCGGGATCTTAATCAGTGTCGTAGCCTGGTCCGGTTGTTCAAAAGCCTCCACGAGCAACTCGGTAATGTCCTCCGCTTTTGTCGCATAGGTCCACAGCTGCTTCGCCACTCGCCGATACCCCTGCTGCGCCACGGGAAAGTCGCCGTCATGCGAGTAGCACTCAATATCCCAAAAGGCGTGGTTGAAGGGGGCCGTCACTGCTCCCTCAGGGGCCACGCCGGCACTCACGGCAGTCCACTCCACCTGGGACTTAAGTGTCCCCGTGCCATCGTCCTCGAGATCGTCCACGTCCACCCCGTCGACAGACACCCAACCACACGGCTGGATATCCCGAATGTGGAAGAAGCGAAGCATGGGATCAATGTTCGACTCGAAGACCTTGAGGGGCTGAGATGTACCCGATAGACGCAGCTTCGGCTGCTGGCGTTCATCGAGAAATAGCTTGCGGGCCTCGTAGAACATGCCGAGGGAGGGCACACTCACCTTGAGAAAGGGAAAGGAGCGACCACCCGTGTAGCCAATGAGTTTCTGGCGATGGACGAGCTCAAAGGAGATCTGCTTGGCCGATTTCTTGAAATTGCTCAGAATCTTCTCCTCAATCTTCCCTTTTACACGCTGTTCATCGGTCACCGTCTTACACTCGGCAGGCAGTTCGACAAAGAAGAAGGGACGAAACCCAGTGACCTCCAGGCGAACAGACCGGCCATCCGCAGTTGTGGCAAAGAGGTAAATAATCATGGCACGGTTGTCGACAGATTTGTTGCCTCCTTTGTATTTTTTGAAACCACCAGATTCACTGTCATCAGACTCCGCACCACTGATGTATTCCACCTCAAGCTCATCCTCAGTCTCTCGGACCACATGCTGGTCACGAGAGATGGCATCAAAGATATGGACAAGCATGGTGATTTGCTTTGGACTCGGGACTTGATTTTAAAGGGGTTGGGGTGTGGATCACTTTTAGTTTTTCCGCTGGCTTCGGGTTTTACTATGCTTTTCCGCTAGTCCCTTCCGACCCTTACGAGTACGAGCTCTCCCTTTTACATACTGCTCTAGGCGCTTCAAGAGAGCACCACCACCAACAAAGAGACCAGGGATTTCACTGCCACAGCCACAGCCGCCACCTGCTTGTTTGATAGGCGGAACGGTCTCAGGAGTAGGTATATAGGTTATTCCCTCAGGTGTTCCCTTATTCGGCGGCAATGTATTTGTCTGTCTTATGTTTGGTGTTAGAGGTTCAAGCGTGGGGGTTTTGAAACTGTTCATGGGCAGCGGCTTTTCAATGGCAGCAGGGGCACCAGAGGATACCAAAGGGGCCCCATGGGCGGCTAAAGGAGCACCAGAGGATGCCAAAGGGGCCCCAGGGGCGGCTAAAGGAGCAACAGGCGCATTCACAATTCTCTCCATCTCTTCCACGGTCTTGGGTGTTGGAATTGCATTCGTCATTGTGCCATCCGGCTTCGGGATATCCTCAACTTCCCCTTTTTCATTCACCACGATAACTGACGGGAAGTGCTCGATATTCACCTTGTTGCCCAGGGGAGTATTGTTCAACTGGGACTCCTCAATCGCCGCACGATTATGAAGCGCACCCTTCTTACACATAGGTCCCCAGACATTCTTGCGGAAGCGATGGCAAGCCCCGCACCAATCCGCATAGATCAGGACAATCGTGATCTTTCCATCCTTTAACATCTTCTCAAGAGCCTTCGCTTGGCTAGGGGAACGCACATCCAATACGGAACTTGAAGGCTTCTGGGCCTTTCGCTTGCCCTTCTGGGTCTTCCGCTTGGCAGCCGGCATCTCCTCTACTTAGAATGAGGAGAAAAGCCACGATTATTTAGAAAGAAGGTCGAACAATGAGTACCTTCATGCTAATTGTTCATATTGCCATTTTACTACTTATCATCTGGAATGTGTACGCAACCCGCAGTCCAGCCTTTCTCTTTGTATGGGTCCTTGTTGTAACAACCTACCTCTATCTGAGTGGCCAATACTGGAGACATCCTCTGGGCTTTGTGGGGTCAGCAGATGTCTCTGGTACTAGCTCCAATGATATTCCAGTCGAGCAGGATATTGACAAGCCCTATGCCTCTGACAAGATCCTGAGTGTCGATGATTATGAGTATAACATGATTTTTAAGAATGAGGGTGACAGGGCAATGACCAAGCAGACCCGTGATCTGCTCATGTCCAAGTATCCTATGGACTGGAGTGTCCAGCCTCCCAGTTCTGATCTTTTCCAGCAGGGTCTCGCCGCCTACAAGGAGTCTTTCCAGAATCCCCCTCCGCCCCCTACAGGACCCAGTCCTTACAAGGAGATTGATGGTAGTCAAATGGTACCCCCGGACACGAAGGCGGATGAGATGAAAGAGAGGGAAATCTTGGCGACATATGTGCCCAAGAAGCCCCAGGAACTGAGCACATATGATGCCGCTGATGCTAAGGAGATCATCGATAAGATCTATGGTGCGAAAGGTCTCGTGGCTGATGTAAGAGAGAGTGGGCTGAATCAGTTCACAATTGTTGGAACTCGCAAGATCAATGAAAAAGTGGTGTATGAGGATGAAGAAGGAGCGACGGCAGCGCCTGCTTCCACTGGACCCGTCCAGGCGGCGGGTGAGGGGACGATTGTGGTGCCGCCTGTGGCAGCTGAGGTCCAGCAAGGACTCGATCCCTTTTTCACACCTGGTCCTCGTACAAGAGATCAGCCTTGGGATTACACCCGCTGGACCCCTGGGCTCGAACGCATGTTTGCGCCCACAGAGGCTCAAACGAATTGGTATTAGGGAATAAAGAATGTCTCAGCATGATGAATCCCTTGATTCTGTAGTTCTTTCTGTGATTAAAAAATTCAGAGAAAGAGCTATGTTTGGAAAAAAGAAGTACGGGACTGACTTGGACCGTAAGGATCTCCAGGTGGGCGACTGGATCCAGCACGCCCAGGAGGAATTGATGGATGGGATTTTGTACTTGGAGAAGTTGAAGAAGGAGATCGCCGAGGCTAAGCATAGAGATCCCAGTCCCCCGCTAGATCAACAGACTGTTCGCTCCTCGACTGGTGGTGCCCAGGAGTTGAACTTTGATGAAATGCCGCACCAGAATATTGGCTAGAGGGAGTCCATTTTGTAAATCCAAGAGGCGCTTCGCACGGTCCAGGAGGTCTCCTTTTACAGTGTTCCTCGTGCCTCTCAATTGTTTCCAAGAGTTCCCAGAGAGCATATCCAATCCAATTTTTCAGACCATCGCTTGTTTTGATCACTGCTAAGTCATCTAAATAAGATTCTAAGAAACATAAGTCAGTTGTGTTTTTTTGGGTTTTTATAATCTGGTATATTTCTTTGTCTATAACTTCAATTACTTTATCCTTTAGCCTTTTTTCAAGTAGGTTGAACTTGTGCTTTGTACAAGACTTTATCATATAGATATCAATGATATTGAAGGTTGAAAGAACTCGATGTATGTATTCTGCCAGCAAAGGGCCATCCCGCTTGAGTGTTAAAAGGGAAATGCCGTGACAGGTTTTCATATCTGTGTAGTCGACAATTGTGAGCCAGTCGTGAATAAGCCCACGACATTGGCGGCATTCTTTGAATGTTGGTGGCCCTGGGGGGTGTCGAGGTGGCTTGACTACTGCTGCCACTTTTAAAGCTTTGTCTGAGCTTGAGTTAAGGGAGGACACATTCAATGCCTGCCCAGGAGGTTTCATTTTTATCACGTACCGTTTGATAACCCGGCCATTCATCCGACCTTCGTTTTATTTATACATTCGAAAAGTACTTTATTACCAGAATTAAATGAAAATTGAATACGGAGTCGAAACAAATATGATAAATGTAACATCAATTTGTCAGTATATGTGTAATTTTAGTGGATGTATTATTATTCCTGGAAGTGATGACACACGGGCAAAAATCTTTTCAGATCCTATTAACGGTACCCTAAAGTCTGTATTTATAACTATAGGCACAGGTGAAAGAGTTAAGTACTCAACAAAGTCTGATATTTATATTTTTAATGATAAAGTGTATACTTCTGAAACTGTCCCTGAAATCTTACGTTCGCTTAATATTGAAGAAAAACTGAAGGCCATACAATCAAACCTGAAACTTCGATATGGCACATTTGAAGAAGAATACCCTGAACAGCGGATGGCTGTTCGTTACTTGAAAGGCACTGAGAAAGTGCTTGAAATTGGTGGTAATATAGGCCGCAATTCATTGGTTATTGCCAGTATTTTGGCGAGTAAGGGAAATTCTGATATGGTAGTTCTTGAGTCAAACTCGGACATATACCCCCAATTAAAAGAAAATGTGGATCTGAATGGATTGAAAATTCATGTGGAAAACTCTGCCCTTTCGAAGAGAAAGCTCATTCAAAAAGGCTGGGACACCATTGAAAGTGAAGTTCTTTTGCCTGGATATATACCTGTCAAAACATTGACCTTCAGTGAACTAGAGGCAAAGTATGGAATTACCTTTGACACCCTTGTTCTAGACTGTGAAGGGGCTTTCTATTACATTGTTCAAGATATGCCTGAGATTCTCCGCAATATTAAATTAATTATAATGGAGAATGATTATAATATATTAGAAACAAAAATATACTTAAATAATGTCCTAAGGTCAAACGGGTTTCGTGTCGATTACAGTGAATCAGGGGGCTGGGGGCCGTGCCAGGGTAACTTTTTTGAGGTTTGGGTTCGTACCTCGTAAGGGTTCGTACCTCGTAAGGGTTCGTACCTAGTCCTCACTTCCCAGCCACTTGTCGAGGGTCGCTTTAGGGCCAGGAGCAGGGCCGGCGGCGGCAGAACCAGAACCAATCCCTGTAAATTGTAACCGCTTGACAACAGGGATATTCTCCTTTTTCACAAACGCAATACACTTCCGCTGTCCATGGTAAGGATCCGTGCGAATCTTGAGACTCACGCCTTCCTCAGGAAACTCCTTGTCCTGAATTCCATTTAGATCGAACTCAGCAAGGCATCGCTGGATTCGACCTTTCAGATCCGACATCCGCACGATGGCCCCTGAACCCTTTCGATCCACGGACAGATAGTAATCCGCCCGCCCTCGCATATCACGCCCTTCAACACGCTTGTCAATGTCGAGAATCGCCTCAAACAATATATCATCCCCTGTTTCACGGTACTTGATCTGGAGGCCAACAGCAGGCTGACCAGCCTTCATCAACCACCAGGCATCAATCTTGGAGATCTTGTCCTCCCGCTCTGTTGCCTCTGTTACAGGAATCCCCTGGTCCTGCATCTGGTGGAGGATCTTGAGTTCCTCCTCCTTCCCAATTTGAACTCGCTCCTTCATGCTCCTAAACTGTGTTCCTCTATTCGCCATCTTGGCTATACAATGCCGTCCACCTCTAAGCGTCCAGGCATCACGCTCTTTCTCCTCCCCCCACTTCAAAATGTCAGCCTGGCTCGATGACAGGGAACACGGCCTCCGCCGCCTACTCTCCGCAGACCTCTTTAACACCAAACACATGGACGTGGGAGACATCTGGATCGGCGCTGAACTACCCAATAGCCTACTCATTGAAAGAAAAGCGGCGGCTGATCTGGAGGCCAGCATCCTGGATGGTCGCTACCGTGAACAACGCAGTCGTCTTTTAGCCACGTGTACAGAGACAAAAGCACACCCAGTTTACATTATTGAAGGAGACCTGGATCGCCTTGGAGCTCGCTTGTCAAAGTCGGCCCTGATGAAGCACTTGACCCGCTTGGCTCTCAGGTACCACGTGACCGTCTTTCAGACGAGTTGCCTGGAAGAAACAGCAGAACTTTTGAAACTCCTGGCCGATCAATGGACCACCGACCCCACTACGTTCGAACAGCCAGCCACCCTCACCTACATTGAAACCCGAGGAACTAGCCGGCAGGCGAATTCCGATGATCCCCGCACATTCGCCGTGGGAGTCTTGTCCTGCTGCCGTGGAGTCTCGGCGGCTGGGGCGGCGGCGCTCCTCGACAAGTTTGGCGGAACCCTGGCAGGTGTGTGGGGTGCCTCTGCCGAGGAGTTGGCTGCTGTTCAGATCGGCAAACAAAAATTTGGAAAGGCCAAGGCTGATCGCTTATATTCCCTTTTACACAACTCTGCTACTCCATGAGAATCATATAGTCGATGAAATCGAGTCCGGCGGCGCTGGCAAACCGCTTTACTCGTTCAGGCTCCATGGCCTTCATAATGAGTTCTTCATGGAAGATCTTGAATTTTGCCCGCCGTTCTTTCAGAAGATCCTGGTGAAAGTGTAAGAGGGTTGATTCCACTCGACGCAGGTAGGTGTCCTCGTCCACGGTGATCAGTTCGCCGTCATTATACCATTCAGATTCTCTGTAAAGTTTGCGGATTACCGATTGTACTTGATCTTCATCGGTAAAACATGGAATCATAGCATGCAATTTTAAGATATTATCTAGAAGACTCTCATGAGTAAGAAGGATTGATTCTTCCTTATGAGACTCTGCACAACTACGCACTTCACATAATAATCCAATCAGCATCTGAGTGTACCAGTATAGGCGAGTTTGTAAATTTTCTTCCTTCTGTAGACGCTTATTGATAGAGCAAGTTTCCCTGTATTTTACAACATGTTCCCTCATATCTCTAAGGTAAAGCTTGTACTCCTTTAATTCTTTTGGGAGAGGCATTGTTGATTCAACAGGACGTATTCAATCCTGTAAGTCCCTGGTTCAATTTTTCCGCCTGAGTTTCCTGGTTTTTCTACGAGTTAATTTCTTGCCGCCTTTTTGCTTTTGGATAAGGTTCAAGAACTTCTCCTTGTCTTCCTCTGGTAAACTCAGGTAGTCCAGGTACAATGAGTAGATCATCTGATCAATTCTCTACTTAGAGTCCTCCCCATAAATCCGCCATAATATCTGCCTTTGGTTTTTGGTCACCTCTTCCAGTTTCTCTGCCTGGCCCTGGCCTCTCCAGATTCTGGACGAAGGACTGGGGTGGTTGGTACTCGGCCGCCGATCGCTGGGGGGCCTGGAGGGGCTGGGATCCGAATTGGCTTCCTGTGATCAGTTCGACGGCTTCGTTGAAGGCGACGGTTGGTTTTCCGTTAGCGTTGCCGCTTCCAGGAACTGGGGGAGGGGCGGCCTTCTTCTTTCCTCCTGTGCCTGAGGCAGCTGGCTGGCCCAATTTGGTCACCGTCGGTTTCGGCGGTGGTTCAGGGATCATCGCCTGGACGATGGGATTCTTATGGGCTAAGTACTCACCCTCCGTGTGCCGCCAGGAAATCAGCAGGAAATTCGGCCAGGTGAAGCGAACTTCGAACCCCGCCTGGCGCAGTTGCCAGACCAAGTACACAATACAATCCTCCATGTCCAACTTCGGCAACCCGAGGATGAACGGCGGCACAGTATATAAAACAGAAGATGTGTTCCCGGATAGCTGGGATGTCGTGTACACCCGATTGTAAATCTGCTCCAGGAGAGTGTTGTAGGCTTTCAGGCGGGCGTAATCCCGCCGAGCCCGGCGATCATATAAATCCTTCGGTTGAAGGCGAGGAACCTGTATATCAGCCCCAGGTCTCCACATCTAACAAGACACTCAGAATATGCCGCATACCCCCACGCCGCATTGCCTTGTGTGGCGGCGGTGTTCGTGGAGTGATGCATGTTGGTGTAATGAAAGCGATGTTAGAGGAAGGTCTCTTGTCCTGTGTAAAAGAGGTGATTGGGATAAGTGCGGGGAGTCTGTTTGCCTTGCTGTGGGCCTTGGGGTATACGCCGGCAGAGATTGAGGCGCTGGCTCTCAACTTCGATTTCAATATTCTTCAGTCTGTGGAACCCGAATCTGTTCTGCAATTTGTGGAAACCTTCGGCCTGGATACAGGGGTGGCTATAGAAAGACTTGTGGTCAGTATTTTGAAACAGAAGGGGTTTGGGGCCGATGCCACCTTCAGGGAGATTTATAGGGGCTCTGCTATGAAATTCCGCTGTTATGCCACGGAACTCCAGACGTGCCGAATCAGAGAATTCAGTACAGACGCTACGCCGAATGTGGCGGTGCGCTTTGCTGTGAGAGCATCGATGAGCCTTCCTTTCTTGTATGAACCTGTGAAAGAGGAGAGTACTGGGGTTTTGTTGATGGATGGGGGACTCCTTCACAATTTGCCGATGGTCTTCTTGAATGAGCGGGAAGCTGCCGAGACTTGGGGAGTGATGTTTGTGGTAGATCAGAAACGAACCCCTGAACCCGTGGGGGATGTCATGCAATTCTTACGATATGTCTATGATTCAGCAATGATTATGAAGACCTCACCATTCTTGGAGAAGTTTCAGGGACGTGTGATTTGTATTCCCTCACATGAATTTAGTTCTGTGGAGTTCACGGTTGGGAAAGATAAGAGGGCAGGGATGATCCAGTTCGCCTATGAAATCACAAAAGACTTTCTTTTTACACAGGGACCTGGCGGCCAACAGAGAAGGCGGAGATTTTCCGCTGCTTAAGTCAGGGTCGCAAGATAGAAGATAAATGGCTGACGATTTAAATGATGCCGAGATCATGGCGATGTTTGCGAGTAAGAAGAAAAAGAAGAAGGGGGCGGCTGCGACAGCAGAGGCAGTAGGAGAAGCAAGAGAAGCAGGGGCAACACTTGCCGAGGAGGAAGAAGATTCCTACGATTCCCTCTTACACAGAATCTACGACTTGATGGGAACAAAAGAACAGGCAGGGTCGTTCAGGGGTCTACGTATTAAACCGCCCCATGTCATTCGTATTGGGAGTAAGAAGACGCAGTGGGGGAACTTTCTTTCCACTGCCGAGGGACTAAACAGGGACAGTGATCACCTCCAGGCTTTTTTTGGCGCAGAGCTGGGAGTCATGACCAGTGTAATTGGTGAAGGGGCGTTGCTGATCCGTGGTATTTTCCACACGCAGCAGATGGAGAGTTGCTTGAAAAAATACGTACAGACCTATGTGCGCTGTGCGCACTGTACGAGTTATCAGACAGAGTTGAAGAAGGATACTGATACACGCTTGTATATGATGATGTGTAATCACTGCCTGGCTGTGCGGTCCGTTGTGGGAATCAGCAAGGGATTCCATGCGGTGATGAAAGGGGAGCGGAAGAAGGAGGCGGCGGCTGGGGTCTAGCTCCAATCAATGAGCATGTAGGTTTGGAGGGGATCGACCTGGAAACTCACATCAGGAAATAAGTCCTGGAGTTTCTCAAGGATGATCGGCATCTTCTCTTTTACACTGAGCTTTGGGTAAATATCATTGAACAAGTGTTGATTCAAATAGGGATTATTAGAGGGTTCTCGATTTTGAATAAATGGTTGAATATCAACCTTTAACATATTCCTTGGTGTAGATCCATTTAGGATTTGAATGTTTCTTCCACTTACAGTTACTTCTCCTAGTTTTGAGTCTTGGTAAGCTTTGTTGATAATCATATTTTTAATATTATCAACATAGGCGAGTATGACTTTTTCAATCGCATTGTCCATAATTGGCTGATGAATCTTCTGAAGGCGTTCACGGGTTAGAGGAAAGTCCATGGTGGGACTGTTGGCTAGTGTAAAAAATGGGATTGGTCAATTTTTTGTGTTAGTTTATGTGCCTCAGAACGAGTACCTGAGGCCACAATGTAGCACACGGTTGAGAGTGTTCAGTTGGTGAATAGAAGGGCAGAGGCGGCCAGCTTCGATCTCACGAATGGTGTTCGCAGGGAAGGAGCAGCGAGTATTGAGATCCATCTGGGACCACTTGTTCGCCACACGAAGGCTGATCATCTGCTGGCGGCTCTCGGCAGCAAGTGTCTTGGGCTTCATGGGTCCATCGGCGGCTGCGAGCTTGTTGAGTCGCTGGACCTCAGGGGAAAGCTTGGGACCTGACTTGACTTGAGCCGCAGAGGCCACAGGGCGACCCTTGATGATTACTGGCTCCCAGTTCTGGAAGAACGTAGGCTGACGTTCTGCGGCTGACATCTCCAACAGATGATTTGTGTTAAAGAGGACTACCCTTTTACACAAACCTAGCAAATTCAATTTTTGACTAACCAGCCAACCAACAAACCCACCAGGCTGACCTTACAAGTTCGCCTCCAGCCACGACTTCCAGCCGGCAGGTGTGCGCTCACCGTCAAACTCCACGAAGGTTCCATCCGCCTTCTCGAGGAGGAATGTCGGGTAGCCCTTCACAGGCTTACCCTTCACCTTCTCAGGATTCGTGTCAACCTCCACCATGTCAAGGAATACAGTCTTTCCATTGATCCTCAAAGTCTCATCGCCGTGGGCCCACTCACTGAAGATGGGCTTCACGGCCTTGCAGTGGGGGCACCAGTCAGCGTAGTAGAGAGTGAAGGTGTCGACACCAGAGGCAGCGCCGGCTAATCCCTCGGCCGGCTTGGTCGCCACAATGTACAGGAGGGCGAGGACTGCCACGACGGCGGCGATGATCATAGCATAGCGGGTTGTTTTAGAGGCGGCCATATCTATTCATTGGGAGTTAGTAAAAAATTAAGAATGTGTACCGTTAAGTAATAAAGTTAAGAACTCCCCTCGCTTCGCTTATGGAGTTTTATTATGATACTTAACAGTGATTCGTTCATATTAAAATTTACGAACCTGCGGTTCTTAATTTTAATATTCACTAGTAGAATGCCCTATAGCATTGTTGGCAAGTGTTTAGTTGGAGAAGGAGAAGGAGAACAGATGTTTTATCCCTTACATAATGTTAAAAGGGTGTTTTTCACTCGGTCAAGTAACCACCAGGTATACATTGATATGGATGGGCTTACACTTGATATAGACAGTTCGAAGATGATTCCCGATGCTGCCACCTTCAAACTACAACTGAAGAATGCGCTTCTTGATGTACAGGCGCAGCCACAGGCACAGGAAGCCCCTCGTCCAACTGCGCCGGCTGGCAATTCAGTGGCAGAGCTTCAGGCACGTATCTCAGCCCTTCGCACAAGTGGCGGCGGTGCTTCCAAGAAGAAAACGAGACGGCGGGGGAAAAAAAGAACTAATGCTGCTTAAGTCATTTATACTACTTGAAGCATAGAGATGATCAAGATTTCCAAGAAACAACACAGTCAAACCCTATACCTTTTAACACATACCCCAACGCACATTGGTCGCCCAGTCCAGATGGGATTTGTTGGAAAGGCTGAATGGTCCAATAAGCTCTTTGAACTGTACAGGCAAGATGTCGAACTCAGCTGTAAAACTGGACATCCGTATTCGTTTTTGTCTAAGAAGGACATTGAGAGATGGGGATTCTTGCCTCCTGTGGGTGCCCGTGTTCAGGTGTTAGAAGTGGATCTGCCCCGTCAGGAGTTTCTGGAGGCGTGGGGATTACGTGAAGTGGAAATGGGTAATGAGAAACAAATGAAGTAAAAAGAAAGTGAACCGCCAGGTGCCAAAGTGAATCGGATATTTACAGACTAAAAACTCTTCTGCCCCTCTAAATGAATCTTTCAATCAGCTTGACAAGTATTGGAAGCCGATTGGAAACCTTACCGAAAGTCTTGAGAAGTCTCTTGAATCAAACTGTCAAGCCAGCCCGAATTATGGTGTATCTGTCGAAGGAACCGTTTCCCCAAGGCATCGACAAAGGCTGTAAAATGCCATTGCCCCGTTCTTTACAAATCTTGTTCGCCACTGAACCCCTCTTACACCTACGCTGGGTCTCTAACCATGGCTCCTATCGAAAACTTGTCCCCTTTGTTCAAGAATTTCCGAATGAACTTGTCTTAACTGTCGATGATGATATCCTATATGATCCAAAACTCGTGGAATCTGCCCTGGGTTTATGGACAAAGTATAAGGCATGTATATCCTTTAACTGTACTGTTTTTAAGAAAAATACTCCCTATTTTATGTGGCCCGGTGCCCAGCCGAATTCAGAATCTGTAGACTATTTTGCAAAAGGGAATGCTGGTGTCTTGTATCATACAAGCTGGTTTCAAGATTCCAGGTTCTCAGATGCGGCCAATTTTCTAACACTCGCTCCCCTTGCAGATGATGTTTGGTTTAATTTCTGGAGAATGGCCCTTAAGATCCCTGTGTATTATTCCACAACGAAGACTCGCACGCAACAGATAGGGACAAAAACTTCACTCTTTGAATTTAACAATACAAAGAACGATGCTCAAATAGAGTTAGTCTCTGAGTACCTTAGTCAACAGGAGTTTTCACTGTTGTCAAACAATTCAGGACAATAATAACAGTCCGCTCACAAAAAGTGATTTTTTGAAGTACGTACTTTACCTGAGTCTCCAAAATGCGAGGCTATTTGTATGTAATTGCCAGGCAAGCAGATGCTGAGCAGGATATTTACAAACTAGGCTTAACAATATATCCTGAACATCGCCTCAGGCAATATATAACAGGTGATCGACCAGGAGATGAACACAGTTACTATGGCCTCTGGTTAACGAAAGCTAATACACGGGATCAACTGAAGCAGATGGAGTCAACCCTTCATTATAAATTCAGGGAATTCAGACTCAAGAGGATCAATGGTTCAAACACTGAATGGTTCCATATCCCTTTTAACACAATTGCGGAATACCTTGGTACTGCCCCTTTTATTCAATCAAGGATTCCTAATGAACTCATTTCACAAATTCAAGAAAAGGCGTATAAGCCAACTCAAACGAAAGAGGAATATATTGAAGTAAAAGAAGAACTTGATACAGGATTAGAGATAACCGAATTTACTTCGCTGTACCAAAAATGTATTGAAACGTTTCTTCCACCAGCGGGGCAATTTCGTAAACATCAGGAGGAACTTTGGTATCTCTTCAATGCCATTTGTGAAACTGATGCCCCTCTCAAATATCGTGGAATTATTCAATGGCCCACAGGGACAGGTAAGACATTTGCCATATTAATAACTCTTCTTCTTTCCTTTGAACGGTGTAAAAGGATGGGACGAGTGTTTCGGGCATTGCTTATTTCTCCTAAGAATGATATCTTTGACACAATTATTAAGCATATTCGAAAACTAGAGGAATTTGGAATTCAAGTGTATGAAGGTCACGGAGGTGGCTTAGCAGACCTCACAATCTCAAGCAACAATAATTTCCTTATTACTGCTTCACATGCTGTAATGACCAAGGAAGACACGTTCCAAAAAATACCCCCTCTAACACATATTCATTATGATGAGGTTCATCGTATTGGTGGATCTACATTCTTCAGTTTACTTACTAAATACTTAGATATTTGGCAACCAGATGTACTTTTAGGGACAAGTGCTACACCAAGGACTGCTGATCCAGAGCAACATAAAAAACTCTATGAATTGTTTGGTGAAGATTTGAGCCTTCTTCATAGGGTCGAAGTTGATCAAGCTGTCCAAGAAAAATGGATCGCAGTTCCAAGGTTTCACGTGCTTATGCTAGAAAAACATTTAGATATAGCAACAATTCTAGAAAGGTATGTGGATGGATGTGTTGAAAAGGTACTTCAAAAAACATCGAGTGGGAAGAGTATATTCTACATTGAAAGTTCGATTGACCATGTAGAATATGCTGTAAAGTATGCAAGGCGTAAATATCCATCTTTACAATTCTATGCTGCTATTGATAGCGAGCGAACAGATGATTCCTTTCAGGAAGTAGATCCTACTAGTAATTATCATATACTCTTTGCCTGTCAACGATACCGTGAGGGATCTGATATTAAAGGGCTCGAATCAACAGGGACATTGGTGTTTGGAAAAAAGGCTGCTCACACATTGATCCAAATTTCAGGACGAGCCCTTCGTATGGATTATCCTAATAAAGAGGGATGGTGTATTATTGCGAAGCCGTGTGAAGAAGGAGAAACCTATGAAGATGTACTAGATTCTATTGTTTTAGAGGTTCTTAATTATTTAGGAACAACTAATAAACCTTTGAACAAAACAGACATTGAAAAACTGGTGAAAACCTACTTTGGACATCTCAACTTGGCAGGTGTTCGCTGTACTTTAGAAGAAACAGTTAGTAGAATCCAGGCAGCATATTCTCGTATTGAGTTTAGCAAACGGACTCCCAAAGAAAAGTATTCACTCATTCAGGCATACAATAAAGAATTTAACTTTAGAACAAAAGAAGAATATCTACAAAGTAGTAATGTTCATCCTAAGTTTATTGGAGATCCAAAGGAATATTTCAAAGAACATTGGGTTTCGTGGTATGACTTTCTAGGAGTTGATATTAGTAAATTTCCTAGTTCAAAACGGGAGTTTATTGAATTGTGTAAAAGAAGGGGTGTTGTCAATTGGTCAGATTATAAATTAAATAAATGTATTGATTTACCAGATAATCCGCATAGTATGTATGAAGATTTCACAAATTGGGATAAAGAATTTGGCATAGATGATGAAATTGTCTGGTAACTACTGAAGGTTCTCTTGAGGAAGTGTTCCATTCAGAAAAAATCCAACAAGTTTTTGAAAGTGTAGTGACTTTGAAAGATTTCCATAAAGATTATCCCAGATATACTCATTTGTGATCTCATTCTTTTTCGATTGTTCATTATCGGTTAGATAGATCCCAAGTGCATTCTGAAACCAAAGAAATAACTGCGAAGTTGTCTGATTTTGCTCTCTCTGCTGTTCTAGTTCGAACCACCTCTTACAATAATCTAAAATAAAACGCCTTGATTGGAGATCCAGGGAAAGTAAAAATCGCTTAAACTGAATCGCTAAGCGAATTCCTCGCAAAGTAAGTTCAAGTTCATTTTGTTGTGCCACAACCCCCTCCATTGATTCTACCGCTAATGGAGTTCGTAGCTTAAGCCCCAGGAATCAGCCGCTGGATCGCCTCCTGAGCCTTCGCCTTGTAGGCGGCGATTTTTGCGTGCTTGTGGCGAATCTCGTCAAAGTCTGGCTGGAGTGCCTGTTGCTCGGCAGGCAGTGGCAGCTGTAACTCTACACCACGAAGCACATCACGATTCATATTCTTTTGAACAGTGCCTTCTGGAAGTGTCTTAATATACTCCTCTTCATTTTTCAAGGCAAAGTATAGATAATCAGTATTTACTTTATCCACTTTTACGAGGCAAGTAAATGCGAAGCTACCTGCCGCAGCCCGTGTCGAATACCTGCTAACATGCCCAGCACTCCCACTTCGTGAAACAATAGGCGTGTAAGCTTCAATATTCCAATTAGGAACATATGATGATGGAGCAATGCCACCTCCAATTCCAGGGTAGAGTTCACTTGTTTCATGTGAAGTATTTTTATCTCCATACTTAATATCACAAACATCCCCCAACTTCACCCGCTCCTTCCCACGCCCCAACTCCTTCACCTGGAACATCACCTGCTTCTCCAGAGTCTTGAGAGCCTGCTCCTCCTGGTGTGCGAGCGTCGTCCAGCCGTCAATCGCATATACGATTTGCTGCTGGCGCTCGAGAGATGGGAGGGGGATTTGGAGCGAGAGGAATGTATCAAGGTCGATATGAAGCTGAGCCGTCCCACGGCTACAATCTTTGTAGATCTTAGACTTCTGTAGAAGCAGCCACTCCCCAATATATCCATCCAAGGCACGACTCGTATCCTTTGAATGAACAGTAATTGCTGTATCATTACAGAAGTATTTCCCAATAATTTTCATAACGCAGTTATGTTCTGACATTCCATCCCGTGAAACCTTGTAGGTGATTCCATCACGGTTGAACTTGTCAGTTTTATAAGTCATAAGGCCACCGCCGCCATATGCTGGGTATTGGGTTCCAGCATCCTTAGTTTGAGTGATTCGTGTGCCATACTGGATTTCTGCAATATCCCCCAACTTCACCATTTCAAACCCCTCAACCTCCATGGCCTCCTTTGCAAGATACTGCTTGTAGTTCAGAGAGTAGTTCTTGTTGCGCATTTCTGTAAGCTTAGCACTTGCGAGGAGATCACAGTTAAGTGTAATAAATGAGACCTCTTCTGTTGACCCAACACCCTTCTGGAAGACCATCATAGAAGTCTTAGTGCCAGTATTCGCAAAGGTACCAGAAGCAATATCTACAACATAATGAATCTTATATTCTTCCGCAATCTTCTTACGAAGCTCAATACATTTCTTAGAAGCACCAAAGAAGAATCCCTGAGGGAGCACAATACAACAGACTCCACCATCCTCTGACAGAGTGGCCATGGCTAGCTGAACTCCAGCTGAGACTTTATCGTCATCCTCAATACCAATGCTCTGAATATCTTTGTTGACAAAGAACTTCTTACTGGTAATTCCATCCTCCCCTTTTACCTTCTTGGAGTAGGCGAATTTGTATTCCTTCCCTTTGGTCTTGTCTCCTCCATAAGGAGGGTTCATGAAGCAATAGTCAATCTTTAGTTTTCGAAATGGAGCTCCTGTACCCTGAATAATGGGATCAGAGAATGAGTTAGAACTACGGATTGTATCGCTACTGAAAGGAACCCCTGTTAGGATTAGGAGATTGAGAAGTGTAGTAGTTACACTACTCAAGTTCATATCTTGGCAGTAAATTGTTCCAGATTCCTTCTTCCAATTAATATCAGATAAATTCTCATTCACCCCTTTTACATACTCAGCAGGGAAACCACCTGTGCCGCAGAACCAATCTGCGAATGTACAAAGAGAACCATCTGGCCTACGTAGATTTTTCTTGATGTCATATGCAAGCTGAAATGCCAGTTTACAGATAGCACGGTTTGTGAAATATTGCCCTTCATCTGCCATTGTGCTCATACCACGTCCAAGCATATGCTCAAAGATATCTCCAAGTGTATCTGTCTCCTGGAGAATCTTATGCGAAATGCGGTTGATTTGCTTGACAATGTCATAGACTACATCAGCCTTATCAATCTCTGGCTTCTTAAAGAATGGTTTTGTGACCTTATTCTTCTGAAATGAGATACACCCCTTTTTCATAGTTTCAAAGGTATCATTCTCATTCGTATGTGCAGCAAGATAAGACCAGCGGCATTCTTGAGGTAGGCCAAGGGTATCTGCTTGAGGTTCAATCATACGATATGCAAAGAAGAAGGTCATATGTTCTAGTGCTCGTTCAGGACTCAGACCGGCCTTGTTCCATAGAAGATTATGGAGATCCTCAAAGAAAGATGGCAGGGTTTCCTTCGTAATTTCAGACTTGGGCTGGGTAGCACGAATAACTTCCTTTACTTTTTCCGTTACTTTTGTCTCAATCACTACAGACAAATTTGTACTAAGAGAACAGTCCTTCTTTTTATCCATATGGTCAACGTATCCACTCTTTTGCTTGAACACACGAGCACACTTGGGGCAGGTGTAGGTTGGCATTCTATACTTGGGACTTAGGAATAGTTTATGCCGGACTGATCAAATTTTACCGAATTTCGGTAAAAGGGGTTTCATCCATGTTTTTGTCCTAAAACCTGTTCGACCCCCTGAGAGCCACCCACTTCGTCTGATTCGTCTCCAGTCCACTCGCATCCAGGGTCATCTGGATACAGAGTAATAAGGCTCCAGCGAGATCCTTCCATTCCACCTTTGTCACCAATCTTCCTGTAACACCTGCTGGAAAGAGAAACCAACCGCTACCATCATGAGACCCAGGAGTCAGAGGGCAAGGAAGAGAGAGACAGAGATCCTCGGTACTGGGTGTAAAAGGAATGTAGTTGAGGGTTGCGGACTTGACGGCTGTTCCACCCGTGATTTCCTGGGGGCTGTCGTAGAAGAGAGTCAAGCTGACATTCTGATCAACGGCGACGGCCTGGGGAGGATCAAGGGACAGCTTTGTGATGCTGAAGGCGGCACCACGAGCTGCGCCACAGTCCGTTACAGTCTGGGTCGAAGGAGTTGCGAAGAAGGCGAGGGAGAGTAAAAAGAGTTTACTGAGCATTCTGGCTAGGTCTAAGAAAGAGATGTAATTGGCATTTATGTCAGGGCTGGGGACTGAACGAAGTGGAAATCCGAATACCGTCAATGTCTTCTGGCAAGATGCTTGGCACACGGTTGATTTGCCGAAAACAAGAGATCAGCGAGTGTGGTCGGCGGCCTGCGACTTTGTCTATGGAATTACATGGATGGCCTCTGTGGCAGCTGGGAAGGGGGAAGTAAGAGCTGAGCAAATCGCAGAGGCAGCTGTTTTCAAACGGCTGTATCCAGGAGTTATCTTTGATTCAGTGTTAGAGGGGGATTTGATTCTTGTCAGGCAAAGTCCCTCGGATTAGCTCAGACGAACCATGAACTATAATACTTCATGATAATCCGTTCGTTTTAAAATCTTCGAACCTTTGGTCCTTGATTTTAAAACTCACGCAAAGTCCCTCGGAAACAACATGAAGGACCAAAGAACAATGAAGAATAAAGCAGTGTGGAGGAAGAATCCTGTGGCTGTGGGGCAGCCACCAGGAGAAGCGATATCAACCCAGGAACCTAGAAACTTCTGTAGAAGTTTGTACGTCTCTGGATTCGCAATTAAGAAGAAGATCAGTGTTGTGTAGGCGGAGTACTTGGCTTTCAAGGCCATGTTGAGACCGACTACTTGCGATTGTTGTTGCTGCCCTTTGCCTTTGGAGTTCTGGACCGCTTGGCTGTTCTCCTTGGTTTGAGTGAGGCGGCTGAAGACATCTTCTCCTCCTTCTTTTCCTGCTCTGCTGTCCATCTACTAGACTCTGCTAAGTCTCTAAGAGCAACGAGGTAGAAGAAGACGAGCGCACCTTGGGGAATTCCCCCATCACCCTTTAACACAGTCTGTTCTTCGGGAGTGATTGTAATAGGATCTTCTTCGATTCCAAAGACTTCTACTTCTTCTCTCTCTGGGAGTCTTGTGCTGAGTGTAAAAGGGGATGTGCCGAGGAGTTGAGAGTATTCCTCAGGAGGTTTGCTGTAGATTGTCAAGGGAGTCATGAAGTTTGCCAGGACTTCTCTCTCTTCTGGTTCGAACCGGCTATTGAAGGAGGATTCAAGAACTTGGAGTTGGGTTTGGAGAGGAGAGTCTGGATCTTCGTTTTGGAATGGTGTAAAAAGGATATTTGTTGTGGGTTGTCTTTGACCACCCTCATTTTCAACTTGATCCAGGAGTTGATTGAGGACATGGAGAACAAGAGGACATTGGCCGAGGTCGTCGAGGGTTGCTGCGGCCTTGTCGAGGTATTCCTGAGGATCGAAGTTGGGGTCGAGAGATGCCTCAAGAAAGAGAAGTTGGAGCATAGAGTCACAGAACTTTGATTTACGACTGCCCTTGGCTTGAGGAGAACCTCCTCCTAACATGGGCCTGAATGTTCCAGGGACTACTGTGGCTCCCCTGGGTGGATTGCCCCATTTATCAGCTTGTTCAAGACCCGATGTGTTAAAGTACTGATTTTTACTTACCATCGTCAGGATATCTTCTTCAATGAGTCCGCCCAGGCGTGGGTACTCAGGATAGTTGTACTTCAGGAGTTTTTGGATTTCATTCAGCATTCCGTTAAAAAAGGGTCTATTCTTCTCACCCTTCAACTTGAACAGTTCGTTGAAATAAATTGCGAGATCAAGTTTTACAGGAATTCTTAGAGGTGTACCAAATTGTTTTCCAATTGTCTCGAATCTGTATCTCATACGGCGTGCGAGGGCATCTGAGAGACCGATGATGTTTGAAACAATGCGGATGAGTCTGAGGTGGCCATGGGGGCCAGGATCTGCTGCGAGTTTTTGGTAAAAGTCGGATTCCCTGGTTTTCTTGTCGGCTTTCATGGTTGACCGCTGGGCCTTGAGGGTTTGATCGATCTCTTCTGGGGGTGGTGCTTGAGGGGCTGATTCAGGAGCAGGGGCACCGGCTGCTGCCTCGGCGGCTTCAGCTAGACTGTCGAGTCTTCTGCGGCCGGCTGTTCTTCTATCTTCCTCTGCTTTGGCTTCTGCTTCTGCTGCTGCGGCGGCCTCTGCTTCCGCAGCAACCCGTTGTCTCTCAGCTTCAGCGGCGGCTTCTTCTTCC
>Ga0078894_10000724_pt1 | contig 23620 bp, 21 predicted proteins | sample LauGreSu1BDMLBSD_2_FD_67506 | JGI IMG/M metagenome (GOLD analysis project Ga0078894, IMG submission 67506) | Freshwater lake microbial communities from Lake Michigan, USA - Su13.BD.MLB.SD (version 4) (version 4) | ecosystem: Environmental > Aquatic > Freshwater > Lake | place: Lake Michigan... | reverse complement strand
GCCTAACGCCCACATTGGGCCCTTGTAAACGGCTATGAGAACGAGGACTAGTTGTGAAAGGTATCCCCCTAACCCACGAAATTTACGACTATATTTTAGCGCACACCCCGCCCCCAAACGCGGTCTTGCCGACTTTGGCGCATGAGACGCGGACCCTGCCAGGCGCAGGCATGCAAATTGCCCCGGAACAGGGCGCCCTCATGCACCTTTTAGTCAAACTTCTCGGTGCAAGACGGATAGTTGAGGTCGGGTGCTTTACGGGCTATAGCGCCATTGCGATGGCTAGCGCTTTGCCTCCCGATGGCCGACTGATCACGCTCGACAAGGACCCCAATGCCACTGCGGTGGCGCAGCGCTACTTTGCCGCTGCCAGTGTCGATGATCGAGTCGAGCTTAGACTGGGACCAGCATTAACGTCACTCCAAGCGATGATGACGGAGTTCGGACCCGGCAGCTTTGACATGATGTTTATCGATGCCGATAAAGCAAACAGTATGAAATATTATGAGTGTGGGCTTGAGTTACTACGAAGTGGTGGCCTCATAGTCTGCGACAATGCGCTTTGGGACGGTACTGTTGCTGATCCGGAAAATCAGGAGCAATCGACCAATATCTTACGCAAATTCAACGAGTACATCGCTAAGGACGAGCGCGTCGATCGCGTTTTGATCAATATTGCTGATGGCCTCTACATCTGCCGTAAGCGCTGAATCATCGTCATATGGGCTGACGCTTGAGGTCAGCCCAGACCTGCTGTGCGACGTATTTACCATCCGCGCTTGCCTTGATCGTGGCACCGGCCGCTTTCACATCGTGGGTGAAGAAGAGTAGCCATTCATTTTTCGTAGCGACTTCGTAGAGATCGCGCTTTTCGTCTATTACCAGCTCGGCAAATCGGTCGTAGCCCATGGTGACTGGTAAATGCACCCAAGGTAAGCCTGGGATTAGGTCGCCGCAGAAAATGACCGTCTGCTGATCGCCGCGGAATACTGTATGCATATGTCCCGGCGTGTGGCCGTGGGTGAATCTGAAGGAGAGTCGATCTGGGCATAGGTCGGGTAAATTGGTGCCCTCAACGAGCGACAGACGACCACTTTTTTCCAACTTATCAGTAAGCCCAGGGATAAAGGATGCGCGGTCTCTGGAATGAGGTGCTTTGGCCCTATCGAAGGCAGTCTTGCCGACGACATATCTAGCCCTAGGGAACAGCAAGTCATCGCGTCCAGCCGCAATGTCCTCGTATGGCGGCAGCAGTCCCCCTGCATGATCAAAATGCAAATGAGACAGTATCACCGCGTCAATGTCATCCTCAGTGAGGCCGAGTCTTTGCAAGCTGCTGAGTAATTTGTGCTCCTGCTCAACCACACCGTAGCGCTCTGCTAGTTTGGGCTCGAAGAAACGACCGATGCCCGTCTCACACAGAATTTTCTTCCCGGCATGCTCGATCAGCAAAGCGCGGCAGGCCAGGTGTATGCGTCCACGACTGTCGACGTCAGTCCACTTTTCCCAAAGTGGTCTCGGGGCGTTACCAAACATAGCTCCGCCGTCCAACCACTGACTGTTGCCGTCGATAGCGCTAATGAGTGTGGTCTGCGCAGTCATTTGTCCCTTGGTGCTCCCTGTGCCGCAACGGGTTTTAGAATGTCGCAGAATACGAATTTGAGCACAAGTGCTTATTCTTTAGGCGATCCGGCTAAACCTCTTTAATGCGAGGGACTTCCGGGCGTCGAAGTGGCACTTATCAACAACAACTGTGGATAAGTTTGGGCGCTTTACCAAGCTGTTCAGCTGAGTATTTTTTTTGCGTCTGCAAAAAATATTGGCACGAGAAAACTTAAAGTTTAAAAAAGGTAGCCTTTTGCCGACTGGTTCATTAGGGTATTTTTTCCTCTTCCGGCCGGTGATTGTTTTTAGGATATTTAACGATGCTGCGTTGGCTCGCTCTTGCATGTATTTCCGTACTTTCCACAACATTTTCAAGCCAGACTTTATGGGCTTGGGGTGAGCGCGGTCATGACCACGTGGCCGTTGTCGCCGCCCGGTTAGCTGAGGATGAACTTGGTCCCAAGTCGTCACTCACGCGTATTCTGCGCGAGAAAGAGGCCATGTTGGCGCACTTAGCCAATGTGCCTGATATTGTTTGGAAGCAACTAGATGCGGCGACATTCGAGAGTAATTCGAATACGCATTTTATCGACTTAGAGTACCTTGCCACTAAGCCATCCTTTGCAACCGTGCCACGCAGCTTTAAAGATATGACGGCTGCTGTGCAAAATTTTTGTAAAACCAACTCAAATGACAAAGATAAGATTTGCTCGGAGCTAGCGAGTCGGCATCATGAGGCTGTGGCCAAGGCAGGGTCAGCTCACCTACGCATGAAGCAACTTCAGCAGATGATGCTCTCGGCACTGCAGACTGCCGCTCAAGCTAAGGACAAGTCGACTAAGATCGATGCCGTCAATGAGGCGCTCACAATTGGTGGCATCATGGGCCACTTTGCTGGTGACTTGGCACAGCCTATGCACACCTCAAGTGACTATGATGGTTACGATCGTGGGCATGGTGGTTTGCACGGCTATTTTGAGAGCAATCTTGTTGATGCGCTGGATCTCCAACTGATCTCGCAGGTTTATAAGGCAGCCCTGCCGCGACGTGAGCTGCGCCGGTTGCTCGGTTCGATTCCTCAGGAACTGCGCGGTGACGGCGAAGATTTTGCTATGACATTGGCTGAGGCGGAGGCATTCGACAGTCACCAGCAGCTTGATCGCCTGCGGGCTCTCGATAAGAAGTTTGCTTTGATAAAACCAAGTAGCAACGAGCGTGGGATGCGAATCCCAGCAGAGCGTAAGGATGCGGCGGCTGTTGCCGCCAACTTCCGGCCCATGATTGTCGAGCGTCTCAGTGTCGGAGCGCAGGTTCTTGCCGAGATTTGGGTTAGAACCTATAAGCTTGCGGGAAGCCCCGACCTCAGCGATTTCAAAAGCTACTTTTACCCTGTGGCCCCTAAGTTTATTCCACCTGTCTACGTGACAGACTTTAATTTACAGTAATTGATCATGCGGACCTGCCGCCGCATGGTCGTAGCTTTGGCTCTACTTGCCTCTTACTGGGGCAGTGCAGCAAGAGCCCAAGCTGGCGATCTCATGATCGGTGCTCCCGCAAGCTTTGCGGAAGCGATGCAATCACTCGCAGCGGATTTTTCGACTAAGACTAAAATAAAGGTGCGCCTAAGTACGGCTGCATCATCAGTGCTCGTGCAGCAAGTGCTACGAGGCGCACCCTTTGATGTGCTCATCACAGCTGACAGTGAATCTATGGACAAGGTTGATGCGGTGGGACTTATCGCCCCCGGGTCGCGTCGGCCATTCATCGGGAATCGGTTGGCGCTGATTGTGCCTAGCCAAGACAACGGTAAGAGGCAGATCGCAATTGCGGGACCGAGGGATTTACTAAAGGCAGAGGTTCAGCGGGTGGTGGTCGCCGACGAGGCCGTACCGGCCGGACATTATGCGCGCAATCTTTTGGCTAAATATGGTGTATGGGAGTCGTTGCGGTCTAAGGTTGTCGGTGCACCCAACGTTCGTGCCGCACTTGCCCTAGTGATGAGTGGGGCGGTTGACGCGGGATTTGTCTACACGACCGATGCAGCGTTGGCAAAAAACCGCGTGGCCGTTGTATTTACCACTGACGACCTAGAATCAGCCAAGATTCGCTACGAGGTGGCACTGTTAAATAGCAGCCGCAATCTAAGCGCAGGCAGAGTCTTTCTGCAAAATTTAGGCTCACTAGATGTACAGGTTTTATTAGACAAGAGAGGATTTCGGCGACTTTGATGACTGTGGTGATTTCAAGCTTACTTGTTAGTTTGAAGATAGCCCTGGTTGCTATGACCATGGTTATTTCACTCGCAACACCACTGGCTTGGTGGTTAGTCCGCCGCAGATTCCCCGGTAAATTTATCGTTGAGTCCTTACTCCTACTGCCTTTAACTCTGCCGCCAGTTGTTATTGGTTTAGGGCTTTTATATTTCATGTCACCTCAGGGACTTTTGGGGATGACTTGGACATCGCTCACAGGTAGTCAGCTTCTTCTCTCGTGGCAAGCCGCCGCTTTGGCTTCTGGGGTGATTGCATTCCCACTTTATTTGCGCTCTGCCATGGCATCTTTTGCCTCTGTGCCGCCTCGGCTAGAAATGATGGCAGAAACTCTCGGGCTCTCGCCCTTGCGGCGGTGGTGGCAAGTGACCCTGCCGCTCGCCTCGCGTGGTCTAGCCGCGGGAGCGCTCCTTGCTCTGGCACGGGCACTTGGAGAATTTGGTGCGACGACCATGGTTGCAGGAGCTATCGCTGGTGAGACTCAAACGTTGGCTGTCGGTATCTACACCAGTGTCATGAATGGTGATGAGTCTACGGCATGGGCGCTAGCTGCGACATCACTTGTGACGGCACTGATCGCCACTCTGGCCAGTCGCTGGTTAGGGCGCAGTGCAGTAGCGCTGGTAGGGTAAACAATATGAAGTTTAGTGTGGATTTCATTTACCAAACCCGCCACCAGCAAAATAATTTCTGTTTGCAAATGAAGCTCGATTGGCAAGCCCAGGTTACTGGGATTTATGGACAGTCCGGCAGTGGGAAGAGCACATTTCTCGAGGTGCTTCTTGGCCTCAAGGACGAGGCGTCGCTTAGTGGTGCGGTCAAGATAGGTAATAAGGTGATCTTTGATAGTTCCGCTGCCAGTTGCCTGCCACGGCACAGGCGTGACATGGCCTGGGTGCCACAAGACAGTCTGCTCCTGCCACATCTAACGGTGGCAGCCAATTTGGCTATGATGGGGGGCGGTGCTGCTTTGGTTAGTAAAGTCGTGAGCGAGCTTGGAATCAGCGCGCTTATGACTAAAAAACCATGCCAGCTCTCAGGTGGAGAGAGGCAGCTTATTGCTCTAGCTCGCGCCATGCTGATGTCTTCGGAGCTTATGTTGCTGGATGAGCCGTTTTCGGCCCTAGATGCGCCACGACGCGCACAGCACTTAACTTTAATGCAAAGCAAATTCGAAAATGGAGGCTGCTCAGCCATATACGTCAGTCACCGGGCTGAGGAAATCAGACAACTCTGCGACTACGTCGTCGTGCTGGAGGCGGGCAGGGTCAAGTGGCACGGTCCTCGGGACTTATGGCAGCCGTTGTCGGATGCTTAGACTTATCTCCATTAATCAAATAATACGGTTAGTTACTTAGTACGCCGGCGGGCAATTTTTGCCTACCGCTTAAGGTTGCATCCCCTATCTGCCGAAGCCCACCATATGGTTGCACTTGCAACTCGGGAACCAGTCATGAAGCACTCCAAAACTGCATCACGTCGCAACTCCCTCTGGTGGCACGGCCTCGGTTCGCTCGCTTTGGTGGCCTTGTGTCTTTTGGGTGGTGCTATGAGTAGCGAACGTCCCTCTTACCCCTCCGACGGTGATGAGGGAAAGATCCGACTGCTATTAACGATGGTTTGGGAGGGCAGAGAAATTGCGCCCCATAATCTCGCTGCACTTGCAGAGTTTCGGCGTGAGTACCCCGATCTCTCGGTGGTTCACTTGATTAGTCCGGCTTACTTTACGAAACCGAAAGCCGATGCTCCTCAAATTGCAGCAACCATCCGGTCTCATATGCAACCGCAGGACCAGGCGGCACTCTTGATTGGACCTTGGAAATCCTTAGCTCAGGCGGCTGGGGTTATTTACCGGCCTGCACCAACATTTTGGAGTCAAAATCCGGTTTCTGGCGACTGCCAGATAGACTGCGGTGGTGATGTGCCGCTCAATATTTATTCCGATGCTGATGTCGATAAATTACTAAGTAAGTCGCTGAAACTATTTGAGGCAAATGGTTTAGGCCGACCAGTGGGTGTCGCAGTCCAAGGCTGGATGGCGTCCCAGGCAGTGCACGAGGCAGCAACCAAGGCCGGGATTCAATTTGATTTATCGGCTGTGGCACCTGATCTTTTGGTAAGAAGGCTGCGGCACTTTCCTCTCTATGCGTGGGCAAAGGCACTATGGTCCGAGATTACGCCTCACAGCCAACCCTACGTCATCGCAACGGGAGCGGGTCCGCTGGTTGAGATTCCCTTGAGCCTCGCCTCAGTCGACTACCTGACGCGTAAAGAAATCGACACTCTCTTCAAGGAGTTTGTCGGCATTTGGCGCGAAAACCCGAGTCGAGACCTGATCTTCCCGCTAGTCATGACTCAGGAGACGGCCATGAATACGGTTCCTTTACTCAAGACTTCACTGCAGGGTATTTTTGCTGCCGCAGCTATTGATCGTGTGCCATTGGCGGCTATGCGGCTACCTGACGAAGGGGACATGGTTTGGGACGAAAAACTCAATAGACCGGTCGAGAAGCCGGCTCCCATCCCGGTTACACCTCAAGAATCTAAAGTGGACACACCAGTAGCGCACTGAACCATCATCGCCATCATCGGACGTCTTGTGAGCTGGGCCAAGATCGGTTAGACAGTAAGAACGTCAAACCACTGGAGCAGCTGATATGGTTGGTGCCCAAACATCATTTTTGCTAGCCGTTTTAATCTTCAGTCTGGGTGCTTGTCGCCACAGTGAGGCAGGAAGTGGAACTCGCGAGGACAGCGGTAAGGAGGCTGCAGAGATTCCAGCCATCACACCGCGCAAAGGGGTAAGTTACCTGGGCGAGCCCATCGATGTCGTTGATCTCCATATGCATCCAGGGCGTTACGAAGATCTTGGGCCGATTGGACGGGATTTCCTCCGTAAGACTTTGCCGGATTTTTTGCCGGTTAAGCTGAAGGATTTATCTCTGACGGTCGCGGCGAATTTTCTACTTAATCCGTACGGTAAATTTATTGGTATTAAGACTGAAGCAGAACAGGCGGGGATCAACCGTGTCGGTCTTTTTGCAGTATATGCGCCTATGACTTGGGGTGTCACCAGCAACGAGACGGTGATCAAATTTCTTGATGATGAGCGTAATTGGGATTATCAGGGAAAGCCCTATTTCTTCGGTTTAGCTAGCGTCAAGATGCAGGATTGGGAGAGTCACGAGGCCGAGCAACTTGACGCTCTCCGCAAGGCACTTGATCACTCGCAGATGAAGGGCATCAAATTAGCCTTTATTCATAACTCGATTCCCTTGAGCGATACTCGATACGACGGTGTCTATGATGTGGCGCTTGAGCGAGGTGTCCCTGTTTATCACCACATTGGTTCATCGCCGCTGCGTAAACTAAGCGACTTTGCTGATCGTAGCGAGCAGGAGAACTACATAAAAAGTTATGACCCAGCTGGTCTCGAGCGAGCTATTGCCAAGTATCCAAATGTTCCTTTTATCATGGGACACTTGGGTTATGACTTTAATCATGAAGGTTATAGTTTCAGCGAAAAAGTATTTGAACTCGCATCTCGCTACAGCAATGTCTACCTGGAAATTTCGGCATTTGGTGACAGCATTCACGATCCAGATGGCGCTGAGATGCGCTCCATGCTTGAAATAATCAAAGCTCGTGGACTTATTTCGAGGACTATTTATGGATCTGACGGGCCGAATGTTCCCGGAGGCACCAAGAAGTATTTGGCGGGCACCATAAAAGCGATGGAACAAATCGGCTACACTCACGCCGAAGCCGAGGCAGTGCTCGCCAAGACTACGCGTCGCCTTTTTAAAATTTACCAGTAGAGGGTCACTTTTTTACTGATCGCGTAGTTCTTTGGGCAAAATCACAGTGGCCCATTCGACGATGCGCAGTGGGCTAACAATCTTGCAGTACCTGGTGCCGTCGTTATTAGTCCACTCTGCAGTGCTAAGACGCCAGGTATTGCCCTCTCTGAGCCACGAGATAGGTGTTCCCACCCACTCGGCAAGGTTGGCAACGCGGCGACTGGTCACCGTGAGGGCCTCTCCACGCCAAACTTCGCTAGACTGGTCGAGCGAGCTTTGAGCTGGCATCCAAGTTAGGTCTTGGCCCAGAATTTTTGCAGCTTCGCTACCAAGCGAGTTAGATCTGAGTGCGGCTAACGCTTTGCTGATTGCAGCAACGTTTGCAGCCGCACAGCTTTGTTGACTCATCTCGACTAATTTGCAACCGACAGACTGCGGGGCTAGATAGCGGTTCAGCGAGATGTCAAAAGGCGCTGGTGGATTTTCTAGGTAAGTTGGCACGGTAATTTGACTGCCACCACTCGACACACTAAGCAGTTGCGGTTGGCTCGCCAGAAACAGCGGAAACTCGGTATGCCGGTCGTAAACCTTAGACACAGCGCTCAGCCCATGCTCAGATCCAAGTCCTGCCGTCTGCGCCTCGGCACAGACGGTTTCATGACTTTGCCAGGTGCTTAGGAACGGTAAAAGCGCGTGTTTAGTTGCTGAGAGGCGTTCCATCAGCCGATTACGCGCAGAAGATGCGGGTTCCTGCTGAGAGGAGATAAAATCGACGATGTCTTGGGCCACTTGCTGTTGGGTAGCTGCCAGATCTGCAGTTGGCGGCAAATCCTCGGCCACGGCGCTACCATCTGCAAACTGCATGTGGTTGGCACCTGGCAGAAAAAGCACTGCCTTTTCCCAGACTTTGGTACCTGGTTTTAGATGTAGGAGTTCTCGTGCCAGAAAATTGATAGGTGTGTGCCCATCCCTCTCGCCGATCATCATCAGCGTTGGCAACGGGTATTCTCTCAATTGGCCGCCGAAGATCACGGCATTTGGTATGTAGCTACCGAGCAAAACGAGGCCACCAAGCTCTGCCTTAGTGGCTTCGGCGTGACCCATGATTCCGCCATCGGAATGTCCAACGAGATACAAATGCTTAGCGCCGTCCTTGAGGCCAATATCACTAAGTCTTTTTAAGGTGTCGGTGATCCTCTTCGGAGCTTGCAGGGGATTTGGTAGGTTGTAGCTAAACTTAGCTGCGATTACCGACACTTTGCCTTCTGAAGCCCGAAATACTGCGGTGGCGAGATCTTGGTAGGCGTCAGGCTCGACTTTGCCACCCGGGAAAATTAACAAAACATTTTCGATACTAGCGTCCACCGGAGTGAGTTCGACGAGGCCTGCTGGCACGTCACCCCAGACGGGACTGCTGAGGCTCAAAAATGTCCAGACTGCTGCAGCAAAAACGGTTTTTTGATGCATCTTATTCGCCTTGGTATTCAATGTGTTGCATGTTTTTCTTAAGTCTTGCGCGCAAACTTCCGACACTGCAGTTATCACGGGAGTAGCGCATGATCAAATCTAAACTAATATCGTTTACCATGTTCGCCAGCTGCATGGTTGCTTGTTCTGCCGAAGATTCGCCGCGGCAACCGAAGATGAAAGGTACAAGCTTTAGCTCAACCTCCACCACAATTGGCGGAAAGTCATCTGGCGAGGCTAATTCTCAGGGTGCTTCGTCTAGCAGCTTAGACCCAGCTTTGCAGGTAAACGCAACTTTAGACACTAGTGCTGATGAAGCGGTGTTCGCGGAGCTTATGAAAGAATGCGGATTTTCTGATGGTAAGATGCCCGATGCTAACAAATTACTTTTTCAGAAGACTATGCGTTCGCTACCAGTGACCATCCGAGGAACAAAAGCTGTCCCAGCTAGCGCTCTACCCGGCGGTTCAGGTTTCCTCGGCGGTTTGATAGCAGCTAGGATACCTCCTGCAAATTATACAGCGGTGGTTCGCAGCACCGCTACAGTTTCAGCCACCATGGCAGGGATGAAGCAATCTTTGCGATCTGGACTCGAGTCCTTTAGCGTTTCGATCCCTAATTTTCCCATACAGCCTCCTCCAGACGCTGGCCGGGCCGATGCGCAAAAAGAGATCGAGGCTAATAACAGCGACTCCACTGCTGCAGGTCCCGGCGAAGACCAGCGTGGCGAACTGATTGGCCAGCAGGGGCCTTGGCGCGGAATTTTATGTACAGTCACCCCTACGCAAACTCTCAGCGTGACGAAACCTGGCTTTACTAAAACGGTTACATTCAATCCCCCACTTCCCGGTGGTATATGGATGAAAGCTTCACCTAAGCGCTTTCAGGAAGAGATCGGGGAGGGCAAGACCTTCACCGTAGTGGCAACAGTCACTGCGTCGCAAGATCCCCTGATGGCGGTAGGGAGCAAGGCTGCAGGCACTGTTACGGTCAAGCCGGTCTCAGGCCAACTGGCCGACCTAGGACTTAACGCTGATATCGCCTATGAGATTCGCTCTAACTTCGGTGATAAGACTGTGGCGCTTGGGCTCCAGCCGGTCCAGACCTTTTATGTGACCTCGAACACCCAGGATCTTCGTGCTATTGTGCTTGAGACTGGTGTACAGCAGATACCGCGTTTAGTTATGGCTCCGGCGCAGTGAAGATGGTCTTTTGGAGCCGCAGTTGGTGAATGAATGTCCATGTATGTTGATGTGCATACGCATTTGACGCACGAACTTTTTGCCACTGATTGGCGGGATGTCGTTGGGCGTGCAGAGGCCGCTGGTCTCAAGGCTATAGTCGTTAACGGTCTTGAGCCCGACTCAAATCGATTTATTCTTAAGATGGCTGAGCAGTTTAGCGTCATTAAGCCTGCACTTGGGATTTACCCAGTGGAGGCGGTATGTCATCTCTTGCCGGATGATTTTAAACTCGATGTCGTGCGGTTTGATGTCGATGCCGAAATTGACTTTATCGAAGCTGCTGCGGCCTCCGGTAAGATTGCGGCAGTTGGCGAGTGCGGCCTTGACGGTTACTGGCTAGATCCGAGCACTTTTGCTGAGCAGGAGCGAGTTTTCGGCCGCCTGATCGATATCGCTATGAAGTACGATCTACCTCTAATCATTCACACTCGTAAGCTCGAACAGCGCGCCGCAGATATACTTAGAGAGCGTCAGGTGACAAAAGTTAACTTTCACTGTTTCGGTGGTAGGACTCGGCTTGCTCAGCAATGTGCTGAAACCCATGGCTGGTATTTTTCAATACCTGCCAATGCTACCGTTAATGAAGCTTTCCGTAAGATGCTCAAAAATCTCCCGCCAGAGCGAATACTGACGGAAACGGATGCACCTTACCTGCCACCTCTCAAGGGTGAGCGGAATGAGCCTAGGAGTGTGGTGGGGACGATTAAGATACTGGCCGAGCTGAGATCTTGGACGGTGGAGCAGGCAACCGAACAGGTCTGGGCAAACTACTGCGACCTGTTCGGAGCAAGGTGGAGCTGACGAATTAAATACGCAGGCGTGACTGCGACTCACCACGGGCGCATTCAGCTTGAGTGACGTGGAGGCGGAAACTACTTAGGTCTATCCACGTACTTTGATGATCACGAATTGTGATTGTGTTATCAGCGTAGAGTGTCGCACAGAAAAGTTTAGCTGCTGGTGTCTCAGTGGCCGGAGCGGCACCGCCACTTGCGTCCTGATTTACCGGAAGCTCGCTCGTTAAACGGAAGCGCACGGCCCGCTGCAGCCTTAACTGGTAGTCACCTGCCGGTAGATCATCGATACCGAACTGGCCGTCAGAGCGTACGCTACCAGAGCGTGCCATTTGCCCTGAGAGGTCGTAACGAAATCCGCTTACAAAGCTATCGTTATCCAGTGGCGTGACTAAGGTTAGATCGTAGCCGCCTCCGCCCTGAGTGATTATTTGTCCCTGACTCTCGACCTGCAAAAGCTCACCTAGACGCGTGTGGAGATCGTCGGCATTGAAAAACTCATGGCCATCGACAAAGAACCCCTGCATGGCTCCGACATGGCCATTGAGACAACCTCGCCCGAGGGCAAAGCGACAACCATGCAGGCCAAACGCATCCATTCCGCTGGCCAAGCGCCTATTGGGATAAGTCTCATCTTTGCTGACATCGACAGAGCAACCAGTAATGATCGATAACCATGCTAGGTTAGCGACGAGCAGTCTTGCTAACTTCATGCTGCACCTCCGTAATGGGCTTGCGGGGAAGGTTCCTCAGCACATTACTAAAGCAGCGTTAAGCCCTAGTTGCAACCCGAATAAGCTGCACCTAGGCCATGAGCCTCAACCTGTTCACCGTGTCGCAGTCGAGGGACGTGCGGTTGACATGGACAGCGGTGGCAGCTCGCCTTCTGGCAGATAGCCGGCTATGACATCGAGCTTAGGGTTGCCAAATTTATCGCGGAACCGTTGGCGCGCAACGCCGACGAGTACATCGATTGTGCGCTCCTGTTCCTCTAGTTTACCTGTAAGTTTAATGCTGCCCAGGTCCTCTTCTAGCTGTCCGTAAGGACCGTATCGCTCAGATATGCGTACTTGGACCTCGTAGTGACCCGTTTGTTTGGTCCATTTAGTCGGTACCGTTTCAACATGCCAATCCCCTAGGTAAAAGTGGTTTGGCTCGTTCAGCCTCGCCCTTAGGGTGTGTCTTAGGGCTTGTGCCTCGATATACCGGGTGTCGATTTTGCCATTTAGCTGGCGTGTTATGATTTTCTTGTAGGGTGTCAGTCTAAGACCGATACGGACGCGACGAGGCTTCTCGGCAGTCGGAGCGTCGGCACTGATCGCTAAGGGCTCTGCCGCACGCCAATGGGTGCTCGATCCTGGCACGGCGGTGCCCATCATACCGGCGATTTCGGCTCTGACTTGCCCCTCGAGACTAAGGGCGATTATGATCAATCCAAACCTAATTATTAAGGTAATGCGTTGGAACATAGGTTGGCCTTGTGCTTATTCGAGGTGATGGGGCCGGACAGCGGACGATGACGGGCGGGTGAGGCGTGGATCCTTCTCATATGATACCTGAATTACAGGCTAATGCGACAGTTGACCTGGCGCATATGGCAGCTCAAGCTGGGCCTCGGGAAGGCGCAACAAACGGACTTAGGCCATTCTTTCTCGCTTTTTTTGGACTGATATTTCCGATCTTCTGGGTGGTGATGACGCTCCCGTCGATGCTGCCGTTTCAAGCTTTGAACCGGACCAAGCAGTTTCTGAAAGAAGATGCCGGTGCGCTGCAGCTGTTCTTTGGTAAGTACGACAAGACGCCTGACAATCTGAATGTATTGCGGTCATTTGCAGCTGGTTTTAGCTTGCCCTTTGAGGTGTACGATCCGTTCGGTGAGCGGATTGACTTTATCCGGCTCGATGATCGCCATTTTATACTCCGCTCCTTCGGCACTGATCAGGTGCAGAATAATCTCACTAGTGCGGTCGACATCGCCGTCGTTAGTTGGGGTGAGCGAGCTGGAGAGCCTCTAGTTTATGCCTATCCTAATTTACCAAGGCCAGAGTTTTACCCAGCGGCCTTGTTGCCGGGTACTGAGTCGCCAAGTCATCAGCTCATGGCTAAGCTTTTCGCCGATCCTGTAAGTCATGCGAGGCGACTCGTTGTGCGTCATCTTAAGAGGGACGGCCTTTATATGGTCGCGCCTCATGATGGGGTAGAGGAATTCTTCTGGCTACCTGCGGGTGACCGGCTCATTTACAGTGCCACGGGCAGCACGCGTTACCGCGATGGTCTTTACCTATGGAACCTTAATACCGACACCGTCGTAAACCTCCTTGAAAAAGTTCGCGCTCCTACTCTACGCGGGGTAGCACAGGGAGCTGACGCCTACTGGTTGGCTCTGGCGGGTGTTAGCGAAAAGGGACCAGTAGTTTATTTTTATTTGCGCCCGCGTCATGCAGGTGGGCTGTCACCGGTTGAGTTTTTTGACAAATCGAGCATCGTCGCTATCGCTGTGCCCGAGAAGGGTAAACCAAGACTTGCTAACTACGAGGAGTTTCCGAACGCTGCGGCCATGGGAGCTATCGGTAGCGCCTATGTGACGAAGTCGACTCTTACCGGTCGTGGCACCAGTTTGCAGCAGGACTGGTTGGAGCTGACCACCAGCAACGATTTAGAACAGCTACTTACCTCGTGGCATGACATCTCGGAGGAGTCGGTTGGAACGGCCCTGTATCCCTATAGTTTGTGGATGCTATCAAACTTATATGGAGAATCAGCCACAACGAGTGGCGCCATTGGCAAGCGTGAGCGCGAGGTCCTCAGGTCTTATGGCACCGAGGTGGCTCGCGCTTTGATCAATTATCCGTTGGCGCCTTCGTATCTAAAAGGGTTAGCGCTCTTCAATTACGAAGAGCTGATGGCTGGGCATCTGTTGCCGTATAAATTTGCCGAGAAGCGGTCTAAGCCGTCACCTTAGGGTGGCAGATGACGTTTTAATGAGCGACAATGCCAATCGACTCATGCAGGAGAAGTTCATGTTTAAGCACGGTACCCCTGGAGATGACGTATACGCAGTGATCTTGGCCGGCGGCAGCGGCACGCGCTTTTGGCCTAAATCACGTGAGCTCAGGCCCAAGCAACTTTGCGCTCTCGGCACCGACACACGGACAATGATCGAAATTACCCTGGCTAGGCTTGATGGTTTCATCCCGCCGGAGCGCCGCATTATCGTGACACATGTGCGCCAGCTTGACGTCACTAAGGCCATCGTCGGTGCCCGTGCCGGCATCTTTATTGCTGAGCCCGATGCTAGGAATACAGCCAATGCCTTAGCCATGGCTGCTCTAGAAATTGCTGCAATTGATCAATCGGCTAAGCAGCCGGTGATGATTTCGCTCCACTCTGACCATTTGATTCGTGATGAGGAGGCCTTCCGCACTGCTTTGCTGACAGCGGTCACGGCTGCTCGTCGCGGCAAGCTCATGCTGATTGGCGTTGTGCCGGAGTATGCTGAGACGGGCTTTGGCTATATTGAGCGTGGTCCGGGGTTTGAGGATTTGATCGGTGCCTACGAGGTCGCAAGCTTTCGGGAAAAGCCCGACCTGGCGACGGCGCGGGAGTATATCGAGTCGAAGAATTTCTACTGGAACGCTGGCATGTTCGTCTGGCGCGTCGATGTGATCATGGAGGAGCTGCAGCGTACGTTGGCACCGTCGCTGGCTCGATTGATCGCAGCGCAGGTAGAGGTGGGTGGTCGCTTTTCAGAGGCCGATTTATTGCCGCTTGCAGCTGCTTATAAGAAGCTTCCCAAGATCTCGATCGACCACGCCGTTCTTGAAACCAGCACCAACATCGGTGTCATTCCAGCCAACATAGGCTGGCAGGATATCGGCAGTTGGGACGCTCTTAGTCGTAGTTTTACGCCGGATCAGCACGGCAATCTCCTTTTCGGCGACGGCTGTATGCTTGACTGTGGTAATACGACTGTCGATACCGATGGTCCTTTTGTAGCGACCTTGGGCCTTCATAATCATGTCGTGGTGGCAAGCGGTGGCGCTATCTTGGTTTGTCCCAAAGAGCGGTCCCAAGAGGTGCGTCGCATCGTCGACTGGCTGACGGAAAAAGGACGGCGGGAACTATTGTGAATGGTCGAGTTCCGCGGACTGTGTGGCTCTTTCTAGCTGTCACCACCGCAGTCCGCATGTACTGGGCAGCTCACGCGCCCCTCGCGAATGATGAGGCTTACTACTGGGATTGGTCTAGATTGCTTCAGCTGAGCTATCTGGACCATCCGCCAGCAGTGGCTTGGCTGGGTGCGGCTGCGCAAAAACTGTTCGGTCCGGCCTCTGGCCTGAGTGCGCGAGGGCTGATTCCGTTTCTGCATTTAGGAGCCGTAGCACTCTTACTTAAATGCGCCGCATTGCTCCGCGGCAGTGCGCTCAGCCGACGGCAGGTGTGGACTGTCGTTTTGCTATGTGAGTTGGTGCCGGCATTTTCCCTAGAGGGGGTCGTGCTGCTGCCCGACTCCGTGTTGTTGCCCGCACTGGCCTTGAGTCTTTACTCCCTGCTACGCGCAGCACTTGCGACAGTCGGAACGTCCTGGCGCTGGGCTCCACTGGCAGGGTTGGCCTTTGGGCTAGCCGGTCTAAGTAAGTATCACGCGGCACCAATCGCTGCGGGGATGGGGCTTGGACTACTCTGCTATGGATGGCGCATCGGGCGTTTGGGGGAGTATCTCGCTTTTCTTACTGTGACGGCTTTGCTGGCACTTCTGGCGACCCTACCGGTGTGGGTGTGGAATGCTGAGCACGACTGGGCCTCGTTCCGATTTCAGGGGGCTCACGGTTTCTCCGGCCTTGCCTGGGACCCCTTGGCAGCAGGACGATTCTATATAGGCCAACTACTGCTACTCACTCCGCTCGTGGTGGTCGGTGGGTTACATGTGATGGCTCGTCAGAGGCGCATCGATTTAGCGCTCATAGTAGTGGCGGCCGCAGCGCCGTTGTTGCTGCTGCTCGAACTGCTGGCATTTGGCAAGCAGCTGCTGCCGCATTGGTTAGCGCCGGCCTTTTGGTTATTGGTACCACTACTTGCCCTGCAGCCTTGGAGGGTCAAGGCTGTCCGCGCCAACTTTATCTGTGCGGGTCTCATCACGGGCACTCTGCCTTGGCTCCTAGCGCTTGCGCCAGTGCGAGAGCGGCTTCTTGCCTCATTTGAGGGCAAGCCCGGCCCGCTGTCTGAGTTGACGCTCTGGCAGCCACTAGCGTTAGCACTCGTCGAAGATCCGCGGATCGCTCCCTTGCTCGCAAAGTCGACGGCGGCAAGAGCCGCCAATTGCCAAGACGAGATCACTCTGGCCTCGCTGCGCTGGTACTGGTCGGCGCAGTTGGCATACAATCTTCCGACTAAGCCGCAGGTCCTGTCGTTAGATCAAAACCACCGCTCCTATTATCACTACCGTGATCACTGGCCGAATTTTGCCGGGTGCCCAGTACTTGTTATAGCGGATAGCCGTCATCTCGATCGAGGTCAGTTATCTAAGATTCTCAGCACTTGGCAAGAGTGGTCGGTCGTCGTACCCTCACATAAAGATACTGAGGTTTTGGTGCTTTGGGGGCGGTTTCGAGAGCGAGCTGAATTAGAGCCTGTGGCTGCCGCCATGCATGGATTTGGGGGCGAACATCCGGCAGCGTACTAAAGTCATACTGGCGGTGATACTATTTTTGCTGCCATCCAGTCGTTTGGTCACTCACCATATTCTGGATGCTGACGCCATTTCGTCACCGCTGCTCGGCACGGGTAACGTCAAGTTTGACTTGCGTCCCCAAGAGCCGACGGAACTACTGCAGTCATCTAGCCCGATTGATCCATCATGTCGCGGGGAAGATTCTGCATCACAGCGCAATGCCAATAGGCCGCTTGCACAGCGAGATGCAACGTCGATTACCCTCGGTCAGAGACTAAGGCCTTATTTTGGTACTTTGCACTCCCACACGGCGGAATCCGATGGGCGTGGCACTGTGGCTCAGGCCTACGAGATGGCACGCGAGGTTGCGAAATTAGATTTTTTTGCCGTCACGGACCATGCAGAGTTTTGGTTACTCGATAAAGAGGAAAAGTACCGCCAGCAAAAGATCAAAGCTGACGAGTCGGCTCGTCCTGATTTTGTGACGCTTTATGGATTTGAGTATAGTCATCCGTACTACGGACATTACACGGTGCTCAACTCTGAGCGTGTGCATCACGCTTTTGAGGATTATTCGATTCCCGATTTTTACCGTTGGCTTAAAGAGCCTGAGCAATCGCAGGCACTGGTGATGTTTGCCCATCCTGGTTTTCACGACTACCGGATCGATTCTGAGTTTGATCATTTTGCCATCGATAATGATTTGGTGGACCGATTTGTCGGCGTCGAGACCATCCATTGGAGCGAGTATTTACGCTATTTCCGCGGCTATTTTGGTAACGTCCCTTATATTGACGAGGCCAATAAGATTGGCTGGCGTCTCGGTGCGGTTGGATCGCAAGATGTGCATTATGCAGATTGGGGGACTCGCGACGGTACGCGAGTTGTGGCCCTTATGCCCAAACTATCGCGGCAGGATCTTATCGACGCTCTAAAGGCGCGGCATTTTTATGCCACGAATAACCGCGACCTCTACTTTGCCCTGCAAGTGATGACGGGCGACGGAAATTGGGCGGTCATGGGGGACCGGGTAAGTGCTGCTGCTACGCCTCGGGATGTGCTCACACTTAAGGCGCGGTTTTACGACGGTGATTGTAAGGAACCACCGCGTCGTCTTGAGGTACTGGTAAACGGGAGAGTGATTGGTGTTTATAATTTTCCGCCACCAAACGGCACCTTGTATTATTCGGCGGAACTGACCGCCACGGTGCCTCTTGATCTAGGCCAGTTGCCGAGCAGGTTCACGGTGTACGTGCGACTTTACCAGGGGACTGAGACCTACACCCAGAGCTCGCCCATCTTCTTTGGCTGATTGGGGCTGATTGAGGCTGATTAGGGCTGATTAGCGTAACTTATAGGCGTAAAGCGCCTTCATGCCTGTGGTGTAATAAAGCGCGTCCTCATAAATCAGCGGTGATCCCGCAATTGCCGAACCAAGGCGATCGTACCAGCTAATCTTGCCTGAATTAGAGTCCAGAGCCGTGATCCTGCCGCCAGTCCCAGCTGCAAACACATCTTTCTCACCGACGGTGAGGTTGGTGACCGAAGTTCCGGTCATCTGTCGCCAAATTCGTCTGCCAGCGTTGTCTGGGTCTAAAGCGTAAACATCACCATTGAGAGCGCCCACAAAGTATTTATCGCCGCGGTAAGCCGAGGCAGTGATGCCAGGTAATTTCTCCTGCCACAGAATATTGCGCTGAGAACCAGCAAGATCAATGGCGGCAACGAGGCCGTCGTAGCGAGCGACAATAAGTTTGCCACTGCGTACTACCATTTCGCCGACGTAGTCGTGGAACCGGGCTGTTGTGTAGGCGGGGTTAAAACGCCAAGCCAGCTTACCAGTCTCGGCTGTGACAGCAATAAGTTCGCCGGAGGCAGTGCCAAAAATCACTTTGTTATCAAAAGCTACCGGCTTGGCCGCGGCACGAATACTGAGGCCATCAGGAAAGCCCCCATCGTAGACCCAAAGTGTTTTGCCCGTCTGGAAATCGATGGCGTAAAGCACTTGTGCTGCAGTTACGACATAGAGCGTCGTGCCATTAAGTAGCAGCGGTCTCTCAGTGAACGAGTCGAGATCAGACGTCCAGAACCTCTTACCACTCACGGCATCTACACGCGTTAGTTTGCCGTCACGAAATCCAAGCACCACAGATCCACCAAACGATCCCGGCGGTGCAGTCAGAGTCGACTTGGCGTCGATCCACCACTGGACACGCTTCGTTGCCAGCGGCATGCCGCCTATCCACTCGTCGCCAAAAGCGCCGACAAGGACGCCCGAATTTATGGTGAAGCCAGCCGGATCCAGGGCCGCAAGGGGCTTTTGGCGGTCAAGCTTAGGGTTGAGCGACCAAAAGCCTAGCTGAAACGGGCGGCCCGAATTTGCTGGTGTGGGTTCTGCGCCAGTAGGGGCAGCTGCCGCCAATGCCAACTTTGCTGTCAGTGCTGTTGCAAACAAAGTTGCGAGCATGCCCTGTCTCCTTAACGGATCAATTGATTAATGTGAGTAAGGACCTAGCCTTTTGCGCCTCAGCACTGCTGGCGTAGCCGTCGACCAGGGTGCCAAGCGTAGTCTTAGCTCCTTCCTTATCACCTTTAAGGTAGAGGGCACGACCTTTCATGAGAGCCAGTCGTGGACGCAGCTCACTATCAGCAGATTTTTCGAGTGCGCCAACCAAAGTTAACTCTCTATCGAAGTCGCCTTGCTCTTCCGAAAGACTTGCCAGCTCGACCGTCACGAGTGACAGGTAGGTGGGGTTGCCCTTCACCTTGCTGAGGAGGCCCTCAAGCACAGTAGCGGCGTTAGCGATGCGGTTATCTTCGATCATCACGTGAGCCGCCATCATTGCCGCCAGCCAACCCTCAGGGTACTGGTCGTACTTCTGGTAGTAAGACATGAGAGCTGTGCTGGAGCCGCTGTGGTCGGCCTTAATCGCCTCGGCCTCTTTACGCAGAACGGCGATCTCCTCCTCCTGCTGTGGGGTCAGACCGCTCGTCTCCTGACTGGCCGCCTTGCTTCCTGGCTTAGCCTCGATGTCCTGAATCTTCTTCAAGATTGGTTTTTGTTTATCAGCGGCACGCCGTGCTTCGGCATTATAGGTAACCTGGATCTTGCCCAACTCTTCAACGCGTGAGTCTTGGCGCTTCGATTGAAAAATGCGGTAACCAGCTAGCACTGCCACCACGGCCACAACCGGAATTAAGACGTAGGCGATGAGACGAACATTGCGGACAGCCCAGTCAACGCCAGCCATCACTTTGACTTGGAATAAATCCGGACCTTTTAAAGTCTTGATGTGCTCTTTGTGAACGCTGCTCATGGTATCCTTTCCGCGACCTTAATCACGACCTTGATGTAGCTGTTGCGCCGGTGATGATAAAGCTGTGATAATATAATTGAAAGAATAATTTAGCCAGAGTTAACAGACGTCTACACCCAGTTGCATGGGACGTGAGGCGCCTCGTGGCAAAGGTGGCGGTGATGCTAACTTCGGGACTCGGTCGGCTGCTCGTAGAGGATGGTCTTCTGACTGACCTTGATTTCCGCACGATTAAGCGGACTTGCGGCAATGAAGGTCCGGCCTTTGCGCGGAGCATTCTGGCCATCGGCCTGCTGGCAGAGGACGAACTTGCGGCATTCCTCGCCGAAAAGACCAAGTGGCAGGTTGCCCCGCGAGACCTTCTCGCGGTCGCAGCCAAGGACGCCCTAGTAGCACTAGATAAGTTTGCCATGCAGCGTCTAGAGGCGGTTCCCGTTAAGCTCGACGACGGGGTACTGCACGTGGCCGTGGTAGACCCGCTCGATCAAGAAACTCTGAGTCAACTCCGGTTTTTCAGCGGTCTCGGGGTGAGGCCTATGATTGCTACCCTCAGCTCCATTCGGACTGCGCTCAAGGGCCTGGATCCTACCTACCAGCCAATACGCAGCCAACTTGAGTCTTTTATGACTAATCACGCGATGGCTGCCAGTCGTCAGCTACGGATTGGAGAGGGCCGCATCACACGGTCTGAACGTCGGGCCCCAGTGATGCGTCAAGTGTTGGTGCCGCCTGTAGCGAGACCTCAGCGCCCTATTGGTGGTAGTAAGAGCGAGCAGTTGCATCCGCGAGAAGAAGCCTCAGCACCCGCGGCGGCCTCCCGCGAAAGCCACCAGACCTTCGCCAAAGCAGATCCGCCAATTGGCATTGAATCCTCCAGACCTGTGATCGCCAACAACGAGGATCTGCTCGACGAGGGTCTGCATGCGGCGTCGGCCGAAAGTGTTACAGAGACGGCAGCGACTGAGGTCCCCTCCGACAATCTAGATCTCTTGGCGGAGCCAACATCTGATCGTGAAACCGATCTTGAAACCGACCTTGAAACCGACCTTGAAACCGACCTGAAAAGCGCTGTGTCGCCACCGGCGACCGATCCGCTGGCGGAACTAAGCGATGCAGGCGACGATGATTTTATGGAGGAGCCCGAGGCCACGCAGGACTCGCTAGCTGAGGAGGGTGAGCTTACGACAGAGCCCTCGCCGCCACCGCTAAGCGATGGGGACGATGTCCTCGATGAACTTGTAAGTAGTGAGCCAGTAACTGACAACCAGCATCCAAGTGACGAGCAGGTCGAGGCCCTATTTACCGATGAACCGCTGGCGGATCTGGCTGCCTCGGCGCCTATAGATGTACCGCCGGGGTTGGCCGCCGATGAGGCAATAGAGTCGATCGAGGCAATCGAAGCAATTGAGGCAATTGAGTCGATCGAGGTGCCTGAAGATATTGCGGTGGATTCGCCTGAATCTCAGCCGGAAGTAGTCATAGCCTCCGAGACCGAAAGCATCGCTGATGCCCTGACTCTTGAAGATGACAGTCTAGACTTAGCTTTGGCGGCAGGTCTCAACCGTGCGGTACTGTCGTTAACCATGGCACAGTCGCTAGAGAAGGCGGTGGAACGCGTAGCGATGCCGATGGCTTCAGCTGGCATCAGTGCGGTGACAATGGCCAGTAATCATGACGGGATTTTACACGGTCTCATTGCGTGGGACGGTACCGCGTCGGGTGAATTGCAAATGGCTAAAGACGGCCTATTCGATGGTGTCACTGTCAATTTTACCGAGTCTTTAGCCGCAGTCGGAGACACCTGGCAGCACCTTGATAAAGACACGTTTGGTGACTCCAAGCTATTTATACAGCCGCCGCGAGATCCTGACGGCGTCTACGCGACAGCAGTTAGCTTAGACGGAGACAAACGAATTATTGTTTTGATCTCGTCTGAGCGCAGCCTCAACGAGCATTCTGTAATCGGGCAAGCAGCTCTAGATCTTTGCCGACGCCTGGCAAAAAAAATCTAGGGCAGTCAATTGGACTGCCCTAGTGATGATTGATTGGCCGTCCTTCTCTTGGAGGGGGAGGGGTGCGTCGGAGACAAAGGGAACGATCAACAGGAGCGGGAGTAGGGTACTTTGCTTAGCGACGACCAATCTGCTTGCACACAAATCCGGAAGATGCTTGATCAACCGAACACAGTCATAACTGCAGGTCGCGTGCCAAATAGTTGGCTGGGCTAATTTCCCTTTATTTTCAGTTATATAATTCTGGCCTTGGGGCTTCAGTGAGGCTCCGCAGTCGCCAATTACGGAAGATTTTGCGCCGCTAAATATGCAGCCGTAAAAAACTTCGACAAAGGCTAAACTCAGGCGCTGATCAAAGTATCGGAGGCCGGTGTGCATCATATGTCAAAGTGCGAAATAGACTCTGGACCCAAGGCGCTATCTTTACCCACGATTCTGCGAGAGCGGTTGCGTGAGGCTTTATTCACCAAGGGTGTGGATTATCAGCCGAGGACCCGTCACCTGCGCTCTGATGGATCACCTAGGTACACCAACCGATTGCTGCTCGAGGCGAGCCCTTATTTGCAGCAACACGCGCATAACCCAGTCGATTGGCATCCTTGGGGTGATGAGGCTTTCGCCTTGGCCTCTCAGCTTAAGCGGCCAGTGCTGCTCAGCATCGGCTATGCTACTTGTCACTGGTGCCACGTGATGGAGGAAGAGTCTTTCGAGCACGAGGGCATCGCTAGCTATCTGAACGAACACTTTATCGCGATTAAGGTTGATCGAGAGGAGCGTCCCGACATCGATAGCGTCTACATGGCCTGCGTCCAAGCTTGGAGTGGTCATGGTGGCTGGCCGATGACGGTGCTTTTAACGCCGGAAAGAAAACCGTTTTTTGGAGGCACCTATTTCCCTCCGCACGCGGGTGCCCGTGGTGCTCGTTTTGGTTTCATTGAATTGCTCGAGGACTTAAAGCGCGTCTTTGACCAAGAGCCTGAGCGGGTGGAGCTGGCGGCAGCAAATGTGATTGAGCACATCAAAGAGCGGAATGACGTACAGGTCACCGAATCCACGGTTAGCGATGAATTCATGACTGAGGCTCTCACTGGGGCGTTTAAGTACTACGAGCGACTTTACGACTCGCAGTGGGGGGGGCTCACCGGGGCTCCTAAATTTCCGTCTAGCCTTCCGATCAGGTTTTTACTGCGCTATGAGCTTCGCTTTGGCGGCGAAGCTGCCAACATGGCACGTCATACTCTTAGGAGTATCGCAGCTGGCGGCATTCATGATCAGCTTGGAGGAGGATTTCATCGGTACTCAGTCGATGAGGAGTGGTTGGTACCTCATTTTGAGAAGATGCTCTACGATAACGCTCTCCTCGTCGTGGCATGCATAGAGGTCTGGCAGCGCTTTGGTGATGCAGAAGTCGCAGGCATCGCTGCCTCAACGCTTGAGTTC
>Ga0078894_10000722_pt1 | contig 23633 bp, 18 predicted proteins | sample LauGreSu1BDMLBSD_2_FD_67506 | JGI IMG/M metagenome (GOLD analysis project Ga0078894, IMG submission 67506) | Freshwater lake microbial communities from Lake Michigan, USA - Su13.BD.MLB.SD (version 4) (version 4) | ecosystem: Environmental > Aquatic > Freshwater > Lake | place: Lake Michigan... | reverse complement strand
ATCATCAAGTTAGTGGGTGAGCAATTACCGGCCCTTCATGTATCCTTTGTAAAACAAATTACCTATCAAAGAGAGCGCAAGCAAGTCCAAAAGATGAAGTATGAGTTTCTGCAAACCCATACGGCACGCCGTTCTTTTTGCTCCAATGAGTATCTGCGTGGTACGGACCCTATGGTGATTATGGCCATTAGTGGCCACAAGAGCCACAAGTCGTTTATGCGATACATCAAAGTTTCGGGCGAACAGTTTGCCGACAAGTTGGAACAGATTTGGGCGGAGCGGGTGTAGACTTCGTGAAACGCCTTCTTTGGTAGAGAGCTCTTGATTAGTGTAAAAAGTGCACAATGAAAAACCTATAAATGTGCACAATAGAGATGATTATTTAATTTGACACTTCCTCAGCGCCTAAAAATCTTTATTATTTGTTTTTTACGCCCGTTATTAATCCTTTACGCTTATTTTTTTCAATTCAGTAAATTTCACTATATTGCGCCTATAATTATTATAAAATGATTTATAGCGCCCATATTTCAAGCCTTGCGCCCATTATTATTGGTATTCAAAAGCCTGTCCCAGGCTACACTGTTGGTTATGTGGCTATTATTCAAAAATTTAGTTTGGAGGTGCCTTTTCCTATTGTTTTGACCATGGTTGCAGAAAAAAACCAGAATCTTGAAAATGAGGTTTGGAGAGTTTTACCTATAAGTTATTTGCCGGAAGATAATAGCAAATTGACTTTAATCTATTCACTCTATAATCACCTAGTATTTGCTTTAAAATATGAAGGAGTAAATCTATTGGTATTTTCAAAACTTGTTGAAATATTATCAGAGAAGGAAATACTTGACTTAGTGAATATTGAACCAACAGGTCAGTATTCGAGGCGAATTTGGTTTTTAATGGAATGGATTACTGGAAAACCAATAAAAGGAAAAAATGATCTCAGTAAAAAAAGCTATGTTCCTGTTGTTGATTCAACATTACAATATGCTGTATCTGGAATTAAATCTCCACGTCATTTAGTATTAAATAATCTACCTGGAACTAATAAATTTTGTCCGTTAATAGCTAAGTCCAAAAAATTAGAGGGCCATATCCAAAAAAACTATCAACACATTAACAAAAATAAACTCTCCATTGTTGGAAAAGATATATTACAAAGAGCATCAGCATTTCTATTGCTAAAAGATTCAAAGGCTTCTTTTACAATTGAAGGAGAAAGTCCAAAAAGTAAAAGAGCGGCTAGATGGGGAAATGCGATAGGGCAAGCTGGTCTTAATGAACTTACGAAAGATGAATTAGTTAGACTTCAGGATCTAGTAATCGAGAATGGTAGATTTATTCATATGGGATTGAGAGTTCAAGGCGGATTTGTTGGAGAGCATGATAGGATCACAGGCGAACCTATTCCCGACCATATTTCTGCTAAATACGAAGATCTTGATGAACTTATTGATGGGTTAATTGAAGCAAATAAAATACTGATTAACGATGATTTTGATGCTGTTTTGGCAGCTACAATAATTGCCTTTGGGTTTGTTTTTATACACCCATTTGAAGATGGAAACGGAAGAATCCATCGTTACCTAATACACCACCTATTAGCAAAAAAGAAGTTTGTAGATCAAGGAATAATATTTCCTGTTTCGGCTTCAATTCTAGATCATATAACTGACTATCGATTAGTATTAGAATCTTATTCTAAGCCTTTGTTGGAATTTATTGAATGGAAAGAAACTTCCAATCATAATGTAAGTGTAGTCAATAATACGAAAGATTTTTACAAATTTTTTGATGCAACGAAGCAGGCTGAATTTCTATTTGATTGTGTAGAAGATACAGTCGTGAATATAATACCTGATGAGATAAAATATCTTTCAAATTACGATGCCTTTAAGAGGTATTTAGAGGAAGAATTTGAGATGCCAGATAAACTAATTGCAACGTTGGTTAGATTTTTAGAACAAAATAATGGCGTAATTTCAAAAAGGGCAAGAGAAAAGGAATTTAGTATGCTAGAGCTAAAAGAGATTAAAGTCATTGAAGATGAGTTTAAATCTATTTTTATGTAAAATAGGTAATTTGCCTAGTGCGCAATTTGGTGCGCAGTTGAAACCTAACTCACTGATAATCAATAGAAAAATACCCTATAATTAGTGTGGTCCACTTTAGTAAGATTTTAATAGCAGCGAATCGTACCTTGTTCATTGCTTGATTAGTCCAAAATGGGCTTTTTTTTAATAAACAGCATTCATTCTTTGGTTGAATGTCGGCTTTGGGGCTTACCTTTATTTATCTTTGCGATGAATATGTCGAAATTGCTTAAAACATCCTATTTCCACCGCTGGGTGGTTTTTTTATTGGATATGGGCATATGTGTTTCTTCGGTAGCGCTATCAACAGTATTATTCTATTACCATAAGCCCGGTGATTATATTCTTGACCAGATAGGGATTCACGCCCAATTGATTTTAGTATTGTCGTTTTTTATTCATTTGTTGTTGCGTCCGCACATGGGTATCGTGAGGCAAACGGCGCTTTATGATTTGGTGAAAATTCTGGTTGTGCGGTTTTTGGTTTTGATTTTGGGGTTGTTGATTGTTTTTGAATTACACCAAAGAGGTCAGCTAGCGTATTTATATTCCATCTTGGTGGTAGATTTTCTGTTGAGTTCATTGTTGCTGATTTCTTTGCGTTTGATTGTGAAATGGATTTTTGGATTGATCAATCAAAACGGGATTGAACAAACGGCTGTTTTGATTTATGGGGTGGGGGAATCGGCCAATCTTACCTATAACGCCGTCCAAAACAAATACAAGGTATTGGCTTTTGTTGATGACGATAGAAACAAACAGGGCAAACGATTTCAGGGCAAACGCATCATCTCATTGGAGCAAGCGCAATCAGATTATATAGATACAGGAAAAATCGCGGCACTGATTTTAGCAATTCATTCCATTTCGGCGAAGCGGAAAAAGCAAATTGCAGAGTTATGTTTATCTCAGGGGATAAAGTTGCAATTGATACCGAAGTTAGAAGACATGTTGAACCAAGGTGTTTCAGCGGTGAACTTGCGCGCCTTGGATATTCACGAATTGTTGGGGAGAGACCCTATCCAGTTAGACCACAAAAATGTTAATTCGGCATTGTTTGGAAAAACGATACTCATCACGGGGGCAGCTGGAAGCATTGGTTCCGAGATTGGGCGGCAGGTATTGCATTATTGGCCAGCCAAAGTATTGTATTTGGATCAAGCCGAAACGCCATTATTTCACCTGGAACGGGAGTTGGCTGCATTGGCACAGTATCAGGGAATTGCCAAGGAGTATTTGGTGGCAGATATTTGTCAGACCTCTGTGATGCGGCAAATTTTTAGCTGTCATGGCGTGGATGTGGTATTTCATGCAGCGGCCTACAAGCACGTACCCTTGATGGAGGGAAATCCATTGCAGGCCTTGTTTGTAAATACTTGGGGCTCGGCGCAATTGGCAGAGTTGTCGGTGGAATTTGGGGTAAGTAGATTTGTGCAAATCAGTACAGATAAGGCGGTGAATCCCACCAATGTGATGGGCGCCAGTAAGAGAGCTGCCGAGCGTTACATTCAGTCGTTAAAAACCCTAGGCAAGACCCAATTTATCACCACAAGGTTTGGCAATGTATTGGGCAGCAATGGGTCAGTGATACCTTTATTCCAAGAACAAATCAACCAAGGGGGGCCATTGACAGTAACTCACCCCGAAATCACACGATATTTCATGACCATTCCCGAGGCTTGTTCTTTGGTATTGGAGGCGGGGGCTATGGGTGAGGGCGGTGAAATTTATGTGTTTGACATGGGTTCTCCGGTCAAAATTAGGGATTTGGCAGAAAACATGATTCGTTTGGTGGGTTTGAGGCCCTATTTGGATGTTAATATAGTGTATTCTGGCCTGAGGCCGGGAGAGAAATTGTACGAGGAATTGTTAAGCGATGCTGAAACCACAATTCCTACACGTCATCCCAAGATTATGATTGCAAAAGTTATGGAATCAGAACTGTCATTTTTTCAAGAAGAATGGCGTAATTTGTGGGAACTAATTCAATCGGGTCAATCGTCTGATGTTTTGGTGTCGTGGCTCAAGCGTATGGTTCCAGAATATATCAGCGAAAACTCCCCTTTTGAATTCATCGATGAGGCAAAATCAGTGAATCATACAAAATCCCCCATCGTGTTGGAACCTTTGGTATTGTCGTGGTATGTAAATAGCCATACCAAGCGCTGGTTTGATTTGGCATTTAGTCTTATCGTGACCCCTTTTGCTTTGTTGTTGTTGCTCCCCGTCTGCGTTGTGTATCCGTTATTTTCAGGCTTGGACTTCGTTTTTAGGCATTACAGGGTTGGGAAAAATGGCCGTCGTTTTTACTTGTACAAGATTCGCAGTTTAAAGAAGAACCACAACAACCCCAGGGCTGGGATGGTGAAAGGTGATGGCACGGTGATCCCTATATTGGGCAATTTTATTCGTCAGACCCGCATAGATGAGTTGCCTCAGATTTGGAATATATTCAAGGGTGATATGAGTTGGGTGGGACCCCGTCCAGAGCAACTGGATTTTGTTACCCAATGCATTGAAAAATACCCGGCCTATGATGCACGTCATGCTGTGAAACCTGGTATCACTGGACTGGCTCAAATCCATAACCCCAACGCCACCATAGACGACCATCAAGAAAAGCTGGTGGGTGATTTGGAATACATGCGCACCGCCACGTTGTGGTTGGATATTAAGATCCTCGGTAAGAGTTTGGGCGTAATTTTTGGGAGATAGTCAATGACTTACTTGTTATCCTTTGTTATTGCTATTAAGGACAACGACACGGCTTTGTTTAAAACATTGTCGTCTTTGGGTGATTTGGAAAAAGAACATACAAGTTTTGAAGTGATAGTAATGAATGGTGGATTGTCTTTGGTGAGTGAAGAAATTGCTAAACTAGTATTTCCAATAACAATTATTACTGAACCTGATTGCGGTATTTATGATGCTTGGAATAAAGGGTTGGGTTTGGCTCAGGGAGAATTTGTCGCTTTTCTGGGCGCAGGTGATTGTGTGAGACCCAATTATTTTATAGAAATGAGCGAATTATCAGCGAAAAATGGTGAATCAGATTTATTGCTATGTAGACAACAACAATGGCTTAGTCATGGCCGTGCATTAAGAGAGTTTGGTAAACCATGGGATTGGGAGGGATTTAAAAAGAATTTTAATATTCCGCATATTGGTTGTTGGCATAGGCGAAGGTTGTTTGATACTTTTGGGAATTTCGACAGTAATTATAAAGTGTCTGGAGACTACGAATGGTTGCTCCGGGTGGGTGCCCAATTAAAAGTGTCTTTTACGTCATTGGTACTTTTGGATGTACCAGTGGGAGGTATTAGTGATATCAGTGAACAGGTATTCAAGGAAACCCGCTCTGCAAGGGCAACACATACAGAGGCTTCTACGCTAGATTTGATTTATCATGATGCGCGTTACAGATTTCGTAAATTCGTGCGTAAATTTTTATGGGGATGAGCAACAATGGATAGGGAAACCGTATTGTTATTTGACGAGGTTCTTGATAGAAGGGCTTTTGACCTTTATAATTTATATCATTCCAAAGGGCATAAATATCTGTTTGCGTTTTCGGAAAAATCTTTGGCGCAGCGCGTTTTATATCCGGGTTCAATCACCTACGAAAACACTACTGAGGGCCTACTTAATCTGGTATCGGAACACCCTTCAAAGACTTTTGTGTTTATTCCTTTGTTAGAGGAATCCGTAGTTGAGTTTTACAGTAGAGAGCCTCTATTGCAGGGCAAACTATTACATTTATTGCCTACGCCAATCCAGTTTGATCTTTTGCGAGATAAGGTGAAACTAACGCAATGGGCAGATCAATGGCATTGTGCCCCCAAGCTTTTTTCGTATGAATCACTTTGCTTGGAAGAGACTTGGACCAATGGTCTCAGAGTTATGGCAAAACCTAGCCACGGCAGAGGGAGTCGGGGTCTCAAGGTGTTGAATAATTGTGCAGACGCGATCATGTTTGAGCCAAAGGAATCCTATGTTTATCAGGCTTTTGTAGGCGATGGGAAATCAGTAATTGGTGTATGTGTGTTGGCCAAGCAAGGTGCAGTTGTGGATAGTTATCAGCATCAAAGGATAAGGACATACCCTGAGTCCGGTGGAGTAAGTACCTGTGCTGCATTGTGTCGTGAAGAAGTATTAGACAATTTAGTAAGCAGCATGATTTCTGATTTGAATGGTTCGGGTCTGTTCATGTTTGAGTTTTTGCGTGATGATGAGGGCCAATGGCGGTTATTGGAATGTAACCCACGTCTATGGGGTACTGTGGCATTGGGCGAAAGTGCGGGTCATTCGCTGTTAGAAAAATATATAGCGCTTTGTATGGGTCAACCCTTAAAACAAAATGAAATTCAACGTGAATATTCTATTCGTTGGATGTTCCCCTACGAGTATTTATGGATCGCCAAAGGGGGGCTTTCTAGGTTGGGTATGTTACGGAAGAAATCGAACGAATGGCATATTGGGATGTCGAGTGCTGGCCTTAGATTTTGTTGGTATGTGTTATATTCGTTGTTGGATCAAAAAAAATGGAAAACATTTTGGCGGAAACTCAGACAGAGTTGAGTAATACAACTTCAAGCGTTGTCTTTGATTTTGATAAGACGTTGATTAACCCAGACACCACACTGGGTTTTTTCTTGTTTGAGAGGTTTTGGTTGTTGCAATGGATGATATTTCTTCATTATGGAATTCTAGCGGTGGGTCGGCGCCTGGGTCTGTTTACTAAAGCCCAAGTTAAGCTAAGGCTACTGAATATTTGGTGTGGAAGGGAGACAGAGATTTCTTTAGAAATTCGAGGCAAAAAATATGCAAAAACGCTAAAAATGAATGGGATGTTACAAGTGCTTGATCGTGCAGTGCTTTCCAAGCAATGTAAGGTTTGGGTAGTTTCTGCGTCTTTAGATATTTGGGTACAACCACTGTTTAACTCTTTGGAAGTGAATGTATTGGCTAGTAAGATTTTCAAAGATGGTCTTGGCAAATGGCAGTTTGGTCTGCATTGTTACGGAGATGAAAAGGCCTCACAATTGCTGGCCTTGGGAATAAAGCAATTGTCTAAGGTATACACAGACGGGATGGGCGACAGTCCCATGGTTGCGATGAGTGAGGAATGGCATGGCGTGCATCGCGGCCAAGTGGTGGAAGTAGGCAAGGGATTGATTACCTTTGAATCATGGGTCCTGAGAAACAAACGAAAGCGATGAACTTTTTTACCGTGGACGTGGAAGACTGGTTTCAGGCGGGGGTGATGCAGAAATATTTGCGATTAAATCCATCGATGGAAAATCAACATCGTTTGGAAGAGAACGTAGTTTTGCTATTGGATATGTTGGATAGTTATGGTTACCAAGGCACATTTTTTTGTTTGGGCAATTTGGTAGGTAAATATGCTGCTTTACTTAAACTGATTGTGGAAAGGGGCCATGAATTAGCTTCCCACGGCATGACGCACACCAATCTCACACATATGGACGCTAAAACATTGGAATGGGAATTAAAAGAATCAAAAAGAATCTTGGAAGACACGGTGAACCAGCAAGTACTTGGATTTCGTGCCCCCAATTTTTCAATTACAGATGCGGCAATATATGCATTGGGTGAGGCGGGTTACGAGTATGACAGTAGCGTGTTTCCAATGACGGGCCGGAAAGGGTATGGCAAATTGAACGAATTACCCATGGATGCCAAGCCCTATTATTTTGAAAATGGTTTATGGGAATATCCTCTCACCACTACTGCATTGGGTCCCATTCAAATACCAATTGCTGGGGGCGCATATTTCCGACATTTCCCGTTTGAATGGTTGTTGAAACGAATCGATAAGGCAGTGAAGGATGGCTACTTTCATGTGTATATACATCCTTGGGAAATAGACGAAAAACACCCCTTGGTTGAAGGCATAAGAGCCTTAGATCGGATTAGGCATTACCGAAATTTAGACAAAATGCAGGATAGAATACATCAAATCTTTAGTAAATATTCATTCAATTCAATTAGTCAAAACATCACGTTATGAAATCAGGAATCAAGGAATTTATTGCCGGAAATGTGACATTCAATGAAATGTATAAATCCTATTTGGGTGGATTGGTTTGGGCCCTAAGACGGCTGAAGCATTGGTGGATATGGACCGTGTTGGGTTTGTTTGCCGGGGTGATCTCAGCCTTTTTTATGCCTCAGCAGTATACCGCTTCCATTACCATGGGTATTGAGGAAGAGAAAGTGGGTGGATTTGAGGCATTGATGGCGCAATTTGGATTGGATGCAGGTGGATTAAATCCTGGAGGTGTATTTGAGGGAGAGAGCTTAATAACACTCTTCAATACGCGAAACATCATAGAAAAGACTTTAGAATCAAAAACAATAAAAGGAAAGGACTCTGTGGTATTTGCAGATGAATTATGGAAGACCACCAAATATGTGAATGAGCCATGCTTTAAAGATTTGAATTTTAATGATAAAAAGTATTTTAACACAAAATTGCGTGATTCGGCCTTATATCTATTGTTTTTGTATTCAAAAAAATCGGTATTGAATATTTCTAAACCGGATAAAAAACAAGCGTTTATCGTGATTCAATGTAAACATGCCAACGCTGAAATCGCCCACAAATATTGCGAATTGATTGTTGATAAATTGTCGTCCTATTACCTAGAAGTCATTACGTCCAAGGCAAGAAATAACCTGCGCATTCTAAAGCATGAAGCGGATTCTTTGAAGCAAACGCTGCAACAGAATTTTCATCAATCAGCGAGTTTAGGCGACATGAATGTGAATCCATTGCGTCAAGTGATGAAAGTGGAGCAGAGTCGCTCCATGGTAGATTTGCAGATTTCTATTTCAATGTATGGTGAGATTGCCAAACAAATGAAATTGGCAGAGATTAGCTTAAGGAAACAGACACCTTTGGTACAAGTGGTTGACTATCCAAAATACCCATTCGAAAAAACCGGATTACCCTTCTTTATTTATTGGGTTGCGGGTTGTTTGATAGGAAGCGTATTGGGTATTGTCTTCCAATGGTTGCGATATGGAAAGGATTCCGCCTAAATTTTTGTGGATGTTTGTGGCAAAAGGGCTTACTATGTTGAGTTCCTTGTGCTTGTATTGGGTGATGGCTGATCAATTTGGCAGTCAGTTGTTTGGTGTTTTTGCTTTGGGGTTGTTGTACGCCAATCTATTGGGTAATTTTTCGGATTTCGGGATTGGGATGAATGGACCTGTATTGTACAGAAAATTGCAAGAAAAGGGTTTCAATGCGTATGGCGGCATTCAGCAGTTTCGGTGGAAATTGTCTTTATTGTCAACCGTGGTTTATGTGATTTTTATTTTTTTATTTTACCCCAATTACTACGTTCCATTGCTTTGTCTAATTCCATTTCTATGGTTTATAGGAACCGGCTTTACTTGGATGTTTAGACAGTTGCAATCTCCACGAAAGATAGTTATTGCAACTTTGGTGATGATTGTTTTTCAGTGGTTGGGATATATTTTGGCCCTTGAAACCCAAGAATCCAACTACTTTTTTATTGCATATGGTCTTTCGGGTTGGTTAGGGTTATTGATTGCCTCTTGGAATATGCGGTTCTTATGGACCTGGAATGCGCCTGAAGTAGAACTCAATAGACACTTATTTTCTCAATGGCCTACGGTTTTGGGATTCTTTATTGGCAGTTTGCATACCAATTTCTATTATTTGCTATTTTCATTGCAAGGGAGGATGGAAGAATTAGGTAATTTTCAAGCTCACTGGTTGCTGTATACGAGTACTTTGTCGTGCGGACTCATCTATAATGAAATATTCTCCAGTTTTGAAAAATATCGTAAATCACAGTATTGGCTCGGTATTTTTGGCCTTTGGATCTTTGGATTAATCATTTTGGGAACCGCTCAGTATTATTTTAATTTCTTATTTTCAGAAAAGGGGTATGCCTATCAAAGTCAATGGATAGGGTTATTGATGGTATTGTATACCGTTGAGTTAATACTCCGGATTGGGGGCTTTCAAATTTTGTTATTGGTATTAAAAACCAAAGAGTATTTGAAATGGAATTCCTTGGGAATGGGATTGCAGTTGGGAGTTCTAGGGATATTATGGGTAGCGGAGCGATTTACTCAAGAAATAGCACAACTCTTATGGGTTTTGGTGTTTTGTGAACTTGTTTTGTTATTGCTGTTTTACGGGGGCTTTAGAAAATTTCAAACGGATGAGCAAAATTAAAAAGGCGTTATCATTTTTGGTTTTTTTGCCAAACATTACTCCGTTTGCGGCGGTATTTAAATCCGAAATTTTTCCTTGGGCATTTCTTTACTCATTGCGAAAAGGATTTTATTTGAGTAATAGATATTGGTTATTCTTAATATACATGGGTTTGAGTGCAGTCTTTGTTTTGTTGACAGGGCGTGCTGAATTTATGGGTATTATGAGAAGTAGCTTTGCCTTGCTAAATGCGAGCATTCCACTTTTTGTCATTTTAATTATTACAGAGCTAGATTTTGAACAATTAAAAAAGGGATATTATTGGGTTTTTGGGACGCACATGGTATTGTGTTTTTTACAAATTACTGGGTTGGTGCCGGATTTTATAGGATCCATTATGAATTTGTTCATCATTCGTTTCAACACCGAGTCTTGGGGCTTAGGTCGCGGCGTAACTGGCCTGTTTGCAGAACCCAGTTATTTGGCGGTTTCGATGAGTTATTACTTTGTTTTTGGCATTTTTCTAATGCGCAGGTCAGGCAACAAGGTGGCTGAATGGTTATTGATAGGGTTACTGTTGATCTATCAGGTGGCGATAATTCGTTCAGGTACCGGAATGGTTTATCTGTTGCTGGTATTTTTAACTTTGCCTAAGCCAAAATTTATATTACCCATCGTCTTAGTGATGATTGTGGGCATGGTGGTTGCGGCTAGTTTCGCCAAAGATTATGAGAACTCCCCCCGGTCTTTGCATTTATTGTACAATCTTATTTATGAACAACGCTACAAAGATTTCTATCAATTTGCATTGTCGGAATCGGGTTTTCGGATGGTAAGTGTTTTAGGGGCATTTAATTATGGAGTTACACATCCTTTTGGTTCTGGAATAGGCGCATGGGGTCCTGCCTCAATAGAATCATTAGAAAGTGTAGGATTGCCAGCCACCGATTTTGGTTATTTTGTTACCTATTATGGAGGCATGTTTGAAGGGCTTAGACCTGCATCTTTTTTTGCTGATGTATTGTTAGAATTGGGTTGGGTGGGGGCCATTCTTTTTATACGATTCTTATGGCCATTGGTTTGCCATCTCAGATTCTATATCGACAATGCTTCTAGACCATTGATAATATTATTTTTATTTAATATTTTATTTTTAGGCACCATTGGTGATCCGGTGCCTTATATATTCTTGGGTATTTTTTGCAGAATGGAATTGGGAGAATATCGTTGGCAATTGATGGATGTAAACCATGAAAAACTTGAAGATATCCGAAAGTAAGGTTTCCATCATCATGCCTTTTTTCAACGAGGGTTCTCGACTAGATCGAGCCATCGAAGGGGTTGTAAATCAATCATACAGCTTTTGGGAATTAATATTGATTGATGATGGCTCTACAGATAATAGTTTAACGATTGCCAAAGAATGGGCAGAGAACGACCTAAGGGTTAAAGTATATGTTTCTGAGATAAATCGTGGGCAAGTATTTGCTATTAACTGGGGCCTGGAATTAGCGTCAAGCAATATCGTAGCGTTTTGTGATGCCGACGATGTTTGGCTCTCGCATAAGTTGTTGAAACAGTTGGAATGTATGGAGCAAGGCAGTGTTAATGTTGTCTGCGGAAGGTCGCAATATTGCAATTGGGAAACAGGCTACAAATCCAATCCCACACCCATTTATGGTAAAATTAAATACAATGACTTGTTGGGTGGTAATCGGGTCGGATTCAGTACTTTGTTAATAAATAGATTGGGTTTGGAAGTGCCAACTTTTCATGCTTTAAATGATGGACTCATTCATCATGATTTTGTTTTTCTTTTACAACTCTTTCAACGAAATCAAAATTTATTGGTCATTGAATTGCCCGAAGTGGTTTGTATGATTGGTCTTCGTGAGGGACTGTCGTCCAATAAGTGGCGCGCCATACAATCACAATGGTGGATATTGAGGCAAGTGGCAGGATTACCCATAGTTCATTCTATTTGGAAAATGGTACTTTATACGAAGTTTGTACTGCAAAAGCGGGGATTGAGAACCATTTGGCATATGCTTAACATATAAAATTGTATATTTGAAATGATGAAACGTTGGCAAATCTGGGTCTTAGCTTCTTGGACTTTTCAATTATTTGGTCAAACCATACCGGTTGGGTCACCCTATTTTGAAAATAGAATGCGTGATTGTCAATTGTTGGGTCGCGTGAATTCCGAGTCCTCATTTTGTGTAAGGCCTACAAATTACCAGCGATCATTGGGTATAATAAATTTTTACGGTATGGGTTCTATTGCCATGGAAGGTGATACAGTAAAAGAATATCATTTACAGCGTTTCGACACGATTTTGGTTCGTAAAGGTGCGGAATCCGGGAACCCAAAATATAAATATCGCGTGATTCAAGCGTTACCATTTGTTGGTATAATGCAGTACAATGGGCATCATCCATTTGGTTGGCAAGATGGATTGCGAATTCCGAATAAGGGAGCTCAAATTTACATGAGTGGAGGGGTGGAATATTATAATTCTTGGTTGGATTTGCGTTTTCAACCCGAGTTGCTGTATGCCCAAAATTTACCTTTCGAAAATCCACCATACAGGGTTTTAACCATTGATATGCCAGATCGATTTGGTTTGGCGTCGTACAAAAAATTTCATTGGGGCCAAAGTCATGCCTATGTTCATTTGGGTAGCATCGACATTGGTTTTGGATCTGAGAATTTGCAATGGGGACCCTGTGTAAAAAATTCCATTATTTTAAGCAACAATGCACCGGGATTTAAACACGGTTCAATTAAAACCAACAAGCCCATCAAAACGCGTTGGGGTTCTTTTGAGTTTGCGTATGTAGCGGGAAATCTAAAACGAAGTGGACTTTATCCTTATTCTACAACACCAGATGTCGGGAAGCCATGGCCTTACATTCAGGCCAAAGATATTGTGTATACTGCGAGTAACAAACGATACGACAAATTATTTAATGGTTATATGCTGAGTTTTCAGCCCAAATTATTGCCTGGATTATTTCTGGGTGCCACACGAGTCTTGTTGAATGATACGGTTTATGGAAAAGCGGCATACCTAAGAATAATAAGTAAATCACCAAAATGGTTAGATGAATATGGACCAGGGGTTAAAGTAGTAAATGATAACCAACTTCTGAGTTTGTTTGCGAGATGGATGATGCCAGAAAGCCATGCGGAGTTTTACATTGAATGGGGCCGTGATGACTTTTTTTGGGACTTGCAAGATTTCATCACCCAGCCAGAATGGACCAGTGTATATACCATGGGTTTTCAGAAGGTTGTGCCCAAAGGAGGTAAAAACGTAAATCAGTATTATAAGGTCTCTGGAGAAATTACACGGTTGACATCTCCCTCGAGTGCCTGGAGCAGAGGTGGACATGTATGGCCAGGTTTCTATTCACACGGTGCAGCAGATTATACAAATGAAGGCCAGGTGTTGGGTGCGGGAATTGGGCCAGGTTCCAATATGCAATGGTTGCAGGTGGACAAAGTAGATGGTTTTAATACTCGTTCGTTAATGTTTGAGCGTGTACAATATAAAATAGATATGTTTTATTGGTATATGACAGAATGGAGGTTGGGCAATCCGTACAAATCAGATGATTCTAAATTGTGGGTGGATTGGGGGTTCTCTTATATAGAACAACGAAAAATGGGACACAGTTTGATTCGATTCAAAGTACAAATGTTAAAGACGTATAATTATAATTGGTGGTATAAGATGGGTGCTGTAGATGAAGGTTTCAGATTCTCTGGTTTGAATCCATGGTCGTTAAATTCAGAAATTTCACTAGTCCATCAATTTTAGTAAGATGAAAAAGCAAATATTGATTACGTTTTTGGTGTTGTTGTCTCAAACATTATTTGGGCAATTTCTGTCAAAAGACCTCGCAAATATTAGGGTAGAGCAGTTGACGGATGAGCAATTGCGACAGTATAAAACGCAGATTGTCAATGCCAAAATGAGTGAAACAGAAGCTACCGAGTTGGCAAAGCGGAAAGGGATGTCCGATGAACAAGCCATGAAACTTAAGGCAAGACTGTCGGAAATCAATGGGCCTGAATTACCACAATCCAATGAAGATCCAAAGAAACGTCAGGATACGGCGGGTACAAAAGATCGAGTGATTGAGCAATTACCCAGTGCTAAATTGGAAAAAGTATTTGGAGCGGATATTTTCACATCCAATAATATGAGTTTTGCGCCAAACATAAGGGTGGCTACACCCAAGAATTATGTATTGGGTCCGGATGATAAATTGGAAGTAATCGTCTATGGTTATCAAGAGGTAAATTGGAATTTAACGGTTACAAAAGAGGGCTTTATTCGCTTACCCATGGTAGGTTTGGTGAGTGTTTCAGGCAAGACCATAGAATTTGCCAGTGGAATAATTCGAAATAAGATGATTGCCAATGGGTATGCAAGCATTCAATCGGGTGAAAGTAAATTTGGTTTATATCTTCAAGATATTCGGAGTATTCATGTGACAATGTTGGGGGTGAAACGCCCAGGTAATTATTTATTACCGTCATTGGTTACTTTGTTTCATGCATTGTATGCAGGAGGGGGTCCTGCCGACAATGGGTCTTATAGAAGTATCCAAGTCATTAGGAATGGAAAAGTATTTAAAACAATTGATTTATATGATTTTATGCTCCGTGGCAACGATAAGGGCGATATCGCATTGCAAGATGATGATATTATTTTTATTCCGTATTATACCAACCGTGTGAGCATTCAGGGACAAGTTATGCGTTCCGGATTATTTGAATTAATGCCTGACGACAATTTAGATAGTTTGTTGTTTTTTGCAGGGGGCATGAATGCATTGGCTTTCAAGGAACACATTTATATTGAGAAAATTGGGAAAAACAGTTTGTCTGTGAAAGATGTTTTCAGCGATTCTTTTGGTAAATACTATCCAACCAATGGTGACAAAATACAGGTGGGTGCTATTACCAATCGTTTTTTGAATCGCGTAATCATTGGTGGCGGTGTATCGCGACCCGGCAAATATGAGATAGTAGATTCAATGCGTTTAAAGGAGTTGATTGAGAATGCAGGAGGTTTAATGGAGGACGTTGTGATGCAGCGTGGTGTAATCGTTCGCGAGAATTTTGACCGCAAATTCTCCTATTTGCATTTTGATGTTACGCAAGTATTGGCGGGTGTAAAAACACACAATTTACTGTTACAGAACAGAGATTCTATCATCATTTTGGACAACAGAATGTTTGATTATAAACCCGTTATTAGGGTTTTGGGGGATGTTCGGAATCCATCAAGTTTTCGCTTTTCACAAGGAATGTCGCTAGGAGATGCTATGTTTTTAGCTGGAGGATTTAATAGAACCGCCATAAGATCTTTTGTGGAAGTGATTAGACCCTTGCGTGGTAGGGATACTACATCTATGGTGTATCGTACAATTGTTGACGATTCATTGAGTATTATGGATGGCGAATTCCTTTTGGAAAAGGAGGATTTAGTTGTCGTGAGACCTGATCCTCTGTTTAAGCCTGTGGAGTATGTTATTTTGGATGGAGAAGTAAATTTTCCAGGTATATATAGTTTGCCAAATCGATCATTTAGGATCTCTGATTTGGCGCAAATGGGTGGTGGATTAACAAAATTTGCGAACAAGGAAGCGGTTTTTTTAATGCGTATTCAAAAGGATGGAATTAGGGAACAAGCACTCCAAAAAGTGATGAAGAAAGTTAATGAGATGGGTGATATAGACAGCAATTTCATTGATCCAGGATTCAGCATTCGCACTGATGCGAATTTAGATATGATACCAATAGATTATTCCGCAATACAGAGAAACCCAAGTGGAAGTGCAGATATTCTTCTTGAAGCGGGAGATCGGATTGTAGTAGAAAAAAGGAGGGATGTAGTCACGGTAAATGGCAGAATTTTTAATGCCGGCGTATTCCCTTATGAGAAATTTGCGGATGTTAAATATTACGTTGAAAGTAGTGGTGGATTTATGGATGATGCAGATAAGAAAGAGCTCTTTGTGATTTATAGTAATGGGAGATCCAAGACCACCAAGAATTTCTTATTTTTCCGTGTGTATCCCAAGATTAGAAGAGATTGCATTGTAATGGTACCACAGTACCAAAGAAGGGTTAATAAACAAGAAAAGGATGTTGTTGCTTCCATGGCAAAAGTGAGTATTATTTCATCTATGATGGGATTCTTATGGACCATTTTTAGGAATTAATTCATGTTTTGTGCCCCTCCCTCAAGGCATTTGTTTTCATGGAGCGCTTCTTCGGTGTTGCAGAATTCATTTCAAAATGAAATTGTTGGGAGAAGAAGGGTTTATTACGGGAATTCTTGGATTCTTTTGTTGGGACTATTGTTCCGCCAACTAAAAAAAGAGCATTCCGGTAAATCGATTATTATCTTGCCTGGTTACTGCTGTAATGAATTTGTTAAGGCTATTTTATTGGCAAACTGTGACCCGCTTTTTGTGGAAGTTGATGCATATGGTGTTATTGATGTTGATGCTTTAGAGTTAGCCATTACGGCAAATGGCGAATCTGTTTTGGGTGTGATGTTAGCCAATAATACGGGGAAGAATGCGAATGTAAAAGTTGTAAAACAACTGTGTTTGGCGGATGACATTTTATTCATTGAAGATGCAGGCTACAGTCTGGGTGGTACGGATTTGGAGATGAATAAATTTGGCACAATTGGGGACGTGGTGATAATAAATATGAGCGAGGGTAAACTCTTACCAGTAGGCGGAGGCGTTTTGTTGGTAGAGGATCATGTGAGTTTGAGACTTGGATTAGATGAGATCATGGCGTCATCATGGGTAGATGAAGGGAAGGATATTTTTTCATATCTGATCTATTTTTTGGGGAGTCAAAATTTGGTCTTCAGCATTCATAGGTATTTAAAATCAATTTTGGGATTGGATCTGAAAAGGTTATTAAGCAATGAAGTATTGCGAAGAAATGAAAACTATGTTCAAGGTGATATTCATGGTGGCATTGGGCATTTGGAATTAGATGCTACATTCATTCAGAATATTGCACACAAACGATTGAAAACAATCTCACGCGTCAAACAATATTTGATTCAAAAAAATTACGCTAATATTCCACGGATAAAGGATAGACGTTGGAAACTTTATTGTTTTTATCGAGATGCGTTAGGACATAAATTTAGCATGATGCAATATCATCACCATGAGGTTGTTGTGAAAATCCCAATTTTGTTGATTGGGTTAAACGAAGATGAAATTGAAAAATTGGCCTGTTATGGTGTCACCAAACAATATTCACATGCGTGGGCATATCACAGTCCTATAGAATTCCCACAATCCTCGAAATTTTTTCAATGGCAGTATTGTTTGCCGGTACACGAAGGGGTTTCATGGCGTAGGGCAGAAAAATTAGTGAATTATTTACTTTTAAAATCGAATTAAAAAACAATATTAATATGGGAGTAAAGTCAAGGTTAGAACGTGAAATATTCAATTTACTGCACCCAATGCCAACGTATCGTCCTGTAAAAAAAAGCCGCCTATTGCAGAGGCTGGATGTCCCATCGGCATGGGCTGGATTAGAAGAAATCATCGAAGATATTTTGATTCGATTCTCAATCAATAGAGATTCTTGTATTGAGTTTGGTACGGAATACGGTTACTCTACAGTAGCGTTTTCCAATTATTTTGATCGCGTGAAAGGGGTGGATTTGTTTTTAGGTGATGCGCATTCAGGTATAAAGACGGACCACTACAATGAAACCAAGGCGCTATTATCGCAGTATCCCAATATTGAATTGGAACAGGCTGATTTTAGGGACTATATTTTGAACGATAATAATCATTATAACTTGGCTCATGTTGACATTGTTCATACATATCAAGAAACTTTTGATTGCGGGTATTGGGCTTTAGAACATAGTGATTGTTGTTTGTTTCATGATACCAATAGTTTCAAGGAGGTAAGGCAGGCTGTGATAGATTTATCTAAAGTAACAGGTAGAAAATTGTACAACTATCCACATCACCACGGATTGGGAATTATTATATAAAATGAGTTTATGATCTTGTTGATCTTGAATATCATTCTTCTTTTTTTGTTGCTGTCAAGTGACCATCGAAAATCATTATGGGATGTTATCATCCTAGTGCCGTGCTTGTTTGGTCTAATAATTCTAATACTAACGGAAGCAATGGGATTGTTTCGTGCTTTGGACCGACAAACTATGATTTTATGTTGGAGCGTGGTCGACGGATTCTTTATGATTTGGATTTGGACAAGGCTTAGATTGTCGTTAGATCGTATTAATTTATGGAAGGAGAAATGCCTGTATATTATTAGAACCGCCACTAAAATAGAGCGATTTGCTTTTGCTTTTTCTATTTTACTGTTAGCGCTTATTCTTTGTAGTGGTTTGTGTTATCCACCTAACAATTGGGACTCTATGACATATCATATGGCGCGTATTGTTCATTGGGTGGGGAATGATTCGGTTGAATATTATCCTACGCATATATTTCGCCAATTGTATCAATCACCCTTGATGGAGTATATGGTTATGCATGTTTGTGTATTAAACAAATCGGATGTTTGGGCGTTTGGAGTACAGTTTTGTTTTTATATTTTTTCCATGTTGGCAATGGCCGCATTGATGAGACTAATGAGACTAAAAAGACACTCTATTATCGTGGGAGTGTTATTTTTTCTGTTATTGCCGGCAGGGATACTACAAGCTTCTAGTACACAAAACGATCTAGTAACCGTTTTTTATTTTTTAGCGGCTGTGTATTTTGTTTTAAAAATTATTGGCGGAAATACTAGGGTTGAGAATTTCTTTTTTTGGGGGTTAGCAATGGGATTATGCATTCAAACCAAAGCGACTGGTTATATATACTTGGGTCCATTAATAATTATGACTGTGCCCGTATTGATAAAACAGAATTGGGGTAGGCGGAATATCCGAATTTTGAATTTGTTATTGTTGGTTGCAGTAGTTGTAGTTGTTATTAATGGCGCAGTGTATTGGCGGAATTTACAATTTGACAATTCCTTGTTGGGTGGAGATTCTACGGAAAGAGAAATATATTTAAATAAGAATTATTCCGTAGGTGTCATAACGGGAAATATCTTAAAAAATATAGGTATACACGTTGGACCTTATCCATTCAATCAATTGTACGCTAGGGCGGTGAATTTTTTTGAAGGGGCAGTAATTATTAATGGTCAGGGGATAAACTACTTGGATATTGTATTTAAGGGGGCACCTGTTTTGCCTGTACATGAAGATACCGCTTACAATACGTTTCAATTCGTTTTGATATTAATTGCTGTATTTATCTTGTTTTTTAGATTATTCAAGGGTAAGCAGGTTGGGTTTTCCCCAGTTTGGATAATGTTGTTGTTGGTAGTGTCATTTTTTACGTTTACAATTATGTTGAAATGGCAGCCATGGCATAGCAGATTGCATTTTCCGTTCTTTGCTTTAGGTATTGTATTGTTATCCTATCTGGTTGACATAATTCCAACCATTCAAAAATTTGTATTGAGAGTTTTGCCGTTGATGATGTTATTGTCGCTTTTTGTCGTGTTAGTGAATTATACCAGGCCAATTATCTCAATACCCGGAGTTCATAAAACAGCAATTAATGATGTACGGTATAGGCAGTATTTTTCAAATAAACCGGAATTGACAGCTGAATATGAGACCATTCATACTTTGATGAACGCAAGTAATAATACCACAATAGGTGTTGAGCTCGGGACGGAGGATGATTGGGAATATCCCTTATTTTATAATACGTTTGAGAGGCAATGGAATGTAAAGCATATTTTAGTCAATAATGCAACCAAAGGAATTCCTCAAAATACTCAGAATATGGGTTATATCGTATCTACTAAGCGCAATCAAAATTCTATTGTATATGAAGGTAAACAATATATAAATGTTACATCCAATCAACGTATGATTTGGCTTTACAAATCAGAATAGAAAGTCTAAATGAGAGAAAAACTAGCAATAATTATTCCCATTTATGAAGACTTAATCATGGGGAGCGACGCTTATAACAGTGTTTGCAATACGATAGAAAAATGCAGCGAACGACCTATTTTTTTTCTATTGCCATGTAATAGATATGTAGGATTTAAGGTAGTAGAATCGTTAAAATGCAAATTTGACATTCGCACAATTGTTCTTGACGACGTGCATTTTGCGAGTATTCAATCGTACAATAAGTTATTACTGAGTCCAGATTTTTATTTAGAATTTAATTATTTCGAATTTATCGCAATAGTCCAAACAGATGTATGGATTTTTAAAGATGAATTTAATGAGTATACCGATTTAGGGTTTACATATATCGGTGGGATTTCGTTCAAGCGGTGGTATAAAAAATCGTATTGGCGGATTGATAATATTTTGGCACCAATCAACGGTGGCATGTCGATTAGAAAGGTTGATGATTTTTTAGAAATACTTTTAAGCAACAAGAGCCTTGGTTTGAGTTTTTTCCTGAGGCGTTTATATTTTCATTGGAATAGAGGTGGTCTCTCATTCCGTAAAGTGCATGAGATAATAAGATCTCAAAGTATTAAAACTTATTGTAAAGCACCAGAATACAATGAGGATATAGTTTTGTATTTGATATCACAAGTGGATCAACGTTTTAGAATTCCACATTGGACGCAATCAAAATTGTTTTGCTGGGATTCGGCGCCTTGGTTATTATTTGAAAATTTCAAAGAATTACCGATGGCCGCACATGCATATTGTCGCGATGATTTTCCCTACGAGGGCAATCGAACTTTTTGGAGTAAATATTGCAAGTAATTGGAAATATATAAATAGCGGGTGTGTATTCGTTCCAAGTTACGAATCGTAAATGAAAAAAATGATTTGCTCTTGTATATAGGTTTTAGATGAGTATTTGTTTCTAATAGGAGCCAATTTAATTTATGCTCTACGAAATAGCAGTTTTTCTTTTTTGTTTTTTCATTCTCGGTAACAATTTTGTGCCAGCCCCGGAACACATTTCCGTTGATAAATCTCTCCAAATAAGCATGATATTCCAGGTCGAATACTAGAGGGATATTTTCTAGCGATAATTTTAATTGAGTCGAAAAATTAAGGAGTGCAGTCCGGTTGGGGATAATAAAAATCCAAGAAGCTAAATATTCTGGTGGCAACAAAGGTGGAGGATTATTTGGCTTACGGATATCTCCCCAAATCGTATTTGATTGCAATGGTTCCGTTTTTTGTTTGAGCCATCGTTTGATGAATAATTGCCATGCCCAGGAGAAGTGATGGCTAAACAGTGTGTCGTTGATTATCAAATAAGGCCCGTCACCTTTAAATTGATTGCAAAGTGTTGAATAGGCGCCTAGGTCTTGCAATTGATTGTGGCCTTGAATCTCCGGCGGGATGGCCGCTTCGGGAAAGTTGTTGATAATAGTAAGTTGGTAGCTAAATAAACTCTGTAACCAGTATTCAATAGGACGTTGTTTTTGTCCTTGTTTACGGTAGGTCACAAATCCAACTTCCCAATGGATTGGGTTCATGCTGCAGGAATAGTAATTAGTCTGAACAGTGCAGTGCCATTCCCTGCATACGCAACACATTCGGCACGGTATGGTTTGCCTGTTAACCATTCTATCCAAGCCTTGTGCTCACCATTCTCCCAACCTACGTATCCAAAATACTCATCAAACAAGAAGAGAGTATTTTCGTCTATATAACTGTCTGCAATATCAAGTACCTGTTTGGTGCTTGAATATAAATCAGCATCTAAATGTAAAAAAGCAAAAGGTTTGTTTTGGGCACGCACCCATTGGGGCAATGTTGTCTCAAATAATCCGGGAATGAGTGTTACATTCTGTCTGACTTTAGGAAGTTTACCTAAAGTAGAAAAGTGTTCTTTCGTTTTACCGCTGCCACTCCAATTTTCTGGAAGCCCTTCAAATGAGTCAAATCCATACCATTGTATTTCAGTTTTGCAGTCCGCAAAGTAATTGATTGATTGGCCTTTGAACACACCAAATTCAGCATGTATTCGATCAGCACTCGTTGCTTTGAGAACTTCAGATTTTATATATTGATAGAGCTTACTTTTACTCTGAAAATATGTACTGTTATTAAAGTGGTTTAATGCGTATTCGGCGGCTTTTCTATGGGATAGTTTTTGTAATTCGTGATCAAAAGAAGTTGCCGCAGTTAATTTTTTCCATTGCTTAAAGATAGCAATAATACCATCTTCAATTATTCTACGGAGCCTGAGATTATGAGCTAATTTTTCCAATGGATCAAGTTGATATCCTATTTTGGTTGAATTTCAAATTCAACACAACGGTTCAGAGCTCTTTCTTCTTCAGTCTCACCTTTTGCTTTGACTTCACCGTAGGCCACAGTTTTAATTCGGTAAAATTCAACGCCATTCTTCACTAAATATGAACGTACATTCTTAGCTCTGGATCCACTTAAGGTAAGATTATAACTCTCTGAACCCATTCTGTCTGCATTGCCTAAAATGGTCACTTTCGCATTTTTATGGGTATTCAAATATTCAATTAACTGGGATAATTTATCCGCATTTACGTAATCAAGCGTATCAACATTGAATGGATAGTATGTTGTGCTTTGTTTGGCCAATGCGGCGATATCCACCCCAACAACGGTTTCTGCCGGTATAACTACAGGCTCAATTACTGCTGGCTTAGATTCCACCAAAACAGGTTGAGTAACTATAGTATCAATTACTGCTGGCTTAGATTCCACCAAAACAGGTTGAGTAACTATAGTATCAATTACTGCTGGCTTAGATTCCACCAAAACAGGTTGAGTAACTACAGTATCAATTTCTGCCGGCTTAGTTTTCGCCAAAACAGGTTGAGTAACTATAGTATCAATGGGTACGGCAATTTTTACTGGTTCGGGGATTACTTCCACAATCACGGGTTTTGAAGTGTTGGTGTCAATGGTTGGAGTCACCACTATTACTTCTTTTTCGGGCGTGGTTTCTACTATGACTGGTACATCGTAAACCGGGATGCTTTTAAGAGGCGCATTGCCCAATTTCTTTTGTTTCATTGGGATGATGTATCCAAAGGTGGCGGTAGGGCCAACCCACGAGGAGTATCCTAAATCAACGGAAATTGGATATTCTGGAATCCTAAACGTAACCCCTATCGCATGTCGTAACCGACCAAATTGTAATTTATTCAAATAAAATTCACCACCTCGTTCTTCACCGTTTAGTAAAATACCTTTACGAAATACGCCCATACCACCATGAATAGAAAAACTCTTGTTGAT
>Ga0078894_10000721_pt1 | contig 23646 bp, 39 predicted proteins | sample LauGreSu1BDMLBSD_2_FD_67506 | JGI IMG/M metagenome (GOLD analysis project Ga0078894, IMG submission 67506) | Freshwater lake microbial communities from Lake Michigan, USA - Su13.BD.MLB.SD (version 4) (version 4) | ecosystem: Environmental > Aquatic > Freshwater > Lake | place: Lake Michigan... | reverse complement strand
CATCCTATGATCACCACTCTCATCGGAATAGCATTGGGAATCTTCTTGACCATACAATCCTCTAAATCAACCAATTAAACAATATGTTAGTTCACCGAATCATCCTAACCACCAAAAAACAACCAAAACAAAAAACCCAAATCATGAAAAACATAATCAAAACCATCAAACAAAAAGTTATCCTCTTCTCGTTCTGTGTCAATCTCTTGCTGTGCTTTACATCTTGCGCATACTTCAGTGCGGCAGATTCTAAAATGCGCGAAATCCGTCAAATGGAACGAGATGCAGAAGATATTCTAAACACTCCAAGTCTTTTTAGCGATCTTGACATGGAGGATCTGGAAAGAGCTGTTGATAAAGAAGTTAAAGAGCTTGATAGGAAGCATAAAGATAAAGTCGCCAAAAAGTAATCGCAAACCCTTGAGTCTCAACGACTTAGGGGCCCGCCGGGCCCGCAAGTCATTGTCAATCAACAACTTACAACACGAGAAACTTGGCACGCTTTCTGAATAGTCCCAACTATGGCCTGGCACGGAATTTGAATAGATAAAACTGCCCCGAAAAAAAATTAAAAAAATATCCTTGCGTTTTCTTGGGGAATTTAATACATTAAAAGCATGAACAACACGAACACCGCCACAAACGACAGCGAAATCAACACCCTCTCCGCGCTCACCGAAGCGGATCAAGAGGGATACGATCAGTTCGTCGCAGACCTCGACAGGCAATGCGACGAGTGGGATGCGGCTCATCAGCCCGACGAGCAGGACGACGACAGCGACGACGACGACGACGACGAACACGGCTTCAACCGCGAACCACGCGAGGACAATTTCCGCGACGATGTGGACGCGGACGCAAACACCTTGGCTTCAGCAGGATGGGGCACGGATGAGGATTATGGATACTTCGGCGAGGACAATGGCTGGGATTAAGTTTTAACTTCAACAAAATCAAATACTTATGAATAAATACATGACATACGAAGATAGGTTAGATCGAATGATGGAATATGGTGAGCCAGAGGACGATAGGGAATATCGTGAATTGCAACGACTTGCGCGTAGAATCCAGCGCGAGGATGACAAAAAGCTCGCCGATACTGAAAGGTTTAACCCTAACCACTAACCATTAACAATCAACCATATACTACCATGAAAAAAATACTAAAAGCAGTAGTTCCTCCTACCAAATATGCTGGAAGTTGCAAGATCATAGGCATTTGCAGTTTTTATGAAACCGCAAAGCAAAATGTGCTGTGGACATATAATAAAATGTTGGAACGCGATGGTTTTCAATCAGTTAAGAAGATGCCGGCTGGAACAAAGTATCAGCTAACTACTGGCTTTGGGATAGTATAAAGTTTGTCCTCGTAAGTTGCTGAATATCAACGACTTACGGGCCCCTCCGGCCCGCAAAGTATTGCAAATTAACGAGTTATAACTTGGCACGAAAAAAGAATAATGCCATTCCTGGCCTGGCATGATTTCTGATTGGATAAAAAAATAAAAATTCAAAAAAATAAAAATACTCCTTGCCAATTTTATACAATAAGACTATCTTAAAGACTCACAACCAAACCATGACAACACTACAACAAGCACCACACCACACGATCCTATTCAATATCGCCGCTTATACCATGATCGGCTTGACTCCAGAAGACAAGCACAAGGTCTATGCCGAAATCGAGTCCACGATGAATGGCGATGGACTCTATGAGGGAGCGTCCAAGGAGACGATCCTTCAAGCCTATCACGACCTCCAGATGGGCGATGTATATGGACTCAACTGGGTCAATCACATCTCGACCATCTTGGAGGAACTAAACCTCATCAAACCATACATCAAAGCATATAAACCCTAATACTACCACTAATATGAACAAAGAAGAAATCGCTAAATATATATACGACTACGCCGTAGAACATTACAACGATGGCGGATGGGATGTGATTGTTGAATGCTGGACACTTGATGCCATTGCTAATAGCTTGGAAGATGATGAAACTAAAGAAGAAGCACTTGAGAGCTTCAAGAGCGTTGCCGATGTTCATGCAGAGAGACAAGCCGACGCCATAAACTGCTGGTAATATAAACCCCTGAGTCTCAACGACTTAGGGGCCCCTCCGGCCCGCAAGTGGTTGACAATCAATGACTTACAAGTTGGCACGCTTTATGAATGCCAAAAATGCAGACTTGGCACGCTTACTGCTTATAGGCAAAAATAAAAATTCAAAAAATATAAAAATAATCCTTGTCGATATAAAACCATTTGATACATTAAAAACATGACAACCACAAAAACAGAAACAAGAACGACAACGATTGCAACTACCGATAAAATCACAAACCGCTGGAGTCTTGCGATTTCATATTGGGCTGGACAAGAAATTAGAGAAACCTTTGCCGTTGGTGAAACCAAACAGATGGCAATGGACAGGTGGTTTCTTCAATTTTACAGCGGATCAGTTCCATCCGGTGCTTGCATACCAGAGAGCGCATTTTTCATTTCATGGGTGAAATTCGTTCCAGCAAAATAATCCTTGACAGCATCAACTCAATTTAATAAATTAAAAATTCAATGAATACTACAACCGAACAAACCAACCGCAACAGCAACCTCATCGTTTCCCTCTATGGGTCTGAAATCGCCATCGGCATTGAAGGCACAAAGGAGGAAATCAATCAGCAATTCAATCGTTTCTTTAACCTCGGCGGCGCGGCGGCTAACTGCACAGAGCAATTCTGCTCGGAGGATTATGATACAGGTGATAACTATCTGCATTTTATGTGTGATACATTCGCTTACTTTCTTTCAAGCGATGAAGATATGATTAAAGCCTTTGAGATTGAACAACTTATCAATCTCAATTCTAAACCAAATCCTCAATTCAAAGGTAAAAAAGATGGAGTTCTTACAGAAGTAAAGCAAGCCGCGAAAGAGACTTATCAAAATCTTCGCCGCGAAAACTTTATGCTTTACAAAACCTCGGATCAGATTGCATTTAAGAAACTTGATGGTGGTGCGCCAGCCCTTGATGTGTCCTCTCTAAACTACTTCGCCACACATACTTACCTCTAAAAAACAAAACCCCGAAAGTCGTTGAATATCAATGACTTAGGGGCCCGTCGGGCCCGCAAGTGGTTGATAATGAGTGACTTACAACTTGGCACGATTCCTGAATGCTGGCAACTAGGGCCTGGCATGAGAATTGAATGGAGCAAATGAGCCATCAAATAAAAAATCTAAAAATATAAAAAAACCCCTTGCCATTTTTATACAATAAGACTATATTCTTTTCTGTCATGAAACTACTCGCCACAAATACCAAGCTCGAAAAAGGATCAAAACTCAACTGGAACACCAAGGGGCTTTCCCTTGCTCCTGCTAATCTCTCCGGCAAACAGCTCTGCCCTCATCGTTCTGCGGGATGTGAACTCGCTTGCCTCAATACCGCTGGCATGGGCATTTTCTCGAATGTTCAAGAGGCACGAATCAACAAAGCAAAATTTCTTATCGAAAAGCGCGCTGATTTTCTCGCCGCCTTAAATAAAGAATTGCAACTCCTTCACAAGAAAGCTCTTAAAGGCGAAAAGATTGCTGTGCGCCTCAATGTCCTTTCGGATCTGCCTTGGCATAACATGATCGACATGAGTGCTTTCCCCGCGCTAAATTTTTATGATTATACCCCTAATCTTGCGCGAATGATTCAGTTTCTCAATGGGGAACTCCCTGCGAACTATCATCTTACATTCAGCCGTAAAGAAAATAACCAAGCCAAGGTTGAGCTTGTGGCGGCAATGGGTGGCAATGTTGCCGTGGTTTTCGATAAACTCCCGAAAACCTATCTCGGCAAAGAAGTTATCGACGGAGACGCGACCGATCTGCGAGTCCTTGATCCTAAAGGAATTATCGTCGGTCTTAAAGCAAAAGGAAAGGGTAAAAAAGACACCACGGGCTTTGTCGTGAAAGGAGCATAAAGCCATGGAAATCATGCTTATACTTGGAGGACTTCTTGGACTCTATCTTTTGCTAAAAGATAAATAAAAACTAAATAAAATTCACTAAACAACAAACCATAAACTAAACAAAACAAATGAATAATAACAACAGAGCCGCAGAATTGGCAAACCTAATCACAAACATCGTAGCAGACAAGGGAACTTGCTTTGCTGGATTCTCTTACAACGGAAAACGCCGCAATCTTACTATCGGCGCGAATCTATCTAATCGAGTTCGTGGCGTTGGTAACTGGGGAACAACTCGCGCAAGTGGTTCGATCATAGAGCACAAGGGGCATTTTTACTTGCAGGGAATCCCCAATAACGAAGATACGGCTCCCACAATTAAGCGATTCAAACTCGATGAGGTTCAAGACTTTGTGATCGGCTGATCTTCATGGCAGTGACGGGGCGCGCTCTGTGGCGGGGCGCGCCCTTCTCTTTTCCAGATTCAACTCATAAGTGCTTGAGTATCAACGACTTACGGGCCCGTCCGGCTCGCAAGTGCCTGCAAATGAACAACTTACAGAGACATTGAATAAAATTCTCTTGACTGAACTATAAAATAAAAATACATTTTAATTGTTATGAGAGAAATCACAGATAAATCAGAAATCATGGTGGGAGATTCAATTCTCCTTGACAACGAGCAAGAGGGACAAATTCTTTTCAAGACAATTTATGGTTTTCTTGCAGAGATTCACGATGGCGAGGGCTTTCAAAGAAAAGTAAAGCCGAACGAAATAATTTCCTTGCGTCGCGGCAAAGATTTTTTTAAGGTTTCCATCAAATGAATATATTCGTTCTCGACCAAGACCCCAGCATCGCCGCTCAATACAACTGCGACAAGCACATTGTCAAGATGGTTCTTGAGCTATTCCAGCAACTCGGTAGCGCAGTAATTCGCCACGGAGCAAAGCCAGAAAAAATGCCCTTGACATCAAAAGGCACACCACTTAAAGGCGGTTATCACAATCATCCATGCACAAGATGGTGCGGCGAGTCAAGAGAAAACTTTATGTGGGCGGCTGTTCATGCGCTTGAGCTTTGCAATGAATATACAAAAAGATATTCCAAAGTTCATTCTTGCCAAAAAGGTATAGAGCATTTATGTGACATGGATAGTCTTGTTCCTTCTAATGGCTTGACACCTTTTGCCCAAGCTATGCCAGACGAGTATAAGAATGCTGATGCCGTCACCGCATACAGGACTTACTACCTTAATGACAAGAGAGCCTTTGCTAAATGGAAGATGGGGAACATCCCTTCTTGGTGGATTTAATCCTTGACCATTATATAAAATTCCAATATAAGTAAAAGAGTCAGTCAACCATCAACCAACCAACAAAATGACTATCACACGCAAATCGTCACTTACGGGCATCACCCGCACGAAGGAAATCAATGTCACGGAGGAGCAACTTCTGGCATGGGAAATGGGCGAGCTAATCCAAAACGCAATGCCACAACTCTCGGCGGACGACAGGGAGTTCGTCAAAACGGGAATCACAGGGGAAGAGTGGGATCAACTCTTTGGCGGCGCGGAAGAAATGGAGGAGGAGGAAGTATGAAAAATCCAACCTCTAAAGACAAGTGGTTAATGGTCTTAACAATAGCTGGACAATTCCATTATGTTTTATTCGATGGGGAAAGTGTTTATGATTATAACTTTCCAGAAGAAAAAGTTGTATCTATAGTTGGAACTTGTGGTAATTCCTTTGGACAAGAAACACTTGCGACTGTTTGTAAGAAGAAAATGGAAGGAAAGAAAGTTGTTTGCTCTGCCTTTGACGGCACATGGGCAACGGAAGATGAGAATACTCCTTTCACAAGTTCTATAGCATCAGAGACTTACTGGTGCAGTTGATGCAAAACATTGCCCGTGAACGACTTACGGGCCCCTCAGGCCTCTAAGTGCTTGAACGACAAAGACTTAAGAAATCAACAAAACATTGCACTTTCTGCAAGGATATGGGCATCTGCCATTATTTGTCTTATTTAGAGTATCGCGGGCCGTAATCTCGGATGTTATTATTTAAGCTAAAGAGGGCCGTAATTTTAGATTTTTTTTGACATTGAAACAAAATGATTGTATAAATATATTGTGGGAGTTGGTTCCCGATGATCCAATAGGTGGGTGACGACCTACGGAAAACAAAAATCGGTTGATCTTTTACATTTTGATTTTAGTATGTCTTGTAGCCTTAATTGGACAAAGGTTCTGTAGTAAAATTCAGATAATACTGGTTCAAATCCAGTCAAGACAGAAAAGTGACATTTGGTGTAAATGCAAACATCCTATCCTTGAGATGGGGATGCTGGTTAAAATCCGGCAATGTCATCCAATTTTTTTAGTATAAAATCTACTTGCATAGGCACTATAATTTATCTGAAAGTGATAAATTAGTAGAATCTAAACTTTGGCTAATAGAGTAGTAATACCTATTCCGGTGCAGTCGAAAGCGGGATCGCGTGGCGTTTCGATGGTATTCGCGGCGGTCAGCCAACAGATTTCTGCGGGGTACAATTCTGGCGAATTGGGGGGTCTCATAAGCCTCTTTAGGTGGGTTCGATTCCCACCCCCGCTACCATTTGGGCTAAATATGAAACTGAGCCGCAACCCATTGATAAAGGGTATTTAGTCCTGAGGCGTCGCGGGTAAACGCCTTACTTTCAATAACTTAGGGGCCCGTCCGGCCCGTAAGCGCCTGGGCGCCAACGACTTATATTTATTGATTTTTTATTCAAAATAATTCTTGCCTTCTGTCTAAAATAGAATTATATTTTTATTGTTATGAGCAATCTCCTTTGTGATTCTGTTGTTCCTCGCCATGTGCGTGAATTTGCCGAAAGCAATGTGAAAAAAGCATTGGCTATTGGCGCAATGAAATTGAATATCTTTATTCCGTTTCAAGGGGTAAAGTTTTTCAACAAGAGTAAAACTGCTGGGTATGTTTTTACTGGAGACGATAGTATTGTCTATCTCAACCTTGAGCTTTTGAAAAAGAACTCTGAACATTTCGCCAATGATACGATCCCGCATGAGGTCGCGCATCTTTTCGCCTATCGCTTGAATAAGCGCGAGGCTCATCACGGCAAGACATGGAAAAAAATCATGCAGAATGTTTTTGGTCTTGAGCCAAAGCGTTGCCATGAACTTGACACAGCTGGAGTCGGGCGCGATACTCAAACCTTCAAATATATCTGCGCTTGCAAAAAGCATATCGTCGGAAAGATTCGCCACAATAAAATGGAAAAGGGCGCGAAGTATCGTTGCGCGTCCTGCTACAAAACATTGACATTTTTATCCAAATGTGATTAAATATAAAATCAACCAACCAACTAAATGAATACCGATACCTACGACGAATACGGAGTTAATACCAAAAACTCATTCAATACTCCTCCCGACGCAAAATACAAACTAATTGACATAGAGGATGAATCATCGAACGAGTGGAGCGAGCCAGTTACCAAAAAAGAGGCACTGGAACAAATCAAAGAATGGAATGAGGAGATGGAAACAGACTATAAGTCAATAGCAGAGTTTAACGAAAAAGAACAATACTGGAAATGGGAACAAATATGAAAAAAATTACAATTTTATTTGCTATCATTGCAATGACAGGTTGCTCAACATTCAAAAGCACAACCAGACAAGCGCAACTCGATTGGTATAATTTCAAAAAGACTATTGAGTATAATCATAAACGACCAGCAGTATATTCTGCAAATTATTTCTAATAGTGATTAGAACTTGCACTATAGTTCAAGTCACACTATAATAACTCTGCAAAAACTAAACAACCATGAAACTAACCGAACCACTACCAGACACCGAACATTCACTTCTATTGAGCGCGATTAACGCCTTGCGTTGCGCCAATCAATTCAAAATTGCTGACGCCTTTGAAGAAAGGCTTGAAGCTATCGCTAAAACGCCAACGATTGCCATCTTCGTTGAAGGGGGAATCATCCAAGGTGTGCGCTCTAATATCGGACAAGACTTGCAGGTTGATGTTATCGACGCCGACAATGAGCCAGATACAGCAGAAGAACAATGGATGGAGTTACAAGAAAAACTTGAATTTGGAAATCTGTAATATGAAAACTAATACAAAAACCAAAGACCTTAACATTACTCTAAAGTTTCGCGAAAACGAACTCAAGTGGATTGAGACAAGCCTTTACAAATACTTTGGGCGAAAGGCAAAGAATAAAAAAGAATTAAAATCTGACCTTGGAATGTTTGTATCTATCATGTTTAGCAAGGGGATGGATGCTGTAGAAGACGACAAGGAATATATGGAGGTTAAATAATCATAACTCCCTGCATGTCAATGACTTGCGGGGCCCTCCGGCCCGTAACCCATTGCTCCACAATAACTTAATCGCGCCACTAAAAGCCCCTTGACATTAGTATAAAATTATCTTAAATTAAAAGCTCAACCAACCACTACCAACCATGTCAACAACCAAAATTCAAAATACTATTGAGTCCTGCGGATGCGAGGATCAAGAAATCACTTTAGCCAATGGCTATGAAGATGCCTTTGTCGGTATCGCCACACAATTCAACAGGACATTTGCTGTCTATGATCGCTCCAAGTGCATTGACATTCTTGCAAAAGATATGTCTCACGATGAAGCCGAGGAATACTTTCAGTTTAATGTTGAGGGAGCTTGGGTCGGTGAAAGCACTCCCGCCTTTATCTGCTTTGAAAGGGATTAACGCAATACTGATAATGGCAACAAATATGAAAAAACTTAAAATTAAATTAGAATATACATTTAATGTTCCACCTGATACCAAAGTTATAGAGGATAAGTGGCATGGTCTTTTTATTCTAAACGAAAAATACGGAATAAAATCTTTGCCGACCATAAAAGGTCTAAAAATAGATTATGAAAATTTTGATAAAAATGGTGAGTTTGAAAATGCAAGTTTGTCTTATGACAATGCTAAAATGGAAGATTTTCTATATAATAGCGAGTCTTATATGGTGTCGGAAAAAACTACAATTTCTTTAGGAAAAGAGAAATACAAATATATCTTATGACCCCATATAAACACGCTCAAAGCTCTGCTCAAAAGTGGGGCGGAATCCCCGAAGATTATGTTGAGCTTCACGATTGGTTTGATGAAACCAAAGCATTTACAGGAGATTGGTCGCATAGAGCATTGAGGCATCATAGTGCTGGCGTTCAATGGGCAATCGAAAGATTCGGACATACCATTACCAATTCCAAAGATCAAAAGATTCCTACCAAAGTATTAGCAGAACAACATCTTATAGAAGATTGTGGCTTTATCCCCACGCCGCAACAATACCTTTCCCCGCTTGTCAAGAATCCAGAGAAATGGATGTTGCAAGTGGGAAAAACAACCAAAACACAAAACCTACAAGTAATATGAACAGCAGACCATTAAGTAAAGAAATCTACAACAAAGCTAAAGAGCTTGGCATTGAGCGAATCATTCTGCGCTTTAGGGGCGGAAATGACGAAGGCTATCTGGATGTAGAGACAGAACCAAAGTTTAACCAAGACTTTGCAAACGAGATTGAAGATTGGGCATTGGAAACCTATTCGTATAGCGGCGCGGGAGATGGAAATGATTATGGTGATAATGTCACCTATGATCTCAAGAATGGCAAAGTATCTACAAGTGAATGGTATATGTCCCGAAGTGAGGGAGATTCAGAGCGAAATCTTCAAATCGAAGCATAATAAAAATGAAAAAAATACTTGATCTATTGTTTGGTTTTAGGGAGCGCAAAACTTCACTGCTCGCGCTCTCTATCGAAGCGTTCACGAATGAGACTCACCTTGAGCAAATCTTTAGGCAGGGGCGAATCTACGAATACTCGTATAAGGCTCGGTGGCCTAAATAACACAAACTCCTCGTAACCAACAGGTTACGGGGCCTCCCGGCCCGTAAGTGCCTGGGAATCAACGAGTTATACATGCAAGCATTTCTCGTGCCAATCTTGAAGTTCCAAATTGGAACCTCAAGTTTTTTCTAAAAATCATTTGCCATTTGTAGCAAAAACCGCTACAAATAATGAATGGCTACCACCATGACCACTACCACAACCAAACCACAAGCTAAAATTCAAACATCAGAAGCAGAGGCTTTCTTTGCTTCTTTGACAGATAGGGAAATAAAATTCCAAACCGCCTATTGGAGCGCACTCAAGCCTCTCAATGATACAGAACGCTTTCAACGCGCTCTTTTTGCTTATACTTCAGTTCATACAAGCTGGAAGTCTAACATCGCCGCCTATTCTTTGATTAAGAATTGGTGGGCTTGGATCAACCAATGGGAGATTCTTGATGCCAAATTGAGACAAAGCGGAGCGGGTCTTTACAATAATCGCGTTCGCTTCATTAAAGATTTTACAACGAAGTATTGGTCTGATCCCTGCTCTTATCATAAAGCAGAACAGGAAAGCTGGACTCAATACCGCAATCGCATTGAGAAAACTATTCTTGGTCTTGGCATGGCAAAGAGTAGCTTTTTTATTGAAATGCTTTATCCAGTAGAAGCAGAGATTACCTGTCTTGACACTCACTTGTTTCAACTATATGGTCTTGACCAAAGCAAAAACGCCAAACTATATCAAGACATTGAGGCGCATTGGGTTAGAATGTGCTTTGAGTATAAGGTTCCTTGCTATGTTGCGCGTTGCATTTACTGGGATCGAAAACAGGGTTATACAGACTCAAGGTATTGGTCTTATGTCCTTGAGGAAGGAGACTTTGCGGATAGTATTCCGCAATACTAAACAAACAAAAAAATGGAAACAAATAATATACCAATCGCAATAGTTCTAATTATGGGAATCACACTATCAATGTTTATTAAATGGTAAAACAATAAGTTCCAGCGCCTTTAGCCAAGTGGTAAGGCACGGCTCTGCAAAAGCTGTATCGTCAGTTCGATTCTGACAAGGCGCTCAATTTTAAATTAAAAAAAATATGAAATACAAAATACAAGCTGAATCTCTTTGGGGATGGAGTGATCTTAAAACATCAATAGACGGGTCTGATTATGAAGTCGAAATTTTCGACCGGATACAAGATGCTCAAGACGAAATAAATATGATTGTGCATAATCTGGACAATAACGGGAACATTCCAGATTCTTATCGCATCGTATCGCACGATACTCCGCAAGAGGTAGATCTATACCAGTGATCTAAATGCTTGTAGCTCAACGAGTTACGGGCCGGAGGGGCCTGCAAGTCGTTGACAAGCAGGGTGTTATGTTACCAATCGTTTAGATTAGACCAATCCAAAATCTCATTGTAGTAATTCTCATAGAGAAGATTTCTCGCTTCTTTTAGAGAACAACTCTCCAAGGCTGATAAAACAAAGTCAAAGTTCTCTTCTGGCGGTATCCTATTAGATGTCAGAAATAGAATGGCAGTTTTAACCTTTGAATCGATTAGTATTTGGTTTAATGGTTTTTTTGGATTAGTCATAAGAAAGCTGGGGTTTTGCTGTAAGGATAACCCCCAACCCTAATTGGTCAAATAAGTTTGAATACGCGAGCTGGCTTGCCTTTGCTTTGAGGCAGGGCGCCAACAACTTGAATGTTTTCTGGATTCTCTCGTTGAATCCTCGCGATTTCATTATTTACAACAAACTTTTTGACGCCAAGTTTTTGTGCGATGTTGCTTACTGTAAATTCTTCCCCATGTGGAAGTTCGATGCGATGCTTTTTAGGGCGACCTACTGACTTTTTATTTGCTTGCAATGTGTCAATTACTTGAATACTCATTTTCTTTACTCCTTTAGTTTTTTGTTTTTTGTTTTCTTCTTTTTTTTCGCTTGAAATTTCTGCGATATATTCTTTCGGTATGGATAATTCTCCGTTTTTATTAGTGCTTAATATTTGTCTTGTCTTATCTGGAACTACTTGCGTCCCAGGGGAAAAGAAATCAGAAAATGGGGAATATCCGCCGGCTTCTGTCTTCTTGTATCCTTGAACCTTGCAAGTAGAATCATTGCCGCGAACAAGATATAGCAATTTAAATTGATCATCAAGGGATGGTATAGTAAATGGACAACCATCTACTAAATTATAAAGTCTAACTGATTTAGGCGATTGCATTTGTAAATCCTCCAGTTGTCTTAAAGACATACTTATTAAGATAATCTTTACCTTTGCTTGTAATCTCTCTGCCACCAGATTTAATCTGCATAAGCCCTTTCTTCACAAGGTATGATTCAAACTCAAGCATGATAGCTTGGCGAGTGAATCCAGTTTTTGCAGAAAGATTATTAAGTGAGCATCCAATAGGGAAATCATTCAACGCTTTAAGCACTTGAACCTCTGAACTTTCCAATCCCATCGGCATAATACCTAATACTTCGCAAAGAGTCTCCCAATGTTTGTGACACATTTTAGAAACCTTGCTTCCCTTCATGTATTGAACGATATTATCCTTTGCCATCAAAACGGCATTGCGAGCATTTCCCCTGCACACGGACGCGACATGATCCATGACATCATCTGGAATCTCAAGCCCTTCATCAAGGTTCTCCCTAACAATTTTGCCAAGGTCTTTATATTCATATTCGTCCATGTGAAGAACACGGCAGCGATCTTTGAAAGGCCCTACAAGTTTTTGTGGGTCAGTTGTTGCAAATACAAAGCTAACCTTCTTAAAGTCAAACATGATCTCGCTATCTTCGTAGCGAAACAAGTTGGCATTCTTCTTGTTAGGATTAAGAATTGTAAGTAGTGCAGTCTGAATGCTTTCAGGAAGGGCGTGGCACTCGTCAAAGAAAAGGGTAAGGGTCTGATCATTGACATACTTCAAAACAATGTCCTCGACAAACTGCCGCACATTCTTCAATGTGCTTGAGTTAATAGTCAACAAAGGTTTGGGGCGACCTCCTGTTGAGTCAGTCCGAAGATTGCGAGCAAGCGAAACGGCAAACTCTGTCTTGCCAGAACCCCTGCCTCCTACAAGCAGAATGGTTGGCAGAATTTGAGTTTCACGAAATGAGTTGAGGTAAAAGCGAAGTTGCGCCTTGAGCTTTTCTTGTCCGATCAAGTGTGAGAAGTGGTCGTTGGTTGTATCTTGAATCATAGTTTTATATTATGGTAGGTTTTTATTCAATACTCAAATGTTTTTTATACATTAATCAAAGAATCTAGTAGAAACTCATACTTCTTCCATGCCCTACCAAGAGCAATTGAATTTCCAACTTTCCTGTCGTAGTTGTCTTCATCAGAGCATACTGCGACTCCAGAAGTATTGATTGTCTTATCTGGATTTGTAAGTTGAATCTCTGTCCTTCCGCCTCTAGCCGCTGTTTGAATAGAATGGGAATCCATTTTATCTTTAAGAAAGAAGTTGCGCTCATGAAGAACGCGAACCTTCCATCCCCTTTGCCTTAGATTTTTGATTGACAGTTTCATTGGGTTGTTTTGTGTATTCATTTTTTTTTAAATTAAAAAGGGTTTTCATCGAAGGTCTCAAGTTCAGCTTGCGCCGGAACATGATCATCGTCGTAAGGCTCTTCTTTCTTCTTGTTTGGTTTGGGAGCTTCTACATCCTCCTCGTCGCCGAAATCAACAAGACTCATTTCAGCCTTGCCACTTGCCACACAATGCCCCAAGACATCAAGATTGGAGCTGACTGGCTTTCCATTCAGTCCGACAAGCTGGGCATACCTAATAGACAAAATCACTTTTGCGTCTGGTTTCAATACCCTGTTCAGTTCCGCCAGTTCAACCTGCATGAAGCTGACTGACCCCTTCTTTCTGCCGCGTTGTTTTTTGTTCATGGTTGGAATATAAATGAATTTTAATTCGGAAGCAAGTCTAAAATTCGGAATCGTAAAGCGCTGATACTCAATGGGTTGCGGGCCGGGCGGGCCCGTAAGTTGTTCATAATCAGTGACTTACTGCTATGTCAGTATGCTACCTTAAAGAATAAAAAATAAATAAAAAAAAGAGAGAGTCTTTCGACTCTCCCTTCTCTTGTTTTGTTATGAGGCTTGTATCTTATTCTTCCTCGTCCCAATCGAACTCTGCCCTTGCGTCCTCATACCCATTATCGTAGGCATTGTTCAAGTCATCCTCGGTGTAAAGTGCCTCACCGCTGGAAGATACCATAGAGTGAGAGAACTCGTCTGCTTCAACTTGGCGATCCTTATATTCGCGGAGGACTTCCATTGTTGCGACACGCATTTTGGCGTTGTTGTAGTCAGAAGGAACGCTAACTACATCAGCAGGATTAACTTTTACAATAATCACCCTGTCTCTGTCTGTGTTAGAAGAACCGAAGTGTGGAAGGTAATCCCATCCAGCAACATGGAGTCCGCGAGAACAAGTCTGATGGCGGTTTTCATCGACTTGATTGCGAGGCATCGTTGGCTTCGCGCCGATAGAATAGTCAACCGATCCAGAGTAAATATCCTTCCAATCGTGGCGAATCTTTTTCCACGCGAGGAAATATCCGTCCTCGGTAATCGGAATCTTGTTAGCCTCAAGGAACAAATAAAGTTCTTGAACTGCTGTATAGGAAGGGTTGTTCATCAAGTTTTCAAGGAACTTGACAAGACCCGTAGCCTCAAGACCCTCGCGGAGAACATCAAGGATGCGCTCGCAAAGAACATTGTGAAGCGGAGTTCCGTTGTAAAGAACCTCGCCAGCGACGACCTCAACACCTGTGCCGTCGAAGGCTTGATTGACTTGTTGTTTGATAGTCGAGAGAGCGGCGGCATCGGCATACTTTCCCTCTTTGCAGAGTTGGAGAATGTCGTTGAAGCGAGGATTCGACTTGTCGATGGCCACAGTATCATCCGAAAAGATGAGAGTGATAGCCTCCTTGGACACATAGCGTCCGATTAGAGTTTGAGTTGCGTATGGGTTGGTTTGGTTGTTGGTTGTGTTCATAACAATACCAATATGGTTCTTTTTTATTCTTATGTCAAATCTTTTTTCGTCTTTTTTATACACCTTAACTCTTTGATAATCAATGACTTGCGGGCCGGAGGGGCCCGTAAGTGCCTGGAAATCAACGCTTTATACCGGCAACTTGGACAAAAAGCGGAGAGGCGCGGCAACCACTCCGCGCCTCCCCTATCAACCACCACGAATTTTATTTAATTTTTATCAATGAGATTGATATAATCTACAACATTTTTTGCAGTATCTTTCTTGCCGTTGTTGTATGCAAAGGCATCGCAGACATGAACTAACAAAGGATACTTCAAGAACATTTCTTTTGATAGTTGTTCAAGATCTTTCAGAGCTTCCTCAATGTTTTCATCATTAGCGGCAAGCAGAGAAGGGTCTGCTTTAATTAGCAACTCTCTTGTATGGGAGTCAAGATGCCGTTCTTGATCATCGACAGCGATTTCAGCAAGAAGTTGTTTACCTTTGTCGCACATGGGGTTTCCTTTAACCTTTGGCGCGATTTCCTTAATCATGTTAGGAAAGGAACGAACATTCCAGTCAATGTTCCGAAAGCGATCTTGTAATTTGTTCCAAGTGATTTTGCTTGAAAGAATAGACAACGCATTGCGGAATGCAGAATCTTTGATAACTTCATCAAACTTAATAACTGGTTTGCCGTCGAATGTAGGTTCATCAAATTCAGCATACTCTTTAGCTGGAAGGAATAAAGCCGCAGTCTTTTTGTCATACTCTTTTGAAAGAAACTTCATAAGACTATCGGTATAAGTAGATTGGAAGTATCCAAGAACTTTATTCGATGTAGAACTAAAGAGAACAAACTTCTCAACATCCTTTGTCGATGTAGAGTCGAACACCATGACGGAATCATTTACGCCGTATGACCTTCCAGAACGAATACGCGCATTAACACCATTTGGGTTAGCGTTAGAAGTGCGTGTGGTCTTGGAAGGAGGTTTAGGCAAGGAACTGGTCTTGATAAGTTCTCCGATCCATCCAGTTTCGGCAACAAAGTTTTTCTTTTCTTCTTCTTTGAAGATATAAAAAGCCTGTCCGTATCCATTATATCCAGATTTAGCTTTCTGTTCCAAGATGAAATGCTTGGCGCGACCGATGCCGCCAATTTTGAGATCATCAATGAAGAGGTGAGAACTCTTGCCAACCTCAATGTTTTTGATGGATTCATCCACAGAGATTTTCTTGTTCCAACTTGAGCAGGAGTAGAGAGAAACCTTTGTGTTTTTGACGGACATTGCCGCCGCAGTCAATGGGCTACCCTTCCAATTCAATTTGAGCGTATCGGGCAAGAAGGAAAAAGCCTCGCGCAATTCTTTCAGCTTGAGCTTTGCTTGCCAAGTGTTACCTTCAAAAGCATCCATATCCTTTTGGAGTTTAGGAATAAACGAATCCACAACGCCTTGCAATTTATTAAACAAGCGGGTTGTCGTAAGATCATCCAACTGAATGGCTTCGCGGGAAGGAGTGATGCTGTATTCTCCGATTGGCGCGAAAAGAACCACGCCAGAGTCGAACAAACCTTTGAACTTGCTGAACTTTTTGTCGAAGTGTTCGTGAGGCAAGCGATAGCCAACGCCTCCCATGACAACCATCGACTCATTGGTATAAACGCTTTTCTTATAGATAGCGTAGCCTTGTTGCTTGTCCTCGCAAAGAACCTCGCCGAGAGTGAAGTCGATAGCCTTTGGTTTGTTGTCCACGAAAACTTTTGGCTTGACATCGAAGAAGCGATAAGCCTTTTGGACTTTGTTGTTGAAGTCTTGAATGTGGCGATCAGGGCAGAGGAACTTTACCTCGAAACCATTACGCTCCGATGTAGCCTCGCTCTTAATCAAACGAATGTCGGGGAGTCCCGAAGATTGCAGGGAAATAAAATACTGCGACTTGGTTCCGTTGAAGCGGGAGATAGCTTGGAAATTATTCACAAGGGAGCAAAGCGACCATTTGCCAACGCCGAAACCTCCGATGAGATCGTTGTTGCCACGCTTGCTGGACGCGCCAATGATAGAATAAATCCGAATCATTTGTTCGTGGGAAATGCCAACACCATGATCGACAAAGCGAACATTGGCATCGAAAGAGGACGGGAGATGCAATTCCCATCCAAGGTCTTTTGTTCCTGCTTCAATGACGGCATCAACGCAATTCGCGCCGACTTCGCGGAGAACTGCCATCGTGGGGTCTTGATAGAGATTGGCAATCATGCGAAAGAAGTGTGCGATATTCTTCTCGTCGATGCCGACTGAAATAGTCTCGAAGTTGCCGTCGAATTGAACTTTGTTGGTTTTTTCTGCGATAATCATAGTGGTTGTTTGGTTGGTTGGTTGAGTCTCTAATATAGGATAATTTTATTCTATTGTCAAGTCCCCTGTTAAGCCGTTGGAAATCAAGCACTTACGGGCCGCCCGGGCCCCTAAACCATTGAAAATCAACAACTTAATTTCAATACATCAACACTTTAATTTTATTCATCAACACTTTATTCAATATACAAAAATTCATTTAATTAATCTCTTCTTCTATTTATCCTACTAGATATTCTTATTAGAGCAATGAGGTCAGTGAGTTATAAGGGGGCTAAACCTGGTAAGTGAGCGAGGGTATACTATGCGTATAGTATCCGTATGGTATGCGGGTGGTATGCGCGTATTAGGCGGACGTCGGGCGGATAGTCTCCATATATACTACGCATTATTTGGCAACTTCGCGTTCGCAAATACGTAATTATTTGGGGCCAAATCATTCGCAAATACGCATTATTTGGCGACTTCGCGTTCGCAAATACAAAAAAAGTATAATCAGGTGGGGTCGGCTACCACCCCGCCCCACGTAGCGAGCAACCATATGCAACAGCTACCACACTATTGCACCAACCAATCTCGCCACCGCCGCAGATTAAGGCGCTGATTATAAAATTATCTACTTACTATAAATAATATTAGCAGTATAGCTTCCTCTTACTTGAACATATCCTGCACCCTTAACAAATTTGTATGTTGAAATACCATTCACTCCAACATTTTTGATATTTGCCCCATAGGGAAGTTTCATAAAAGCAGAAGCAATGGCGTCACCCTTTGTATATCCGGCGCCAGCTTGAGAAGTTGTATACCTGTACTCTCCAGCAAGAGATGTAAAACTAAACAGAGTGGACAAAGCAATAGTAGTAATAATTTTCATAGTTGTTTTATAGTTACAATATTATAATAGCTTCTTTTGTTTTTCTTGTCAAGTATAGTTTATCGGCCGGCGTTTTAAGATTATATTAAATTAATTAAAATACTTATAGATCTATATGGATAGATTGTTATTGATTTAAATTAATTAAAATTGTTTATTATTGCTCTACTTCTTTCCAGATGGTTTGCCCGCTCATGTCGTCGTACTTGATCGACTCCCTCATTGCAATCTGATAAACCCAGTAGGCAAACTCAGTAGGAATCCTGGATGCCAGATCGCCTATATAATAAAAGAAATAAGACAATACTCTATATAGATAAATATACAACATGTATTTCATTTTATTTATTTAATTTTTATTACACATTATTTGGCGATTTGCCATTCGCAAATACAGAATGGAGCCGGCGCCCGGATTCGAACCGGGGACCGACGGTTTACAAAACCGTTGCTCTACCACTGAGCTACGCCGGCCGGTATATATTATTTGCAAAAAATTCATTCGCAAATACGGGATTTTATTTAATTATTTTTTATTTATTCTATGCAACGGAAGTAAACCTACTATTACACCTAATAAGATCATGAGCATTATCTCCATGAAATTATTATATTGAAAAATTAATCTGCTTATATTATTTGGCTTTTTCTAATTAGTAAATTCGGAAGAGGAGAGATTCGAACTCTCGGAGGCTTTCGCCTCGGCGGTTTAGTAAACCGCTGCAATAGACCGCTCTGCCACCCTTCCATTATAATTCGGACAGAGTAGGATTCGAACCCACGGAACCTTTCGGTCCTCCTGATTTCAAGTCAGGTGCAATAGACCAACTCTGCCATCTGTCCATAAGAACTATTATGTATCATTAAATAGTACTTTCAATATATTATACTATTATTTGCAACTTATTCATTCGCAAATATAGGAAAGTATATATTTAATTAATTTTAATTAGATTTAATTCAATTTATTTAATTTTAATTCATTTTTATTTGCAAACCTAGGCGCCAGCCGTATCGGCCCTAGTGGAAAAGTTCATTTCCGCCGCTGAGTTTTGATATTTAATTAATTTTTATTCAGATTTATTTGGCTAAGTTTCGCCCACTTTAGCACTATAAAGCATTTTTCATAGTAGGTAAAGAAAGAAAAGCCCTAGTATAATGAAATATTTATTTTGTATAAAATTATTTTTTGCTTGACTTTATTTTAAAATTATATAAATCGAAATATTATTAATCAATTTTTATCATCCAAACAAATACATTCAAATACATTCATTCTCTTATATATTCTCTTATTCTTTATCCTTTATTCCTTGTATTGTTTTACTCTTATTTAGTATACCTTTTCTTCTCTTGTTTTATCTATTCATTTTTTGTAATTTCCCCTACGTACAGGGGTATATTTTGTCTATTCAAAAGATGATTGAAATACAGGGTGAAAATAGGGCGTTGGAATAGGCTGTTGGTGGGAGTTGAAGAGGTGGGTTACTGGGGTAAAAAAATTTAAAAACTTCAAGCCGCGCTGGATTTTTATTATTTATACAAATAAAAGCATTTATATATATGAAAAACCTTTAATATATAAATTATAATTAGTTAACTTATATCTTATAATATTTATTAAATAGCTTATTTTTTATAAAATGAAAGTATATACATATTACGAAGATATAAATCGATGGTTCGAAAAGCAAGATGAGCTTTTGGCAATTTGGAAAAAAAGTTGGGAAAGTAAAGGATTTGAAACAATAGTTCTAACCAGAGCCGATGCTGAAAAACATTCGTTTTATAATGAATTTGTAAATAGATTAAATTTAATTCACGAAAAAATAATAGGAAAGCCCGTCACTAGGTATGGAATGGCTTGTTGGCTTCGCTGGCTAGCATATGCAACACTTGATGAAGAGAAGTTTTATGTTTGTGATTATGATGTTATAAATCATAGTTTTAATCCGACTGATCCAGTCGAAGAGCTTTGTTTGCTGGACGGAGATTGTCCGTGCATAGCAAGCGGAAAACCGAGTCAATTTTTACAACTTTGTAAAAAATTTTTGAAAATATCTGAAGATAATATTGATTCATTTATAAATGAAAAAGACAAATTAATTATCTTTAATAAGAACGGGGATAAAATTTCATTTCCGCATTTTCACGATCAAGAGTTTTTTATTTTTTGCAAAAAAATAAATTTAAATGTAGTTAAAATGACAAGAGAAAGAGATAAGTTTCTTTCCGTTCCAATAATAGAAAACTTTTGGCAAAGACAAGTTGTACATTATGGATTAAATCTATGCGTGCAATATTGTGAAAAAAACGGGATAGATTACCATAATCATGATGCAAAAATAAAAGTTATTGAAAAACACCTCGTATAATCAAATTAATGGAAATAAGATCTTTTTGCCTTTGTTTAAAGGCTAATGTATTGTATTGTAATAATTTTATAAGTTGTGCCCCCGGAGGGATTTGAACCCCCAACCAATCGGTTATGAGCCGACTGCTCTGACCATTGAGCTACAAGGGCTAAGGTTGGTGCAAGGTGCAGGAATCGAACCTGCGCTCGGTCCACATCTAGGACACACGAGGTATAAGCTCGTCGGTACTTCCAGTTATACGAACCTTGCTAAAATTGGTACTCGAAGTGGGACTCGAACCCACACGGTCTTTAGACCAACGGATTTTAAGTCCGTTGCGGCTGCCATTACGCCATTCGAGCTTTTTATTCATTTTTTGTGAAGTTTGGCGCGCTCTGCTGGACTCGAACCAGCTACCCACAGCTTAGAAGGCTGTTGCTCTATCCAGATGAGCTAAGAGCGCATGGTTTAAAATTATGCCTTTTTTAATTCTTTTTCAAGGGAAAAACCTGCTACATAAAGAGCGTGTTCCAGAGCTTGGATATAATCACGGGCTTCAATAAAGGTAGAAAGACCAACAGAAACAGGAACTTTTTCAATACAGGTAAGCTTCCAGCTTTTAATAGGTTTGAAGACAGAGCGTCGTTTAGCTTTTTTCTCTAGTCTTTCCAAGGAAAGGTTGTTTATGGTTTTGAGCTGGTATTTGGTTGACATGATATGAATATAATCTGTATTTATCGCAAAGTCAAGTTTTTTTACAAGAAGTGTAAATATTTTATATGAATAAGAGTTGTATATGCATTGTATCTAGAGTGGTAAATATCGAATGGCTAAAATTTTTATCTAAATTTAATAATTATGACGTTTATATTGTAGCTGACGACAATAGTCAAGACTACAAAGAAAAATATAAAGAATTTTCAAAAGTCAAAATAATTCAATTTGATGACGAAGAATGTGAGAAAGCTGGATTTGCAGGTTTAACAAAAGGAATAGAACCAACTTCAATCATGGAAGGGAAAAAAGGTAAATCAGTATGGGCTTGGGATAAAGCTTTTTATTATTTTGCAATTAAAAATAAATCTTATGAGAATATGTGGCTTATAGAAGAGGATGTATATGTTTACGACGAAATGTCTTTTATTTATTTAGATAAAAAAAATATAGGCATAGATTTAGTATCGCCTACTATTAGTCAAGATTTTGTAGATGCTGGTTCAAATGAGTATTATCCTAATGGCTGGTGGTGGAGAAAAATATGTGTCGTTAATAAAGGTATGAAATATGAATCTCCTGATTTTTTAAGATGCCTTGCCTTTCACGTAAGAGTATCGAAAAAAATGATTGAAAAAATTAAAGAATACGTAGGTCTCTATGGATGCTTATTCTTTCACGAGGCATGTCTTCCAATGATTTGCAAAATGAATAATTTAAGTTTTTCTAATCCAGATGAACTTTCAATTTCAATACCCTGTAGGGAGCTTCCAGAGTCTAGAAAAGATGGCATTCTTAGTTTTAGGAAGTATTATTTTTTTCATCCTATAAAAAATTTGGAGCGCCATGAAAAGTACAGATTAATTTGCAGCGATATGAATAATACAGATTAAAAAACTTTATAAATTATACTTTTGATCAATATAAAAAGTAATGGGTGATAATTATATACTTGTTCCGCATTTTTATAGATTAAATTGGGCGCGTGAAATGAGCGAGTTTTTAAAAATTTCTCAAGGTTTTGAGTATATTGGAAAAGATCTAGGGTATGGCAACTATTTAAAAGCTGGACAATTAAGAGATCTGTATTTGAATTACTTATTGGATAATACTTCTAAATACAAAGGAAGAACTTTATTTTTTGTTAATTTAAATGATTATATATTCTATAGCAGAAGAAAGGAATTAAGAGATGTTTTTAATATTTACGGCTTTATGCGTGGTAGTAGGTTTTTTGATGGTGAGCCTGGCAACAATATGTTCTCCAAAGACTCTCTTTCAGATATTCAGCAGATTGAGGCTCAGGGGCTTACAGAGGCGGACAAAGTTTTCGTTGGTAGCAAGGCATTCGGCAACTTCTTATCTATCCAAATCCCAAGTTTATACGCAAAAAAAATAGAGATAGTTGGTATTCCGATTTTTATAAAGCCAAAATTGGATAATCAAAAAACGAAAAACTCTATTATTTGGAATCACAGATTACAGAAGCAGAAGAATCCTTGGGTTTTATTTAAGTTGCAAGATTTTGTAAAAAGAAAGATTTCAGTTTGTGCTCCAGAAGCTTTATCTGCCGCGTATTCAAAAGAAATGAAAGAGCATGAAAATATTTTTCGTAGAATTATAAGAGATAATGGGAAGAAAAGAGATAGATACTTGGAAGCATTAAAAAATGCAAAAGTTGTTTTTAGTACCTCACAGCATGAGACTTGGGGAAACTCAATGATAGAAGGAATAATGAATGGGGCGTGCCCATTTGCTCCGGATGGAAAGCTTTGTTCTTATATGGAGTTATATCCAAAAGAATTCTTATACCCTCAAGAATTATTAATCAAAGAAAAACACGAAGAAACCATTAGTGATAACATGATTCAGTTATCATATTTACTAGATCAATTCTCTAGGGAAGACTATTCCAGTTTATTGGAAAATTTGCAAACAGACCTATGGAATAGGTTTAATTGCAAACGATGGTTGAAAAGTTTATTTTAGACCCATAAACATTCAAATCCAGCATGATAACTGGTTTGTTGCGCATTGTCCATGAAATGAGCTTCAAGATCTCCACCCTTTGTCCAAAAGCTATAAAAGGTTTTTGCTAAAATGTCTCCAGCAAAGTATAGCGCGTCTTCATTATTTTTAAATAATACGCTCCTAATGTCATAATTATCATTAGCAAGATTTTTTAAATTGTTTGAAAATTCAATAAAACTAGCAGGAAAAGTTGCTATCTTTTTCTTCAAACTGATCTTTACATTTTCAGGAATGGAATTATTAATATTTTCTAGAATTGACATTGTCATTTTTTAAGTTTTTTTAAACAATACGAGACAAGAAAAAACACATAAATTAATATAAATAAAATTTGTAAGGCAAATTCAATCATGATATTTAATTACTCTGGTAATTTCTGGCTACTCGGAGACCTACAACGTGCTT
>Ga0078894_10000720_pt1 | contig 23650 bp, 41 predicted proteins | sample LauGreSu1BDMLBSD_2_FD_67506 | JGI IMG/M metagenome (GOLD analysis project Ga0078894, IMG submission 67506) | Freshwater lake microbial communities from Lake Michigan, USA - Su13.BD.MLB.SD (version 4) (version 4) | ecosystem: Environmental > Aquatic > Freshwater > Lake | place: Lake Michigan... | reverse complement strand
GATTTGACCATCTAATTTGTCGTGTCTCAATAAAAGTGAGTGGTAAAGTCTTGCCTTTTCTTCGTTATTCATAATTTTAATTTTTAAAACTTTGTTATTTATCTAAACCTAATCTAGATCTAAATCTGGAATGTACCGTACCAAACATATTTGATAATTCTTCGATACAATCCTCAATTTCAGTTATCTGATTATACACCTCTTTAACTAATTCGTCTAAAGTCATTTCAAATGATAATCCTTGTCCTCCTGAATATAATAATCTTAATCTATTATTTAACTTTTTTAAAGAGTCTTTATATTTTTTTATTGACTCCGCAAAATCATCATCTAAATATATTTCAGATTCTAAACTTTCTATTTGTTGTATATCTTCATAAATTTTATGTGAAAAATTACTCACAAAATTTAATATGTGTTGTTTGTTATAATTTTCTTGTGAAGTAAATTGTAAAAAACTATTTAAAACTTCTACTGTCTCCGCAAATGAATGTAATAATCTACCTTGTACATTCTGTGCGTGAATATTCATAATATTTTTATCATCGTAACCACCAGCCTCATCAATTATTTTAGATAGTTGCGATTCAGTAATTTTTATTTTCATAACTTTTTTATTATAAATATTAAAAATTATGGTAAAATATTTTTTTATATGAAATATATTTACTACATTTGTTCTATAAAATTAATAATTATGAAAACGTTAATTTCTTTGTTGGTAGTTTTGTCGATGTCTTCCGTACTCAATGGACAGTGTTTACACCCTAAAAAAACTCATTGGGATCTTACCGAAAGTTTGGGCAATACAGACACAAAAAGAGGGTTTGCCGTTGTTGTAGATTTCCCTCACACTGATTATGTTCAGTCTAAGGTTAAAGTCAATAAAGTCACACAATCTAAATGTAATTCTAGAAGTGATAAATCTAATTATTATTTTTTTGATTTAGAAAATAAAATGATCTACCATTACGATTGTTTCGGTTTAGTTAAATCTTATGAGATAAAAAAATATAAACATAAGAAAAACTTTGTTTTAGTTACTGTCGATAATGGTGTTGTAAATAAAATTAATTTTAAAATTACTTTTGGTGATCAGGCAACATTTTCTGAAGTTAAATATTACAAACATAAAAAATATAGTGAGATATTCTACGCTAAACAATGTAGTTATTACTCAAAACCATAAACCGATGGATTACCCATCGGTTTTTTCTACTTCCTCAATATTTAATTGTCTATCTCTTAGTGATTGAATTTCTTTAAGGAATTCTTCTTGAAAGGCTTTCTGGTATCTTCTCTGTTCTGCCTTAATTCTTTGAGTTCTGGCTTTCGCCTTTTCTTTTTGATTTTTTCTATGTTTACTTTTTGGCATAAAATTAATTTTTATACTTCAATTATAGTATTAATTTTATAAAATGTCAACTATTTATATATATGAAATTTATAGATATTCTTTTTGAAAACAATGAGATTACATTTCAAAAAAAATGTGAAATCACAATTATAAATGATTTTGGTGAGTCAGTGATTATTGATTGTGAAGTACCATCTACAGAAGAAGAGAAATCAACTGGTTTAATGTATAGAGATAACTTATGTGACAATTGTGGGTTATTTTATGATTATGTTGATAGTGGTTTTTGGATGAAGAATGTAAAGTTCCCAATAGAAATGATATTTGTTAATGGTAGTGAAATTGTTGATATAGTGATTGCACATGCAAATGATGAAACAATTATACATCCATCAAAACCATCTGACGGAAATATAGAAGTTAATAAAGGTTTCTGTGAGAATAATGATATTTCTGTGGGAAATACTTTTTATATATCATAAATTTCAGGATTTTCTTCCCCAAATCTTCTAACTAGTCTTCCTGCCATTGAATTGGCTTCGTCTTCCCAAGGGGAACCTTCCTCACCTTCACCTCTATTTCCTCTTAAATCCCCTCTAACATTTTGATTGTGGTGTACCATTTCATGCGCGATAGATCTAATAATGTCAGGTATTGCCCTATTTTTTTTAACTACAGTTATTTCTTTACCATCAATATCATAATTTGCCAACGTTTCTACACTGTCAGTATTATCAGTTAAGTTCACTCTGAAGTCATCACCTAAAGATAATTCGCGTTTACCAAAATCTATAAAGTCATCCACAATACCTTCAAAAATATTACCCATATTTTTAACAATTTCATCTTTATTAATAGATATGTCATCGTAGTTAGATGAAAGTTTAACACCCAACTCTTTTAGTTTTATAGGTAATAAATTATAAAATTTATTTATAACATATTCCATCTCTTCCGTATTCTCAATACTATAACCCTTGATTAATTGTGACATTATGGCAACCCTTATGGAAGCCTTATAAGTTTCTTTTGGGATATTGTATGATTGATCACTGATTCTCCAAAGAAGTGGTGTCAATAAATTAGGTATTTCTTTAGATCTTATCATCATGTCTTTAACAGGTATAATCCATTCTCCATGTTCACCAGATTCCTCATCATAAATTAGATAACCTTTATCGGTTAAATCGTCCAACCAATCGTATATAACTTCTAAATAAAATTCATCATAATCGTAATCATAATCAGGTTTGTTAATACGGAAATAATAATCTGTATCGTAATCATCACTATCATTATCTACCACAGAATCCCAACCTAATTTTCTATACTCATCTGGATTATGTCTGATCTCTTCTATTTCATCATCAAAAATATTTAAATCCTCTAATTCAGAAACACTACCAAATCGAACAAGATCTTCATATGGTGAAGTTATATATACATCATCAATAAATTTTTTAACTATATAATCTAAATATTTTTTTAATTTAGGGTTTTCTATTTCCTCCCTTAATATATGTCTAATAATTCTTCTCATAATTATTCACCATCTTTTATTCTTTCAAATTCATCTAAACCTACAATTAAATTTAATTTCCTACCATTTTCCCATTCCATTATTAAATGATCTTCATTATATCCACTTACGGTTTGTATTTCTCTTATAACACCTATAGTGTTTGGTGCAATTGGGTTGGGATCATCTTCCATTTTAATTAAACGTATAGTATCTCCTGGAATTGCGTATTTACCATCACCATAATTTTGTCTACACCAACCTCTTAAAATATCATAAAATTCTGTAGTGTTTTGATCAACACCATAATGATTAATTAAATCTTCCGAAATATTCAAATTAGATATCGTCATAATATCTTTAAAAGAATTAAAATTATAATTAGGTAATGTATTTTTATTATAATCTTTATTTAAAAAATTTAATACTTTACTTTGAAATGGTGTCATACTATGGGTTTTCTACTTTAACTTCGCCATCTGTAATTATTTTTTTAGGATTAGAATATGGCATACCCTCTCCGTCTTCTATTTCGATTTCTGGATACATATTTAAAAGATTCTCGATAGTCTTTTGTATCATAGTTAATCTTTTATGTTCTACGTCCATCCCACCATTTTTAGTAAATCTTAAGGCTGGTGCGATAGTACCTTCATTAAGTTCTAATAATCTAGTAATAACGTAAAGCCAAGCTGTTGGTTCATGTACTGCAACTCTTTCAAAAATTTCTGAAGTATCTATGGACACATTTTTAAGGTTAGTAGTATATTCTTCTTTTGCGGCAAGATAATCACGCTCTACCTTTTTAAATTTTTCTTTCATTTTCGAAATGTCTAAATCATTTTGTATAGAAGTTAGAACTAAGTTATTTTTATACTTCATTTCCCCCAATATACCCTTTCTACTAATATCTTCGGGAGAATCGTCAATATTATTTAATGATATTTCAAAAACTTTAGTTGCGAAATTTTGTGTGGATGAATTATAAAGTTTACCTATTATAAAAAAATTTGTTTCAGGTTCTTTTATACCTTCTGATAAATAGACATTACTATACCACAATTCATGATACCTTTGATATTCTTTACTGTATACTAAATCGTCTATATTAAATTCCACTAATCCTTTAGAGTCGGGAACTGATTTTAACTCTGATATAATGTTACTAGTATATGTAATACCTTTCATGTCTCTGAAAGTGACATAAAATTTACCATACATCACTATCTCCTCTAAACCACCTATTTCATATGTGTCTTGTAAATTAAATGATATGCTATTTGTCATAATTTATTTTTTTTAAATTGGATTATATTCACCCATTTTAAAGGGTTCTAATATTGGGTTTATTGCGTGTAACGAATAACTACCATCTGGACGATACTCTGCGTAAACAAATTCTGCCCCTAATACTTTATTTTCTCCATCGGCAGTGTAGAAAAAATCAGATATAAATGGATTATATTTTATTTCTTCTGCCATATTTTTTAAGTTAACTGGATCATCAGGTAAATTTTGTACCACACCACCAACACCAACTATTTGTTCACGTTTAGATATTTCACCAGCATCTTTTGTGGTTCTCATAATATTATGATAACCTGGACTAATGTCGAAATTTATATTCCCACCTAATAGTATATCATTAGTGTATCCGATTATTCCAGGAGTTGAGTGTTTTCTACCCCTCTTAGTTCTTCCGTATACACCAAACGCACCGTTTTTATTATGTTTAATGTTGTGCCTATTTGTGTGAAACCAAACTTCTTTACCCATTAATTCAGGAGAATCACCTTCTAAATATGCATTTTGCGCTTTTTGGGCAACAACAGGTTCATCCATTTCTGGGTGATATGGTGGGGTTTCATTAATTAAGTTACCCCTCATTTCCATAAGAAGATTAACTTTTTTTATATTACTTATTTTATCTTTTGTTCTCATATATTATAAATATAACTTTTTATTTAATAATTTAATCTATCTGAGAGTATTTCGTTGAAATATGCCCAGTTTAAATCACCAGCACCTCCATATCTAAAATGTTTATCTGTATTAATTCGTATTAAATCGTCAGGGAAAAAGTAATTATATTGACCACCCCAACCAGATTGTTCTTTTTCTTTAATACCAACAAAAATATCAATTAAGTCGGGATAATAACTATATAGTGCATCTTCTAAAACATCTTGAAACCATTCACTATTTGCTAATTCACCAATCTCTAAATTACCAACAAATTTTATCCCACCTTTTTCATCTTCTTCTAGTTTTCCATTAAATATGGAAAGGTAGTCCATTACACTGTTTTCAAAATCTGAATGTAAGTATTCAACATCTGCACTGTTTTGTGCCTCTGACGCAGAACACCCAATTTCACTACCATATTCAGATTTAATAAATTCGTAAAAATCCTCCTCACTACCTTCATCATCTAAATTCTCCTGATAATATTTTTCTTTTAGGGTTTCCATATTTTTCTCATCAATCTTATCAATCAACCAAGAATCTACATCCATACAATCATAATCATAATTATAATCATAGTCACCATTAAAATAATCCTTCACCATTTTTTGTATGTCATAATCTCTATCATCTGTGAAAAATTCTGATAAAGTATTACCATCAAATTCAAATGTTATATAAAACGGTGTTCTATTTTCATATTCAGTTAAATATTTTAATGCGATATTATATTCTTTTTCATACTGGTTATAATCACCATCAAAATTTTCTGCCAATTGTAAAACTTCTAATCTTTTAAACATATTTTCAGGATCCTTATCTAAAAAATTAAAATATTTTTCATAAACTTTTGGTGGAAATATGTCATCTTTGGTGTAATCTTTATCATCATCACCATTTTCGAATTCTCTTAATATAATTTTTATTCTATCTATCATAATCCATATTTAGACTTAGTTGCATTATAATTTTGACTAATTTCTGTTGTATTTAAACCTTTTGTGTAGAAATAACAAGCCCCTATTTTACCATTAAGGTATAGTGAACTCACACCATTACCAATATAACCTAAATAAAATGGATTGTTTTCATTATATGAATCGTTACCATGTGAATTAGTTATATATTCTGTTTCGTTAACATATACCTTAGTTGTATTTGATGTTGAAGTTATTTGAGATATAAATGTCAATAAATACCAAGTATTAGTTGTAACTGTTAGTGTGGAATTACTTATTTTCTGTACTGCGGTACCATTTGTAACACACCTAACAACACCGCCATTAGAAAATAAACCACCCCAATATCCATCAAATCCAAATGAACTAGATAATTTACCAAAAACAGGTATCTGTTGGTTAAGTCCCCCTAAAGAATCAAATTTAACCCAAACTTGTACAGTTTTTTGTGTGGTAGTAGAAAGAGATAAAGAAGAATTGTGTGGTACACTAATAGTATCATTAACCCCATCAAAATCAAATATACCACCATCAGTAGATAACCAAGTTGCGCCATTTATTGTTGCATTATTTCCATTACCCGTTTCATCTGACCAAGATCCACTAGTGTAATTAGAGGCATCTAACTCCATAAATAAATTATCAGTCACTATTCCAGTACTAGTACCATCCCAAGAAGTCCAATAACCATTATTATTCAAATAAGTTTTACATTCATCCCCTGTGGTAAAATTTTGACCAAATAAACCGTTAGTTAATGTAATGAAAGAATTTTCTGTTTTAGAAGAGGATCTCCAAAAACCAATATATGATGGTACATTATCTGGATTAGGTTGAGTACCTGAAAGTGTTGTATGTGTGATCACGTATCCTAAGTCCTCATCTGGACCATTCCACCAACGAACCCCACCCGCATTTTGTGAATAATTTAACGATGAAGAAACACCCACTGCGATGTCCCCTACCTGATCAGTACCTGATATAGTAGTACCTGAATTATATGCAAATGGTCTAGTTGTTGGCATTATAAATCTTCTTCTATTCTATACATTATATAATTATAAACTTCTCTATAATCATTTTCATCCATCATTGGTAAGAAATTATAACTGGTGTCATTGTGTGCATCATGACTAGTACCAACGCCAGTATCCTTTATAAATTTTATAAACTGATTAAAATTTCTTATATTAAATTTTTTACCTCTATAACCTTCCACATAATATGGATCATCTTCATACTGAATGTAATCTTCATACAGTACCCAACCTAAATTATAGACAAAATTTTCTTTTCTTAAATATAAACTTATTTTATTCCATATCAAATTACTTTCTACAGAATTTAAACCGTACTGGTTTTCAATATATGAAATCAAATAATTGTGTATATAACCATCATTTCTTAATAAAACATTAATACCCTGACTTTTACTGTATTTATCTATATCACCTAAATCCCCATTATAGATATTAAAATGTAAATCACCGTCTTTAAAAAAGATATCTTTCTTTAAGATACCCACTATTCTATTAATTAAAACCTCATTTATATCACTATTGTTCATATATTCACAAAATACAATTTCTTATTTTTATATAAATATTGGTTTTTAATTTAAAAATTTGTATATTTGTACTCAAATGAGAAAAAAAGTAAATACTGAAACACCTAAAGAAACTTCTCCAAAAAAAAGAGAAGAGGTAAAAAATCCCTCAAATATTATTAGAAACTCATCTAATGATACTAAAGTTAAATGGGATAAAGTAAAAGGTATAAATGGTAAGATTGTTAGATATAAAATGGACGATCCTGAAAGAAAAGAATACCTCTCTAAAAAAAATTACCGCCAACTGTGTGTTGCAATTGACGGTAATGATTTATATTTCTATTACGAAATTTTAAATTAAGGATTGTTTCTGTTAAATTGTGAACTAGCGTTTCGTTGTGGTCTTTGTTGATTTCTATCATTGGATACCGAATTTTCCAGATCCTCAATTATAATGTCGTTTGTATCGATAACCATTCTATACGCTTCTAACGCATCGTTTATATGTGTGGACAACCTGTCAAAAGAAACATTACTCATACTTGAGGTGTTAGATCTATCTAATATTCTTTGTAAATCTCTAACCGCACCTTCTAAGTCTTCATTAAGTTCTTTTAATTGTGAAGTCATTTCATATGCATATTTGGTATAGTTAAATCCAGTACCCTTAAACATACCACCAATACCTTTAATTGAAGAAATTAACCCCTCATCAACAGAAACTGATGAATTTTCAACTATTCTTTTTAAATCTTTTTGACTTAATTCTATAATTTTACCGTTCTTTTTTATTTTCATAACTATATTTTACATATAAATATGTTGACTATCATAAAAAATTCTACACATATGTAAAAACTTTTTTTTGTAATTTAAAAAAAATTTCGTATCTTTGTATTAAATAATACTACCTATGATTTTTAAATACACACAACCAAAGACAGAAAATGACATTAAATGTAGTGGTGATTGTATGGTTAGGGCAGTAACCATAATTACAAATTCAGATTATAGTAATGTACATAAACTTATGTACGAAAATGGGTGGAGGGCAACTCGTAGAAAGTCTGATAAGGATTGGGAAAAACAAATTACTAAAACATTAGACGATTTAGGTTTCACTTATGAAAGGATTTCATTTCCAGGTATTAAAGGTGAAAAAAGAATGACGGCAAAAACTTTAGTTGAGAATGACCCAGAAGGAAAATACATTATTAGAGTTTCTAAACACGTTGCTGCATTGGATAGTGGTGTCTTATTAGATACTTGGGATTGTTCAGATAAATGTATATACTTTGCATGGAAAATAAAATAAAAAAGAATTGTAAGGAATGTCCGTGGGTTGTTAGAAATAAAAACAATGACTCAATTGTTAACCACTCAAAAAGGTTGAATAAAAAACATAATTGCCATATGTTAATAACTGGTACAAATAAAAAACTCTGGACTTTGGATCCAGAGTTTGAATGTTTTGGTAGTATGGGTTTAGTATCTACCTGTAATATAAACAAATAAAACTTCAGGTATTCTAACACACTGTGTCATATTACCGTTACCATCAACACACCCAATTACTTCTAAACTTCTTACCATATTTTTAATTTGGTTAGGCGCCTTTCTAGTTACGTTTTCTATATATTCCTTACTGTATAATTTTTGAGAATCGTAATAAGATTCTTCTATTATACCTCTTAATTGTTTCTCAGTTATAATTACTTTTTTCATATTAATAAATCATTTTAAAACCATCACAGTTCGCGTAACACCACTTACCTAAATAATTTATATATTTGTTGTAATCTGGATCTCCACCCGCAATAGGCATTTGGTTTATGTGGTGATAAGGAAAAGTTTCATTACATAATTTACAATCCCAATCCCTTTCGTTCACTACTTTACCTCCACCGATACATTTTTCAAATTTTAAATAATCGGGGGCTGGTACTAATATATTATCTTTAACACATTTTTTTAGTTTATCACAATCAACATCATCAATAGTTTTGATTGGATCAAAAATATCTATATCTTTAAAATCGTCATCATTCTGAAAATCATCATCACAAGGACAATCTAAACAAAATTTATCTTTAGGTAGTGAATAAGTGAAAGTTAAATTATCACACATTGCTTTCCATGTGTTATACCCTACCACACCATCAACAGTTAATCCTGGTATACTTCTTTGGAATTCCATAACCGCATCTTTTGTATGTGATTTAAAAATACCGTCACAAGAAGGATATTCTTTAGAACAACCTGCTCTCATCCCACCACCTTCTCGTTTAACGTTGAATCCGTTCGCGTCTAATAGGTGTTGTATCATTTTAACAACATCACCTCTCGAACCAGTCTTAGCAACTTTTAATTTACAAATTATTTCACATACTGTGTCTTCATAGGATATTATACCCATAAAAGATTCATTTAAAATTTTTTTAGAAATTCTATTTAATTGACTTTCTGTTAATCTAAATACTTTTTTCATATTATTATATTTCTTTTTCCATATTTCCACCAGAACGAACCCAATCATTTAATAATGTTGCATATTCCTCTTCAGTCATATTATCTTTTACATCCCCCAACCAATTATCGAACTCTTCAATATTAAGGGTTGATAAATCACCAAAACCAAATTTATATTTCATAGTTTGTAAAACATTATCTATATCTATATTAGATTCGTTTAGTAACCTTTTGTTTAGTCCCTCTATTATAATTCTTTTTTGTTTTGATAATCTACCCATAGTTTTATATATAAATATACAGTTTAAAGATAATGTTCTTTTTTATTATTGATTATACCTCATAGTAAAATAATCTCTACCTAACTCATATATACCTTTATGATCTAAAAGTACTGATAAATTAACTAACCTTTCATATTCTTCTGACGGTACCATCATCATTTTAGTATTATATAATAAAATATCTTCTTTAAATCCTTCTTCGATATGATAATCGAACTCAGACATTTTATCGAAATCATTTTCATAAATGTCATCATCGTCTCCTGTCACAATCGCAAAATTAAAATTTTTATGGGATAAAGGTAATGTATCTTTAATTACATCTTCCCTTTCACTCATTCTACCCCAAACTTTAAATGCACCTTCTCTAATGTCACCATCTCTAGAAATCATTAACCCTTTAGGATATGAATACATTAATGCTGCCTCTAATATTGTAGGGCCATAACCTTTTTCTGCCGCAATCATAGGGAAATAATATGAATCTTTACCTTCGGATAAACTTATAAATGCTAATACATCATCATCATCTATATTAATTATAGTTAATGAGTCATTATAGATAGATAAAACCGTACTGTCTGGTATAGTAGTCATTTTCCTATATTCTTCTTTTAATATGTTCTTTATAATATCCCTCATATATTATCTACAAAAGGTACTTTGAATCGCTGCCCACCATGTATTAGACTCATCAACCTCAGAATCCCCACTCATTCCGTCATTTTTAACTTCTTTTCTAATTTCTTCTGTCACATCTTTCCACATTGTTAACGGTTGTTCAATTAACTTCCACCCTTTAGGGTTTTCTGATGGGTACCCCAAATAATTAATTAATAAATTAATACCATCTTCATATCTTTTAACAGACATAATATTACATATGTCGTTACTTCTATTGATTTCTTCTTTTAATATCTTCTTAATTAATAATTTCATATATAATAAATATTATTTTTTATGTAAAATTTGGTTAAATGAATTTTTTTTTATACATTTGTCTTAAATAGATATTTATGAAAACAATAATTTTAAGAAATCTTAAAGGTACTGATAGAGTAGTGACTAAATTTTTGATTCTACCGACAAAAATTGGTGGTGGTTGGAAATGGTTACAGACTGTAACTTTTACAGAAGATTTTATTAACAATAAATGGGTAAAAATTTAAAGATATGAAGTTAAGTGATCTTTGTGAAATCAAAATTAATTTTCCTGAGGCAGATTTTTGGTTAACTAGAAAGGGTAGTGGTAAAATGGTGGGGTATCCTGTTAAAGAATTTAACCCAGAAAACATAGGTATTAAAGTTATTGCAACTGATGTTTTGTTACCAGAATATCTTTACTATATAATGTTAAACTTATACAATCACGGAGTATTCGAAAATAATTCTGTGGGTTCCCTGTCTTTAAAAAACATTAGGGTTGAGGATATTAAAAATATTAAATTAAGATAAAAACCCACCATAGTAGCGAACTTGGTGGGTTTAATTTGTCCGTAGACAACAACGGCCCTAATCCGTTTTATTTTAAATTTTATTATAAATATTTTGTTTATTAAAATTTTTTTTATAAATTTGTTTTAAAATTATATATTATGAAAAAGTTAGTTTTAGTTTTCTCAGTTTTGTTATCTAGTTTTGTCTACTCACAAAATAAAATAGATACAATTTATGTAGTATGTGTTGAAAAATCCAATTCAAACGGACAACAAAATTTTATTGTCGGCACTAGTGATGGGAATGAATACCTTACTAATTATAAACATTCAGTTGGTGAGGTTTTTTCATATTACGATTCTCTATCTAATACTTCTATACCTAAATGGGAATATGAAAATAGTCTTTTTGAAAAATTATATTTTTCTGAATATTTGTTTGATTCTAACTGTAAACCTGTTAGTGTAGTTTCTAGAAACTTATCTAACGATAAAAAATTCAAATACGAAATAGTAACAGACTCTAACATTACCTATTTCACCAACTATCCACCTAATGTTGGTGATGTGGTTTTCCATATCACAGAAAAAGGTAATTTAGTAAATGTGGTTAAACCTTTTAAAGTTAGGTAAATTATTTATTTGTATTAATAATATCATTAATTGGTTTATGTATACCTATACCAATACCACTATTACTTATTTTTGCACCACCATTACAGATTTTTTTAGAACCTGAGATTGACTCACCTTGTAGAAACAAAATATCACTATAAGGTATTTCATCACCTAAATTGTCATATTTTGCACCCACATCTGAACAAGCCACATCTTCTGATGAACCAGCGTTAGTCTTAGTTCTCTGCCAACCCATTATATTGACATTACTTAAAGGTTTAATCCATATCAATATTTTTCCATCAGTCATTAAGTCTTTTAATGATCTGTCAGAAAATTTTTCAATTCTTCCTACTTCATTAAACGCAGAAACCTCATCCTCATTTAATGTATTTTCTACATCATCAATATAATCTAAAGAATTGATTTCTTTAATGTAGACAATTGGTTGAAATATGTTTTCTGTTTTACCACCCCAACCATCAGAATCCATAGTCAATAAATTACCTAAATCGTCATACATCTCTAAGTTTTGGTTAGAGTCAAAACCAAACTTAACCTTAACATCGGATACAATATTTTTTAAGTCACTTTGTATTAATGGAACTAAAATACCATTTATTTTTTTTAATAATTCTTTAGTGTCTACAGTACTTTCATTTTCTTTTAGTACTCTTCTAACTATTCTATTAATATCACCTTCCGTAAGTCTAATAATTTTTTTCATCGTGTATATTTTTTAACAACCGTCAAATTTAACTCTATTTTGCACTCTTAGTTTTTGACCTGGGTAAATTGAATCCGCACCTCTTAACCCATTAAGGGCTTTGATATCATCTAAAGTAATCCCAAACGCTAATGCAATTGCCAACGCTTGATCACCAGATTTAACTGTATAACAACCAGTTTTTTTACCTTTTTTAATTTCTTCAGGTGTGGGTTTATTTGCTAAAGTCGCATCTTCAACCTCTTCTTTTAAAATTCTTCTAATTAAATTTTTCATATTTTATCTTTTTCTTCTAATTTTAAATGGTTTTCCCCCAGATCTTTTTTGATATGCGTCAAAAAATCTTCTAGACGATTCTTCGTCACTAGTATTTAAATCCCATTTATTTTTTCTATCTCTACCGTATTTACTGTCCCTAAATGAGTCAAAATCACCAAACTCCTCTTCTTCAAAGTCGTTATAATCTACACTTCCCATTCTATTGTTTCTATCTACAATAGTATTATCATCAAAAGTACCATAATATTCATCATCATCAGTTAAATCTTCATCATCGACTCTATAATATTTGTTAACTTTTTCTCTTTCTTCTGGAGATAAATTACCAAAATTTAAATTACCTGAAAATGGGTGACCATCATCCATACCACCTAATTCATTTAACATATTTTCTCTAATTACTCTTTTTACAATTCTTTGTAAATCTGATTCGGTTAATCTTACTACTCTCTTTTTCATATTTTTCTATTATTTAAATTATAAATATCATTAACAATTAAAATCTAACAATTTCATATCATCTAATACGTCATTTAAGACATCTTTTACTTCATCTGCCAATAAACCATCCGCCAAATCTAATAACATTTGATCTAAATCTACTATCCCACCAGTTAAATATGATAAATCCATACCAAATATAGAAACCGCAGTTAATAGTAAGTTAGAGTCAAATACATTTTTAGGTATATCTATTGTTATTTCATCAATTTGTAAATAATAACCTGATTTTTCTGGATTATCTTCATCACAAATGATAGTTAAAGTACCTGTAGCATTACCTTTTACATTCTCCGCAATTACTGGAATAGTTCCAGACATTGCAGGAATTGGATCCTGCCAAATTTTATAGTATGCCTGTGCAGTAACTTTTGGTACGTTTAAATCCATAGTTACACTAAATACGTTTTGATTGTCTGGTTTTGGTACTATATTGTAAACATTTGTTACTTTAATACCACCTACACCCTTTACACTGGTTAATCTAAACTCATACCCACCAGTCATATCTAAATAACCACAAAGACTCTTACAAGCGTCTCTACCTTTTTTACATTCTTTTGTACAACAATTATTACAAGTCCAGTCTATTGTGGAACAACCTCCGTGACAAATGTCGTATGCCACATCACAAGCCTCAACACACGCATCGTCAACAACACTCCATGTGTATTTGTCATGTACATAAACTTCATTACAAAATTCTATATCATTAATCACCGATGTTTTATCACAAGAAGAAGACACTTTAAATGTCATATCTTGAATCTGTGGGGATTGTATTATAGTATTAAGTGTTGTGAGAATTATATTCTCTAACGAATTATCATCCAAATTTTTTGGGGATTCTTTTTTAAATATTTTTCTAAATAAATTTTTCATAATTTCTTTTTAATAATAAATATAGTACTACTTTATAAAATATTAATTACCATATTTTAATTTAATTTCCCCTAATAAAATATCCTTCAATTTTAGAATATATTTTAAGAAAACTATCTGAGACTCCTCCCAACCTAACCCATAATTATCTGAGAAATAATTATATTCTCTATCATTAACTTCTGCAGCATCCCAATCCTCAATCTCATGTTTTGGATAATGTCCACTATCTGAGTACATTGGGAATTTTATAATTACTTTAATTTCTTTATAATTGGGATTGAACCCAAATGAATCGTGTGTGACTTTATATTTAGTATCTTTTATTAGAAAATCAACAACTTTATCTAAATATTTATCTACTTTATTATCATAACTCTCATTTATTTGATTAACATATGCTTTACCATCAGGATCTTCATATGAAACTAAATTACCGTCTTCATCGTATTTCCTCTCAACCCAGTCACCGTCACTATCTTCATAATATAACATACTGTGTTGTGGGAAGGAACCTGAATGAATAAACATACTTTCATCGGTTTCTACGTCAAATTCGTATATTATATCGTTACCATATATAAATTTAAAAATTGATTTCCAGTATTCTGCAGGAATTTCTAACCTCTTTAAATCCACTCTATATGGTTTTTGAAGTACTCTTGATATTCTATATAATTGTTCTTCGTTCACCTATTAAAATTATTTACATATTGGGGTAATTTCAACCCCTAATTTTTGGAATATCTCCGAAAGTAAAGAGTTTATTTTACCTTGTCCATATTCACCTCTCATTAGGTCTTCAATAGAATCTATTATCTCTTTAGATACTACCGCACCTCCCATTTTTTTCACAATAGGTGATGCAATATTTATGATTGCCTTACCTAAACCACTATCAAACTTACTATATAAGTCTTCTAAAACTGCGGATGGTGTTGATTTTGAATCTGCCGCCAATCTTTCTAAGAAATCTTTAATTTTTTTAGATGCATCTTCACCAGCCGCTTTAGGATTTTTACAAAACTCTTCTTCATTTTCTAAATTACTACTTAGTTGTTGTATTATACCTTCTAATCCAGCCCTATATTTGGTAACTAATTTAATTATACCTATATTAACCTCATCATCTTCAGTTAAATAAAATTTAGGTGTTTTAAAATCTTCTCTTTCTCCTTCGATTATGAGAGATCTCTTTTTCATTAATTCTAATTTTTCGTTAATTCTCTTTTTCATTATTCTTATTTTATTTTATTTATTCTTCTGGAAAATATATGTACAATTCAATAATATCGTATGTTCTGATATTATTAAATAAATTTGATTCTTCCGTTAGTATCATATCCATTATTGTTTCTTTTATTTCACCCTCTATTTCCCAACCAACATCACTATTCATAATTAGATCATCTGTTATTATAACTGGTTTGGTTTCACCATCCTCAATTAGATCAACAGTACCACCTTTTTCAATTTCAACATATATCCTTATCATTTCACCAAATATACTATGATCTAATGAAACAGATGCCTTAGTATATTGAATAAAACCAATCTCAGTTACTTTAAATAAAAAATCATACCCTCCAGAATAAGGATATGAAGTAGTATCAAAGAACTGACCCTCTAATTTTTTCAAACCATTAACCTCAAAGTCTACGATACCGTTTAAGTATTCATCCTCAGTTAAACCATATACCTCAATAAAATCACCCCTATCTTTTAAAGCCCATGAAGGATTAAATAATTTATTTAATAATTTTTTAATGTATTCGTTCACTGATAATTTATTTTATAATAATAAATATTATGGAAAATAAAAAAACCCCTTTAAGGGGTTTTTGATATGTGTGTAGTTTATATATTTAAAAAGTTAATTCCACTATTTTTATATCATATGATTGGTTAAATAGTGTAAAATTATTGGATCTAACTGTTGATGTTATGCTAACCCTTTTTTCCTTACCATAATCTTCTTTACCAAGACTAATAATGTCACGAACAAAAATATTATAAAGTTTATTATAGTTAGGTAACAATAATAAGTTTATATCTAAAGGTCTACAATACTTATCTTTAAAAATAAATTTAATTAATTTTTCTTTTAGTATTTTGTTCATATCCATAACAAACAAATCCCACACATATTTAAACTCATCTTTGTTTACGTTCATCTCCTCTACAAAATATGTGTATACTCTACAAACAACTTCTCGAATAAATTCTGAAAATTTCACTTTATTACTTTTATGTGGGTAAGGAAATGATTTACTTCTATCTTCTACAATGTCATGTTTATAAACAGAGTCACTTAAAGTGATAAGGTCCATAATTGTACTTTCATAGTCTACACTATGTTCATTATGTAAGTCTAAATCGTCAAAGAAAATTATAAAGATTTGTCCGTTATCAGAGTAATAACTATTCATATGACCATCAACCTCTATATGGAAATTGTGGAATTTATATATTTTCTCAATAAACCGCCTATTAATCATGTAACAAAAATAATAAAATTTTGTTACAATGTCAAATTAATTTATTCGTGAAAAGTAACAAAGTATTCTATCACACCACCAGAAGAATATCTTACAGGCATCACTTTTTCATTATAACCTGCTTTATCCTCATATGCGTCTATTACTTCTTGTTTTCCAGCCTCACCACCATTCCATCTACCTCTTCTTTCTAATTTCCAACTCTTTTCAGATGATTCTAATGGGACACCAATAGTAAATTCATTACCTGACTTTTCAAAATCAATTAAATCGATGTCAGGTTTTAATTTTTTACCTTTAAGGTATTTGTTTATCTCATATGTTAAAACATTACATAACTGATGTATTGAATCACCAGAACCGCACTTACCGTGTTTAATTAGATACCCTGTTGAAGGTCCGTCATATGAAACAGAAAAATAAGTATCACTTTTGTCAACAGTTATTTTAGGTCTACCATTGGTTCCGTTGAAGTATGATGACCCACCACAATCACCCCAACAGTTACAACTGGTACAACAACTTGGTTTCGCAGATACAGATTCTTCACCTTCTGTATCTCCTTCATATGTTTCGATTTCCTCAATTAAATTACCGAACATTCTCTCTTCAGTAAAAAGAGATTTCATCCTACTAATCTCTTCATTTAAAGTATGTATAGATTTTTTCATTGTATTATCTTCTTTTATGAGTAAATCTACTAACAACCCTTTTTTTATTCATCTCATCTACTCTTTCTCTACCCACTTGTCCTGATAGTTCGGCACCAACTGTACCACCTAATCCTGCCATAAGTAAAGCCGCCTGTAAAACCTCGTCACCTGCCATTGTACCCATCATGTATCCAACAATACCGCCAAGTGTGCCCCAAATACCATAATTAATTAATTTTCTTTTTAGGTATTCGTTTCTGGTAATTTCTTTTTTACCACGACTATCACTATAGTCATAATATTTTTGTCCTTCATTCATAGAACCACCCATTGCGTTTTGAATGTCTTGCGCAATATCAGGATTTTCTTCAAAGAAGTCTACCAAACTTTGGAAGTCTGTGTTACCTTCCAATTTATCCATTTTAGAAAAATCAGATTCACCTTCCATTTCTTGTGATTGGTTAACCCATTCTTCTTCATTTTCTTTAATTACTCTTTTTACAATTCTATGTAAATCTGATTCAGTTAATCTTACAATTCTTTTCATCTTAATTTTCTTTTTATTTCGTCTATTATATTTTCTAATCTTCTTAAACTATGTTTAACTGAGTCTTTTGCCTCATCGATTTTTCTTTCATTACCTCTTTTAGTTTCACTTACTAAATCATCTAACGCGGACGAAACTCTTCTACTGGAGGACCTAAATTCTTCAGAGGATTGATTCACACTTTCATTTATTGTTTGTTTTACAATTCTTTGTAAATCAGATTCAGTTAATCTTACAATTTTTTTCATAATTATAATTTTATTTAATAAATATATTATTTTTTATAAAAATTCAGAATTAGAGGGGTCGGGGTGATAGGACAATTCGGTCGTACAAAATTTTAACGGTAAACAGGGTCCTTAACACCAAATTCGTATTTAAGAATAGAATCAATTTCATTCATATAGTCACCCCATAAGTATTCAGATTCCTTTCTGGTTAAACCATAAGTGTTCTTACAATAATCAATAAAAAATCCTGGATTAAAATGTCTGATTCTATTATACCGAAAATCTGAAAATGGTACCGATATCATAACGTCACCATAAGACGAATCATCCATTATAGAAGTATCCGCCACCAAATACTTAAGAACCTTATCCATATAGTTAGAAACCTTTTCACCAAATATATCATGATAGATATTTTCATTAATCATACGATTAACAATTCTATTCATTAATGTTTTTCTAAGTGGATTCATAAAATTTTACATAGATTCTGCCAACTTATTACTCACGTCCAAAAAGAAGTGTGTTAAATCATCTTCCAGTTCCTCATTTAAATTTACATAGTCATTACCATCATGTAAATCAAAATGCATAAAGTTATAATCTGCGTCAGTATATATCTCAGCGTAATAATCGATTTCATCGGAACCATTCATAAAATTAAAAATACCGATGTGTTTATATTCTTTAGGATTGTCATCCCACTCCTCTGTGGACTCATAAGTAAATTTAACAGGGATATCATCCACCACACCGTCAAACTCGTAACCTGAGTCCATACTAAGTAAATTTTCGATATGTGGATCAACCTTACCCTTAGACATATTGTTTAAGAACATTCTTTCATTGTCCGTTAACGACTCCATACCGTATTCACCAATCTTATCGAGAATCTTATTTAGTAGTTCCTCATTCTCATTAAGGAACAATCTTTTTCTCTGACTTTCTGTAATAATAATTTTCATTTAAATTTCTTTTCGTTAATTATCAAAGTAAATATGTGTCAACACCATTTCTACCCAACCAATCAACTAATGAATCATAAAGTGATTGATCTCCATTGGCAACAGTATAGAATAAATAAATTCCTGCCTCATTATCCTCAAAAAATCCTGGTTGTGAGTATCTAATTACATTATCCTTTATATCCATCAACTCTGATGGTGTAAACTGTGAAATTGGTCCCATATCCCCCATAGATTCATCATTTTCTTTAATCACACGTTTTACAATTCTATGTAAATCTGATTCAGTTAATCTTACAATTTTTTTCATAATTATATTTTTATTTATAAATATTATGGAAAATAAAAAAACCCCAATTAGAGGGGTAGGGGTGATAGGACAATTCGGTCGTACAACCGATTAAAATCCCCAATCATAAGACTCCTTTAATTTCTTCATATACTCGTACCAAACAATTTTAGTCTCCTCACCAGTAAGTCCATAATTATTCTTACAATAATGATCAAAATAAATTAACTGAGAATCTAACCCACTATAAGTATTATTTGTCGATAAACCAAATGTGTGTTCATAAACTGATCTAAATCCTGTTCTACCTGCGGAACTACCGGGATAATAATAAGGTGGGTTAAACCAATGTCCACCAACTTCGGTATCCCTAACCAACCAATCAACAATCTTATTCAAATAAACTTGTTTCTTATCATCAGATTCATTTAAGGAATTATATTTTTCAGATTCCCATAAATCTTTCATATATCCTCTCCACACATATTCAGTCTCATCTTCTGTAAGTCCATAAGTATCCTTACAGAATCTATTAAAATAATTCTTCTGAATTGCGAATTTTACAGATTCTACATCAGTAACGTATTTTATTAAATGAAACGTTTGTTTATAAAGAGAAGAAAATGTAATACTATTTTCTGCGTATATCAAACCAGTTTCATATGGAGGTTCAAACCAAAGACCATCCACGTCCGTATCTCTAACCAACCAATCAATAATCTTATTAAGGAAAACCTGTTTCTTATCATCAGATTCATTTATACCATTTCTACCAAATACCTCATCAGAAAACAAGTCCTTATATCTGGACCATAGATAAACCACCTCATCATCATTTAACCCATACGTCTTTTTACAGTAATCCGAAAAATTATAATTAGATGTACTACGAAAATCAAAAAATTTTCTTGGCATAGGTGGTAGTACTTGTAGGAAAAAAGGAAATGTTATCTCACCAGTCCTATGATCCACTATAGTGTCATCCATAAGGTATTTTAAAATCCTATCCAATAATTTTTTTTCTTTATCCTCAGATTCATAGATAGGTTCATTAGTAGGATCATTACCAAATACAATATATCTCATAACATCCTTATATTTCCCCCATACATAAGAAACATCTTTTATATATGTTATACCATACATTTCCTCTATGTATTCCATAAAACCACCTATAGGAATAACACTATCCTTATGAAAAAGAATTTTATGGAACGGTGTAGAATTATCAGTATTTCGTCTAGTTGCAATCTTTTGAGTAAAAGGAAAAAATAATTCCCTTTCCTCATAATCCACTTTGGTATCCTTAACTAAAAAATCTACAACCTTATCTAAAAATTTTATTCTCCTATCTTCCATACTTTGATAATAATATAGTTGCCAATTTTATCCCATACATATCCATAACAATATGAACCTCATCTTCCGTCAATCCATATAGTTCCATAAGGTTTTTAATATCTTCACTACCGACTAACCATCCTCTATGTAACCATTCTTCTATTTCTTCTTCCGTATAATAAAATTCTAATTCCTCAATACCATACATTGGAAAATTCACACCTATGTGGTGTGTGGGGTTGGTATCCTTAACCCAGTGTCTTGTACCCTTAAGTAGGTCGTCAGAAACGTAGTTATAATATTTCTTTAATTTATTTTCCATTTTTTTACATAATGTATTATAATTTTTCTATATCTTTCCCACACATAATTTATTTCTAAATCCGTCAACCCAAACATATCCTTACAATAATCATTTAATAGTTTAGGAGATTGGTGGTTGGTAGATAACGATAGAGGTAAAGTAGAAAAATAAGAATATCGATATTTAGATGGGAATTTAATTTCACCTTCCTCATAGTCAATTACAGTATCCTTAACTAAAAAATCTACAACCTTATCTAAATATTTTATACTATCCATACCATAATATAAATACCTTAATATTTGGAAATGAAAAATTTCCTGGAAAATTTTGAAGGGTATCCCTTATTCACCAGAAATGGGTGTTCATTGTCACTGAACATAAAAATAAATTGAACGATGGAAAAAGACCTTGTTTCTAAATCTTAAAATTTCCTGGAAAATTCATGGACAATATCACCCCACCCCTTTACGTCAAAACACCCCCAGAGGGAAGGGGGGTGATGTAGGGGGTATGGTAGGGGGTCCCCCCATATAGGGGAGGTACTAATATATTGTCATAGTACCCCTCCCCCTAACGGATTATATATATGTAGGTTTAAGAATTTTCCATATACAAATATAGTGATAAAATATTACAATGTCAAATTTTAGGGAATAAAAAAAGGGATGAATTTTTTCGTTTTACAGATCACACTGTTACGATGATTATTTCATCCCTTCTATATGATGAGGTTGTACCCATACCTTTTGTTCAGTAACGATACTGATCCCTCATCTAGTCTACGTTGTCCAGTGATGACAAACAATTGTTCATCCATAATCACCTTTCTCTTCCATAGGGTGGGGAGGAAGAGAGTGAACCCCGTAAACTAATATATCAAACAACTATGATACAATATTAACTATAATAAATTAAAAAGTCAATACCGTAGATTAATTATCTCTTCTACTATCGTATGTATATATCACATTACCGTCCTTATCAAACTTTCTTATATAATAGGATCCATCTGTATCTTCATTATATAATATGTTGAATTTATTATCTGATATGTACCCACCTTGAAATTCACCACCAATTTGGTTATATCCGTATCTAATCCTTTCACCATAGAATATATCCAATATATCTCCCCATTCTTCTTCTGGTACGTTTAATGACATTAGATCCTTAAAATATGGTGGACGTAATACTTTAGATAATTTAGTATAATATCTTTGTTTATTATCTTCTGATTCTTTTAATATCCCTTTAATGGTTACCTTCATTTTTTTTAAAATATATTAATAAATATTTGGTAGTGTCAAAAATTATTTGTACCTTTGTTATGTTGGTGAGGGTATCCTCGAAACGGGTCAGGGAAACAGGTTCTTCTCTAAGAGGGTATACTCCAACCTGCCTTATATTTTGGTATGTGGGAAACTTACGACCAACCGACCTTTGATCCCTTCATACTATCTATTTCAGATGTACGCCTGTTTCGGTATTACCACCAACAATACAAAGGTAGTAATAAAAAACGACATACACAAATAAATTAATAGATTTTTTTTAAACGATGAAAATTCTCCATAAGGAATATCCTATACTGATCCCATAGTGTATTAATGTATTGTGGATCCAATCCATAGGTATCAATACAGTAATCATTAAATGAGGTTGGGGTTTTGTCTATAAATGATACAATCTCTAATATATTAATAGTACTTTTTCTTTCGTGAGAAATAGATACTGGGAAATGAAGGAATGGTACATGAATTAAATTAGGTTCTACTTCATATGTATCATCTTTTAGGAACTCTAATACCTTATCCACAAAACGATCCATTCTATCCTCTGATTCATTAAGGGAATTGTTTTTGAATATTGTTTTATAGATATATTCCATTACCATATCAACTAACATAATAGAAACATAATTACCTTCTACACCTAATCCTTCCGTTAATAAACTAATACACCCTTTGAAGATGTATTCAGTATATAATTTAGAAAATAATTTAAAGTTCTCATCAGGATCACCATCCCTATGTACAGACAAACCTAAAACACTATGATCAGTATGTCTAAATTCTCTTATATATATTGTATCAGGTACTTCCCAATTACCTACAGTTCCATCACTACGTCTAATCTCTATTGAATTTACAATATTATGATATACATTCATAAAGTATTTATAATATCTCTCACCAGTAAAACCATATTTACCCAATATCTCTCTGACATCCCAATCCGTATGTTCTAAACTACCAAACGTATATACTTCATTAAT
>Ga0078894_10000719_pt1 | contig 23655 bp, 35 predicted proteins | sample LauGreSu1BDMLBSD_2_FD_67506 | JGI IMG/M metagenome (GOLD analysis project Ga0078894, IMG submission 67506) | Freshwater lake microbial communities from Lake Michigan, USA - Su13.BD.MLB.SD (version 4) (version 4) | ecosystem: Environmental > Aquatic > Freshwater > Lake | place: Lake Michigan... | reverse complement strand
AACTAGGGTAATGGATGAAGAAACCTTAAAAAAGTTAATATCGTATGGTAAGATATCTAATCATAAAGATTTTATTTAGATATTTATAACTGATGAAAGTTACAATAAAAAATATAAAATCCGAAAATTATAAAAATAACATAAATCTTTATAATAACTTTATTAAATTTCTACAAAAACAATTTCCATTAAAAGAGGATATAGTGGTTAATTTTGTTGGTGAAAGAGTTGGTAAAATGACCACAGGAAATAGACGTAGTAACAGTGAAATTAACGTTTTAACAAAAAAAAGAATACACAGAGATATATTGAGAACTTTAGCACATGAATGGGTTCATGAATATCAAGATAAGATTTTAAAAATGAAAAAAGGACCTAATATAGGTGGTAAAAATGAAGATATGGCAAACGCCGAATCTGGTAGTATTATGAAAAAGTTTGAAAAAACTTATCCAAAATATGAAGAAAAGATGTATGAATAACATACATCTTTTTTTATTAATCAACTGAAATAACTTCTAAATCAAAAATTAATTTTTTACCTGACAATGGATGATTTGCGTCAACAACTACGGTTTCATCTTTAATTTCGGTTATTCTAACAACAATAGGTCCTTGAGGTCCATTCCCTTCTAATGAATCACCAATATTACAATTTTCAGGTACTTGGGTTTTTGGTATCTCGGCCACCATATCAGAAACATAATGACCATAAGCATCACTAGGGTCAATCTCAATAGTTTTCTTTTCACCTTCAGACATATCTAAAAGACCGCTTTCAAAACCTTTAATTAATTGACCTTCACCTAATACGGCCATCAAAGGTTCTCTTCCAGGAATCAATGAGGAATCAAATATTGTCCCATCTTCTAATTTACCTGTGTAATTTACTTTAACTTTACTGTTACTTGTTACTCTTTTCATAATTTTAATTTTTATAATGATAAGAAATAAAATTTAAGAATTAAATATTTTTTTGTTAAAATTAAATTAATACTTTTGTATCGAAGTATTTATATTTACCCAATCTTAAACATTATGACAAACGAAGAAATTTTAGAAGAAATCTATGTTCAGGTTCATATATCTGGACTATTCAATGAATTTACAAATGAAGTAAATAGACTATTAAAATTAACAAAATTAACAATTTATGAAATTGTTAATAAAGTATATTATGAATTCGTAAGTAAAGGTTTAATTATAGAGGTTTGTCCGGTATAATCTCAATCGAGATTAATAACATAGGCTTATATTCGTTTAAACCCGTGTAATCCCAAGAATTTTCAATGATGTATTTAATCCCATCGTTTTGAGTTTCACTGTATAACTCAACGTCACTCACAAATAAAACACAATCAATCAGATAGTTTTTTTTATTAGTTGAGTATGTGACGTTATTAATTTTAACGTGAGAACCTTTTCCGTATAATAATTCAATCTCTTCACTGAATAATTTATTTGTTATTACGGATATAGATTTTTTCATTGTTATAAATATAATTTAAAATATTTTAATTATAAACCAATATATTTATTGTTATGAGAGTTTTAATTACTGAACAAGATAAAAATGATATACTTGGAAAGTATCGTGATAACACTGACGAATCGCTTTTTACTCAATTAAAAAGAAGATATAAAATAATTCCTAAACATACTATAGAATCTCCTTTCGGACCTTACGAAGTTGACACATCGGTTGTTTATGATGATGGTGATAGAGTTGCAGAAATAAAAAATAGAAAATCAGAACTTGTTAATAAGATTTATAATGAAGTAGTTGATGATTTATATTCAGGCGAATTCTTAGATAGAGATAAAGTGGGTATTATACGCAGAACAATCAAAAGGTTTTTAGATACCGCATCTTTCATAGAACCCATTAAATAGAGTTGATTTTTTTAAATTATTATTTTATAATTTTTAAAAAAATATGATACTACAAATTATTTTAGCACTACTAACAATTTCAATTATCACCGGACTAATATTACTATATATTTGGTGGAAAAAATACGGTAAAAAATTGTTTAATACGATTACTGATTTAACAAAATTAACAAGTACTTCGGGTTTTAAAAATCCTAATGATTTATTCGGTGAATTTGATAAAATGTTTGACGGATTAAAAAAATTCCAAAATGGTAAAAAATAACATCAATACAGATTTTAATAAAATAATAAAAGTATTGTCTTCATCTACAAAAAAAGAACATATAATTGTTTGTGATAGATTATTCGAAAATTTTAAAAAAAAATGGAGAGAATTAATTGAAGATAGTGTTAATGATATTATCTATACTAGTAAATTTAACAGTCAAAAAAGTAATATACAAAAAAAATTGGGATATTCCTAATAAAAACACAATATTTTTTAATTTTTGGTAGTATTTATTATTACTATCACTCATCAGGGTGTCATTATATAATAATTGGGAAACTTTTTTAGTTTCCCTTTTTTATTTTAAAAAAAGTTTGTATCTTTGTAGTATGGAAAATGAAAAACTAAATATGGTTGAGAAAATATCTCTTTGGTGGAGATTTGAGGCGAGGTATTACCACAAAGATTTTATAAATGGAGTTAAAAATTTAATCAAATGGTTCCCAACCGTTTGGAAAGATAGAGATTACGACCAAGCATTTATTTATGATATTTTAAGTAAAAAACTTGAGTTTCAGTCGAAATATATTGGTGGTCGAGACTTTCACACAAGAGCAAAAAGAGACTCTGAGGTTATGAATACTTGTGTTAGACTAATCTCAAAAGTCAGAAATGATGATTACGATATGGAATATATGGATTACCACGAAACAAATTTCTATTTTGTTCCATGCGAAGACGATTCTGAATATAGCGAAATGAAATGTAATGAAATCTCTGAAAACTTTGATGAATACTTCAAAAAATACCCAAGACAATACAAAAGAGTGTTGAGTGGAGAGGTTAATAGATTTAAAAGAGAAGGTGAAAAAGATAAAAAATTAATAGCCATGGAAATCGCCCACGAAAATCACGAAAGAGCTAGAAAATTGGTTTTCAAGATGTTAGAACAAAACATTGAAAAATGGTGGGATTGATTTGGTAAATTAAAAAACATTTCGTATCTTTGTGGGAATACTATGTTTAGATGGCATTTTGAAAATTGTAAAAATAAATAAAATGAAAAAAATTAAAATAAGTTTATTGTCGGACACTCACACAAAACATAATGAAATAACAAACGACTTAATTGGTGGGGATTTGATTATCCACGCTGGTGACCTTAGTAATATGGGTTATCTTAATGAAATTAGAGATTTCTTTAAGTGGTTTAAGAAATTACCTTACGATGAAAAAGTTTTTATTTGTGGTAATCACGATTTTGGATTCCAAGATTACCCTGTTGAGATTGAAATGATGTTAAATGAACACCCTGAAATTGATTATTTACAAGATAATATGTATGTTATCGGAGATGATTATCAAAGTGGTATTAAAATTTGGGGTAGTCCTTGGCAACCAAGATTTTATGATTGGGCATTCAATGCTGACAGAGGTGATGATATAAAACAACATTGGGATAAAATACCAAACGATATTGATATATTGGTAACTCACGGACCTGCCTTTGGTCATTTAGATAAAATATTAGGTCAAAGTAATTCTTTAGGTTGTGAGGAATTAACCAAAGCAATTGAGAGAATTAAACCTAAAATTCATATCTGTGGTCATATTCATAGTGGGTATGGTTACAAGTTTGATGGAACAACTCATTATTTTAATGCTGCGGTTTTAGGTGAAAGATACACATATCAAAATAAACCATTTCATTTTGATTGGAATCCTGAAACAAATGAAGTAACCTTCATATAAATGAAAAACCCCTCTATTTGAGGGGTTTAAATTATTTGGTTAACGCTTGATAGAAATGTTTAAAATGTTTAATTCTGTCAGTAATACCTAAAATTCCTCCATTAACTCTTTTAGTTACCGCAGTTACGGTTGCATCATCCGCCCCCTTATCACAAATTTCCCATAACTTATTATTATTAAAGAAAAATGCCGCTGAAGCCAAAGGATATTTTGTTGAGACCAAATCAGGATTTACAACACAATCTTCTCCGATAAATTTAGTAAAGTTAGTGTAGTTACTTTTTCCGGTTAACTGAATATAACCTCTACCTCTAAATTTATACCCTTCTTTAGTGGTTTCATCACCATTTCCCATTCTACCACCATAAACTCTTGACGCTATTTTTTCAGGATTTTTTGCATAAGATTCCGCCAAGTTACCGGGAAAATACTTTGGGAAGACTTTCATAAGTCCGTCCTTAGAATAGTTTAGGTTTTCATTAACGGCCTTAAAATTACCCGATTCGTGGGCACATTGAGCCAAAAAATGAGCCAATCTTAAATTAGATGTAATGTTAAATTTTGACGCCGTATCAGGGATTTGAGATAATACATTGTCAGGTACATGACCTTTTAGTTTTTCTATGTTTATCATAAAGTTTTAATTTACAATAAATATCTTAAAATAAAGTAAATAGTTAATGAAATTTTCACATATTTATGTATATGTCAAAACATTCTAATTATACTAAAAAATTAAATAAGGTACTTATATCCCAATCACACAATCCTTTATTTTATGAAGGTAATACAACTGAAGGTGCTAAAGTACTAACTAAAGAAGTTACGGAATCAATAAATGCCGATAGGTGTTCAATATGGTTATACAATGAAGATAAGTCTGAAATTATATGTGAGCAATTACATATTAAATCTGAAAACAGTTGGTATCAAGACATAATACTTTATAAAAAAGATTTCCAACCTTATTTCTTAGCATTATTAGAAAACCCAATTATTGTCGCAAATGATGCCGAAACACACCAAGCAACTTCTTGTTTTACAGAAACGTATTTAAAACCTCTTGGGGTAAAATCTATGTTAGATGTTCCTATTATTTATAAAGGGGAAACTATTGGGGTAATTTGTATTGAGTCACTAACACTTAGAGAGTGGGATAGTTCTGAGGTTGATTTTGCACAACTATTATCATCTCTTTATAGTTTTACTTATTCGGTTAAAGAAGGAAATGATTTATTGAGAATAAATAAAGAAACTGAAAATTTTTTAAATAGTGCCGCAATTGTTTCTGTTGCTGATAAGTATGGTAAAATAACTTATGTTAATAAAAAATTTGAGGACGTATCGGGTTGGTCTTTAGATGAGGTTAAAGGTAAGGACCATGTTATTGTAAACTCTGGGTTACAACCTGACGGTTATTGGGGAAGGATGTATGAAACCGTAATGAAAGGTGAGATATGGAATGATGTTGTTACCAATAAATCAAAATCTGGTGAATTATATTACGTTGACACATATATTAAAGCGAAATTCGATAATAATGGTAAGTTAGACGGGTTTTCATCAATTAGACAAGACGTTACAGAACTTAAAAGAAAAGAAGTTGAGATTCGTAACAGAATGAACGCTATAAATAAATCTAATGCGGTTATTGAGTTTGATTTACAAGGGAATATTATTTTCGCTAACGAATTGTTTTTAAATACTATGGGTTACTTGACCCATGATGAAGTCGTTGGGAAACATCATAGAATTTTTATAGATGATGAATATGCAAAAAGTGAAGATTACTCTCTTTTTTGGAAAAAATTAAATGAGGGTATATTGTTTTCTGGAGAAATTGTTAGAATCAAAAAAGATGGGTCTTTGGTATATTTACAAGCCACTTACAACCCCATCATTGGTGTGGACGGAAAAATTTATCGTATTATGAAAATCGCAACTGATGTAACTAATTCTTATGAACAAAAGAAAGAGATTGAGAAGAAAAACACTTACCTAGAACATGCCGCTAAAATATTGAGACATGATATGCACTCAGGAATTAATACTTATATGCCAAGAGGACTTAGTTCATTAGAACGTAGATTAAAACCTGAAGATATTGAGTTGTTAAAGATTGAATCACCTCTTAAAATGATTAAAGAAGGTCTTAAACACTCACAAAAAGTTTATAAAGGTGTTTATGAGTTCACCAATCTTGTAAAGAAAGATGTTGTATTAAACAAATCTGAATGTAATGTAAAGAATATCCTTAATGATTATTTATCATCGACCGCCTATATAAGTCAAGTCATATTAGAAGATAATTTACCAACGATTGAAATTAATGAAGCGTTGTTTTGTACCGCGGTTGATAACCTAATAAGAAATGGTTTAAAGTATAATGACTCTGAAACAAAGTTTGTTAAGATATATTATGAAGGAGATTTAATTTTAATACAAGATAATGGTAGAGGAATTACTCAAGAAGATTTTAATTATCTGTCTAAACCGTATACAAGAAAAGAAGGTCAAAAAGAATCGGGAACAGGGTTGGGATTAAATATTTGTGTTGCAATTTTAGAAGAACACGGATTTACAATTACGTGTGAGAAAAACGAAATTGGGACTAAAATGAAAATAAAAATAAAATAAAAAAAAAGAAAAAAAAAATGATTGATTCAATTTTATTAGTTGATGACGAGGATTTATTCCATTTGGTTTTTGAGGATAGTTGTTCCTTATTAGACATTACATTGTCATTAAAAAGTTTAAATAGTTCCGATGAGGCGGCTAGATTATTTGCTGATTGGCAAAAAAATTCAAATGGTAAACCTGAATGTGTATTTGTTGACCTTAATATTATAGGTTCATCTTTTGATGGTATTGAACTTATTCGTAAGATTAATTTTGAATATGGTAATAATGTAGTTATAGGTATTATATCTTCGAGTAACGAGTCGGAAGAACAGGCGAAAGCCATTCAAGCTGGTGCTCAATTTTGGATAATAAAATCTGATGATATTGAACCTCGTTTAGAAGAGTTTAGAAAAGATTACGAAGGTTATAAAAATAGAACCTCACCTTTTAAGGTTTATAAATAATGATTAAACTTAACAAAGAGACTAAATTACAATTAATAGAGTTATATAATACTAAAAATATAACTTTGGAGGGAAATATTGCCAAAGTTATTGATACCGAAAACGATGAAGATTTTAAAAACTATATTGAATACTGTGTTAATAAAGATAGGGAGACTAGAAAGAGGCGTTTGGATATAACAAAACAGGTTCAATTACAAAACAAAGAATTATCTGACCTTAATTTGGAAAATACAAAAATTATGTCCGAATTACAAGAAACTTTAAAAAATGTTGAGACTTCCAAAGAGGAGATTCAAAAACAAAATACTGAACTTGTTGAATGGAAAGAAAAAAATGAAAAAATTAGTTTAGAATTACAAAGTGAAATGGAAAAATCCGAACAAGCAAGACTTGAAGCGGAAAATGCCAAACAACACGCAATAAATGATTTAGATTTACTTCAGAAAAAAACTCAAACAGAACTTATCGGTAAAATTGTTAAAGTTGCTTTATGGGTAATCGTATCAGTCGGTATTGTAACAACATTAATGTATATTATCTCAATTTTTGCAAATAAAGACACTCAAATGATAGGTTCAACATGGTCAAATATGTTTGGTATATTATTAACCAACGCTTTTAGTATCATAGGAACAATAATGGGTGTTAAATACGCTTCAGAAAAGAAAGAAGATTAAGTTTTCTTTCTTGTTCTTTTTATTGTAGGTTTTTTATCTTCAGTCGGGTATTCTTTTTTATATTTCATATCAACTTCATATGGGTTATTACCGTTTTTTTTAGTATCGTATTTCCAAGTTGATACCGTATATTCATCTTCATACACAACTTCCCATTTACGATGATTTTGTTTTTCAATTTTTGGTTTCATTTTACAAATGTAATAATTTTTTTTTATATAAATACAAAAGAATATTTGTCAGGTGTATTTTTAATTTTATGACAAAATGACATAACAAATAATTTGGCATAGAATTTAATATCTCGCGAACGGACTTGATTCCATAATAAAAAAATAATATAATTAAAAAAAAACAGTAAACTATGGGAAAAATTATAGGTATTGACCTAGGAACAACAAATTCATGCGTTGCCGTAATGGAAGGTAACGAACCAGTCGTGATTACGAATAACGAAGGAAAAAGAACAACACCATCTATTGTTGGTTTTGTTAGTGAGGGTGAAAGAAAAATTGGAGACCCTGCAAAAAGACAATCGGTAACCAATCCGACTAAAACCGTTTACTCAATTAAGAGATTTATGGGAACTAATTTCACAGAATCTAAAAGTGAGATAGAAAGAGTCCCTTATAAAGTAGTAAAAGGGGATAATAACACACCAAGAGTAGAAATTGACGACAGAAAATACTCTCCACAGGAAATATCGGCAATGATTTTACAGAAAATGAAAAAAACCGCTGAAGATTATCTTGGAACTGAGGTTACTGAGGCGGTTATTACGGTACCTGCTTACTTTAACGATGCTCAAAGACAGGCAACAAAGGAGGCGGGTGAAATTGCGGGATTAACCGTGAAAAGAATTATCAACGAACCTACTGCAGCCGCTTTGGCGTATGGGTTAGATAAAAAAGGTAAAGACCAAAAGATAGTTGTATTTGATTGTGGTGGAGGAACTCATGATGTGTCCGTATTAGAATTGGGAGATGGAGTATTTGAAGTGTTGTCAACGGATGGAGATACTCATTTAGGTGGAGATGATTTTGACCAAGCAATTATTGATTGGTTAGTATCGGAATTTAAAACCGAAAATGGGATTGATTTAACTAAAGATTCTATGGCGTTACAAAGATTGAAAGAATCCGCAGAAAAAGCGAAAGTAGAACTATCTTCAACAAGTTCTACCGAGATTAACTTACCTTATATTATGCCGGTTGACGGTATTCCAAAACATTTGGTTAGAACGTTAACAAAATCTAAATTCGAACAATTAGTAGATAAATTAGTTGAAAGAACTATTGAACCTTGTAAATCTGCATTGAAAAATGCTGGATTAAAAACTGAAGAAATTGATGAAATTATCTTAGTTGGTGGGACAACAAGAATTCCTGCAATCCAAGATGCGGTTAAAAAATTCTTTGGTAAAGAGCCGTCAAAAGGGGTTAATCCTGATGAAGTGGTGGCTTTAGGAGCGGCAATCCAAGGAGGTGTTTTAGCCGGAGATGTTAAAGATGTTTTATTATTAGATGTTACACCATTATCATTAGGTATCGAAACTATGGGAGGGGTTTTTACTAAACTTATCGAATCTAACACAACTATTCCAACCAAACGTTCTCAAGTATTCTCAACCGCCGCGGATAATCAACCGAGTGTTGAGATTCATGTATTACAAGGTGAAAGAGCGATGGCGAGAGATAATAAAACTATCGGTAAGTTTTTCTTAGATGGTCTTCCACCCGCGATGAGAGGTACACCTCAAATTGAAGTTACTTTTGATATTGATGCTAACGGTATTATTAATGTTTCCGCATTAGACAAGGCAACAAATAAACAACAATCAATTAGAATTGAATCTTCATCAGGATTATCTAAAGAAGAGATTGAAAGAATGAAAAGAGATGCTGAATTAAATGCGGATGCGGATAAAAAGACTAAAGAAGATGTTGAAATTTTGAATATGGCTGATAGTACAGTCTTCACAATTAAAAAATCTATGAATGATTTGAGAGAAAAAATCACAGAAGAACAGAAAACAGATATTAATTCAATAATAGATAAGTTAACAGAATCCATCTCTAAAAAAGAGATTGAGAATGTTAAAACATTAGTTGATGAGTTAAATGGTAAGTTCCATAAAATAAGTGAAGAACTTTATAAAACAGAAGAGTCTTCGGATATTAATCCAAATGATGTTGAGTTTGAAGAAGTAAAGTAAAAAAGAAGCCCCTCATAAGAGGGGTTTTTTGTTAGTTAGTGTTTTGCGTATCGTCAGTCTTTTTAGTAGTTTTATCTAAAAACTTTTCAACAACATTACCACCAATACATACCAACACAATTACTTTAACTGCGTCAACCAATTCTTCACTTGGTTTAATTGACTCATGTTGATAAGAATTAAGTAACATAGTTACCGCAATAAATAAAAACCCTAAGAAAGCGATTACTCTCTTAATAGAAGTGTCTCCACCACCGAACATTGATTTGATGAAATTTTTCATATTCTTTTTTTATTATAAATATTTACTTTTCATCAAAAGTCGATTATATTAACGACCCTGACCTCTGTACGATTTTGGTTTTTGTTCTTTCGGACCGTAATGTTTTTTTAATTTACCAACTTTTTTCTTACCAAAAGAGATTTTGGTAGATTTAGTATTTCCCTTTGTTTTCAATGTTGCCATAATGATTGTATTTATATATAAATATTATTTAAAATATTTTTGGCCGATTCAAAAAAAGTTTGTATCTTTGTATTATGAAAAATATAATCTTATTATTGTTAATAACAATTAATGTCTTTTCACAGACAAAAAACGATTTTTTAGATTTAAAAAATATAAATTATCAATTATTAGATTCTTTGGTTTTTGATGAGGCGATGAGACAAAGAAATTTAATCGGGAATCCTCCGGTTAAAAAAGATAATACTTGTTATATTGCTGCAAAGTATCAATCGGAATATATGAGTCATTTCAATGAATTTAGTCACGAGAATACTAAAAAATATAACGGAGCTTTGTTAAAACATTCTTGGGATAGATTTAATTTTTTCAATGAAAAAGTTAAGAATAAGAAAGAGATTATTGGTACATTAGAAATACTATTGGTTATTGATAAATTAGATAGGAAATATGTTAATTTAACTACTTATTCGGACTACGCTAAAGAAATTATTAATTTTTATCTATTATCCCCTAATCACAAAATATCGTTATTATATTATGATGAAAAATATAATTTGTTTGGTGATTTTAAAACAAAATACAACGATTTAACTAAATGTTTGTACGTTACTGGTTTGTACGTCTGTTCCTTAAAATAGATTATGATAAAGTATTATTTAATTCAAATGATACGTTTCTAAGAACTATATTATCATCAAATCTATTGTATGCCGCCACGATAGGTTCTGTTTCAAATCCTGTTGCACTTTCATTACCAACTTCCCAATCTTTTTTTGATAGTGTACCCCAAACTTTACCATCAATTGTGACTTCCCCATCATTTGAGACTGAGCAATTAACTTGAGTCTTACCATTTAATTTACCATTTTCAGTAATATTAGGAATTATTGTGCCTAAAAGTTTAGCATTTTCAGGGGTATCTTTAATACAAATTAAAACAGTTTGATTACTTGTAAATTCTTCATAATAAGGTATTGAGCTAGGTCCTCCTTGATTTGTTAGATTTAAGAAACCTGAGTTTTTAACCGGCATTTCAGTGTAAGTCTCATATTCCACGTTAGACGTTTGATTTCCTTCTGTTCCCGGTACAGATTCTTCACTACCAATAATATCAATAGTTACGCTTCTAACACCATATCTTTTAGTTTTAGGGTCGGCAACCGCATCTTTACGACCTTCAAAATTAGGGTCATACCAATTGTCACCTTTAATAACGGTTATTTTATTGGTAATATCGACATTCGATTTTGATTTCACTTCCTTAATTAATTCATCTTTCATTCTATTCGCTCTTTCATCCGCCAAATATTGATTCATTTGTGTTGGGTCTTTACTACCACCATAATTATGGTCTAAAGTATTGTTTTTAGCGTATGCGACATAATCTAAATCGGGAGAATTTGTTGGCTTCGCGCTATCGGCACTACCCTTAATTGTGATTTTTTTTATGACATCGGGACCATATTGTTTAACCCTTAAAACCACCTGCTCAATCGCAAAATTGAAAAAATCTTTTGCCTTTTTATATTTTGGCATGTCAAACATTGGAGTAACGATATTATCTGGGTATGGAAATGTCCCGCCTTTAAATTCGAATTTAATATTACCTCCCGGAGTACCTGGTGTTGGTAATGGATTTTCAATTTTTTTTGATTTAGTTATTGGTAATTCTTTACCTAAATAAGATTTTATATTTGCAGTATATAATCCACTAGGATTCATATCTGTTTTAACATAAAAAATATTTTTTGCTAAAAAAATATTAGGAAAGTTTGAAAAATTTAAAACCCCTTCAGTTTTCCCCTTCCAATCAGGAGTATTAGAACCACTTTTAATTTCAGTAAGATATTGTTCACTTATAACAACACCTCTTTTGTGTTGTGTTAGATATAACATTCGTGTTAGTTCTTCATTAATGTTTTTCATAGTAAATATTTTTATATATAAATATATTAAATTAAATAAAAAAGGGGATAGTAGCGAACTTCCCCTTTTTTTGTTATCGTAACGATAACGGTCCTAAAAGTCCTCAGTTAAGAGGATTATTTTTCTTTAATCAACATTAAACATCTCTTTAAATATTCTTTCGCTCTTGGAGTTGGGTCGTTATGTTTCAACACCTTTTCAATATCCTTAACCAATTCCTCACCATGCTCATTTTCTTTATAAAGTTCGATTACTTTATCCATAGCACTATGACAATCACTGTTAGTTTCATCAAAATAATGTTTATTTCTAAATTTATTTAGATGATTCATTAGTTCATAAGATAAGTGTTCTCCACCATCACCAATATTAGGATGAAGACGTAAAGTTCTTAAAATATCTAAACTATCGACCATTCCTTTAATACCATTAAGTCTTTTTTTAACGTTAGAGGTATAATCGGTATAATCGTCAGACATACCAACAATTTCATCTAAAGGAATAGTATTATCGGTCAAACATCTTGGTTTTTTTTCTTCAAGTTCGCCCTCGTTTTCAAGAATGTATCTTCTAATAACTTTGCGAATATCGGATTCTTTTATTCTAATTTTTTTCATAATTAAATATTATTATACACATATAAATATATCTAAAATGATAATTAATCAAGATTTTTTTCGTTACTACTTACTGTTTTTTCTAACCAAATATCGAAAATCATAAAATATACCCACCAAGTTAGTTTTTGAAACTCTACACCAGTATTATCCCTCCAACTAACCCATAATAAATAAATTATGTTAATTGCGATTATTAATTTGACTAACGCGAATATAAAAATAAAAAAGTATCTCATATTAATAAAGTTTAAATTCAAAACGATTTTTCATAACCTCAAGTTTATCATCAGGAACTCCATGAATATTCTTACCTCCGTGACGATTTTCAACAACTATCGTAAAAACGGTATAACCATATTTTTCCGCTAATTCAAAATAAGGATTCATCTCCCACTCCATTGTAAATGTATTAGAAACCGCAATCTCACGATACCATTGGTCGTTAACCATACTATCTTTCATATAAGTCTCCACTAAATCCTGACAATACTTGTGAGCGTCTTTTATTTTAGACCCATCGAATTTATATTCACCTGTTTCTTTATCAATAAAATACTTATCGGCTTCACAAACCAAAAAATCGGAGTGTACTAATTTTTTTGCGAACGTAGATTTACCACTACCGGGTAATCCTCGAACTAAGTATAAAACTTTTTCATTCATAATACAATTATAAGGATATTTATTTGGAAAGACAAATATTATGGAATCAACACCAATGAAATTAGTAAAATCAGATAAAGTATCAGATGAACTAATGTTTCATATTGTAAATGAAATACCTTTATCCGAAAATGTGTTTAGAATATACTCCGATAAATTTTTTGAACTTATTAATGAAGTTAGAAATTTATATGATAAAGATTTAATTAGTTTAGGGGAAGAAGATAGTTGGATTATGGAATCCGATTTAGGTAAAAAAGTTTTACTTGAAAATGGGGAGGAGGTTTGGTTAGACGCTCCAATGTATGAGGAAGAATTAGAAGAGGTTTTAAATGAAGCAAAACATAGAGGTAAAAATGTTAAATTGGGTAGTCCTTTTAGAACACCAGGAGGACCTAAAAAGTTTGCCGTATATGTTAAAACACCAAAAGGAACTGTTAAAAAAGTTACATTTGGAGACCCTAATTTAAGAATTAAAAATGCTAGTAAGGGTAGAGCAAAATCATTTAGAGCAAGACACAAATGTGACCAAAAGAAAGATAGGACTACCGCAGGATATTGGAGTTGTAATGTATCTAGATATCGTAAAAAATTAGGTCTAAAATCATCAAGAAGTTGGTAAAATGACAAAAGAAAAGGCGATAAAATTTATTAATTATTATTTTAAAAAATTTGGTAATAATAATATTATTAATGAATATTCTATTGACCACAATTTAAATGTATATGTTTATGATATCACCAAAAATTCTAATGATGGTAGATATCAAATTTATATTGATAGTGAACCTGAAAGTTTATGGCATACGATTGAAGATGATGATGGAAATTCTGTATCTCTAGATGAAGCGGTTTGGGAAGAATTAAGATTAGCTATGATTCATCTTGGTCTTGATTTATGGAAATTTAGATTTCTTTTTAATAAAAGAACATTTGACGCCGGTTTACCATTTGATGAAATAGACATTTCTGAAAATACTAAAGTTAGAGTTTTTAAAGAGTCTGTTGAAAGTGATGAATTGAAATGGCATAGAGATAGAGAAAATAGAATAGTTGAAGTTGTTGAAAGTAATAATTGGTTTTTACAAATGGATAATGAATTACCAAAAAAATTAACAAAAGGTAATAAATACTTCATCCCTGAAGGGGTTTACCATAGAGTCATTAAAGGAAAGGGAGATTTAAAAATCAAAGTGAGTTTTAAATAATTGTCCTTAAAATTTCCGATATTTTTACGGAAATGTTATATCCCTTATAATAAGTTTTCAACAAAAATCTATTAATTTTACTTTTCACATATATAAATATCTACTTATTAAAACGATTGAGAGCGTTTTCAGTGATAAAAACATATTCAGAGTTTTTAAACTCTTCTAAGGTATTTGAATTTGTATAAGACATTGCCGACCTTAAATAATCCTCTAAATTCTCAACCCAACCACTTAAAGTATATTCAACTTTGTTTGTTTTACTAATACCTTCGGATGTTTTTATTTCATTTCTACCCCATTTATTTTGAACTTCCTTAGTACTCATACCTCTAAAATGTTTATATAAATATTTTTTTAAAAAAGGCATTTCATCCCAAATCATCTTAGAGTACATCTGATTAATAGGTATTAAATTAAATAACATTGTAGTTGAACAAGATTCCAAAGTCTTGTTAAGAACTCCGCCTAACATAACATAATCAGCTCCTAAAGACAACGCTTTAATAATATCGTCATAATTTCTAAAACCACCATCGGCGATTATTTTTGTGTTATATCCGCCATATTTTTTAATTTTATAACATTCAGATATTAAAGAAGCCATTGGGTAATGTACTCCCGTGTTTGCTGATGTTAAACAACCACTACCACCACCAATTCCAACCCTTACATAATCAACACCAATTTCACAAAGTCTCTCATATGTCTTAGGATTTGCAACATTACCAACTATTATTTGATGATTACTAGATTTTCTAATCTGTATAAATCTTTCACATAAGTCGTGTAGTTTTTTCATATGACCATTTGCAATATCGACCAAAAATCTTGTTGGGATGGTCTCATCAATACTACCATCTTCATACCAATTAACAACCTCCTCAAAATCTGTTAAGGATATTGAATTAAACGCTTCATTTCTATTTGAGAAAACTCCTCTCGGCAAACAAACATCTAAAGCTTGATTCAAAAATAATTCACAATTTTCTTCATCAACAACCGTGTCCATAGGTGAAACCATAATAGGTAAATTACCGTATTCATTATAAGGATTAATATCTTTTCTTGAATCAATAGAACTAACCGTTTCGGGTACTAACGTAATGTCTTTAAAATCAAACTTTTTCATATTCTAATTAATTGATAACCAAGTATAATAAATTTTTACGATAAAAACAAATATCGATTTTTTATTTGTATCTTTGTATTATGAAAAACGGTAGATTACTAATAAGAACAATTGTTAAAGATATTGTTAATATCCTTAAAAATAAGAAAAGTGGATTTTTTTATCTACCTAAAGACGGTGATTTCTATTCTATTGGTAAATTCCCTGTTAAAACTGCCGTTGAGTTAACCTTAAAAAGGTCTACAAAAACCAATTCATTTATGGTTAATGCCTTCTATTCCCTTGAAGATGATGTAGTTGAAATACTTGTATTATTCAATTCAAAAACTTTGGAGAAGAATATGTATGATATTATTGGTGAGCTAAATGAAGTGGTTACTCACGAATTACAACATTCAATTCAAAATTATAGAGGTGAGTTAGATAATGATGAAAATACCGATGATTTAACTCCGTTAGAATACTATTTACAACCTGAAGAGTTAGACGCCCAAGCAAAAGGTTTTAAAAGAATATCTAAATTAAGAAAAATTCCAGCGATTTTAATTATGAAAAAATGGTTTGAGAAACATATAACCATTCATAATTTAACTGAAGATGAACAACAAATGGTAATGAATTCTATATTAGAGAAGATGTGATTATTACCCCTTAAATCTTTTAATTATTTTTGTTACTAATTCTTTAACAATAATACCCGACACGGTTAGAACACCAAAACCCATTAACCTAGTAATTAGTTCTTTTATGGATGAAGATGTTGCATCATTTTTCGCCATATCATATAACATAGGTAATAATGGTAAAATAAATGTGTAACTCAATATGTTTGTTACCTTATGTAAGGTAACTCCTAAACTTTCAATAAACTCTGAAAAAACTTTTTTAAGTTCTCTACCTTTTCTAAGGTATTTCTTATATGATTCGTATAAACCTTTTTCTTTTAAATGAGTTAAAACTTTATTAACTAAAGTTTTATTATCAATATAGTAAGTGGAAATAATTCCCGTTAATATTAAACTAACTTCCAAATCAGAAAATTCGGGTTCTCTACTCGCAATAAAATCGTTTAAAGGTCCGACAAATCCACCAATACTTGCTCCCCAAGTTATTAAAAATTCTAAATTTAGACCTATTTGAGATGATGATTTAGATATAATGTCTTTCACCAAATCATAATTTTTTTTAATAATTTCTGAAAAATTACCTCCTCCACCGCCTTCTTTTAGGATTCGTTTTTTTTGACTTTCAGTTATAATAATTGTAATTGCCATATGATATATAAATACTTTGAATATATTTATTATTAAAAATATTTTATGAAAGTAAATCCGGATTTAAAAAAAGATGATAGGATTGTATTACTCCATATGGATGGTTCTCCATCTCACGATTTAGGTACCGTGGGTATAGTTAGAGATAATGGTCAGATTGTTATGGGGATTAAACAGTATGAGGTTGAATGGCAAAATGTCGATAACGGTAAATATTGGAATTTAGTTGATGATGGTGATAAATGGGTCTTTGAATCTGATTATAATCAATTTATTGAAAATAAAAGAAAAGGGAAATTAGGTGAAACTTACCATAAACGTAATATTTATAAAAAAACAAAAATATGAACGCATACTTTTTTAAAATGACAAACGAGGAAAGAAAAAATATCCTCGACCAACATAAAGACCTTTATGATGGTTATGTAACAAGATATAATCAATCAAACGAACAACCTTTATATGTTCAAGACTTTGCAAATGATAAGGCTGGTATAACCGTGAATAATAAAGGCGAAGTTGGTGAATATAGAAATATGAGAATAAATGAAGATGCACATATTAGTTCCGCACTTGTACCGGAGGAAACATTCGAAGAGGATAATGTTGAAGAACAATTAGATACTATTGGAGATGGAGAAAATGATTTAGAACACGGAACTTTTGGTCATAATGATAAAGAAAATTATGGTGATTTCGAATTAGACCTTAACGATTTAGAAGATTTGGGTGAAGAAGAAATATCATCTTTAACTGAAAGTGTAAATAAAAGTTTAGATATGTTTAGACGTTTTAAGAACTTTTAATTTAGTTTTTATAAAAGTTATATAATATTTTTGATTATGGAAGTTAAAGAATTAATATCTTTTTACGTTGATGAAAGTTCTAACATACTTGAAGTTACATTTAGAACTATTGATGATAGTGAAGATGAGATAAGACAAGATACTATTGAGATTGAGAATTTAGATGAGTTTGAAACAGGCTTTTTATTTGAAAAAGTTAAAATAAATGAAAATTTTGATGATGATTTTGAATATGATGCCTATAACGATTTAGATAATGGGATAGAATTTGAAGAGGTGATTTCTTTTCTAAATGAATATTATTTAGTTTATCCTAATAGATTACCAAAACCAGAATTATTTTAATATGGGAAGTGATATAGATTACATAATAAATCTTATGAAAAAACACACAACAACTGAAACTAAAAGTGAGGTTGGTGAACAAGACGCTGCCGCAGGAGGTGCCGCCGCAGGAGGTGGAGAAGCGTCGGAATACCCAACAGTTACAAAATGGGAGAGCGGTGTAACAAGAGGACCTGCAAATCAAATTGGACTAACAAAATGGAGGGATATTGTAAAAATTAATAGAGGTAAAGCAAACACTTTATTGTAAAACATAATATTTATGAGTATGAATAATATAAAATTAGAAGGGATTTCTAAAAACTTACGATATATTTTTACAAATAACGGTATCTATGATTTTTTAGACGATAAAACATATGCCTATAATTTAGAAACTTTTAATTCTAAGGGTGTCAAATTGGTGCAAGAAATATCACAAATAGAATACAAATTAAATAAAATTAATATCCAAGAGTATATTTCAGAACCAAGAAAAGTATTATATTCTATAACGGAAATATTCCAACCCCAAGATTCTATTAAAATAATAAAAGAATGGGAAGAAAAATTCGGAAATAAATTATTGTTGATTAATGAAAATCAAGATAAGTTAATTATAGAACAAAAAATTTCTGAAGCTTGGGAGGGTGTTTTTACCATTGTTGAACAATTTACAGATTGGGCCAAATCCAAATACGATTCTATCAAAGATAAAATCAAATCATCGGCAAAAAATAATTTTGACCAACTTAAACAAATTAAAGACAAAGGTTTTTTTAATTACGCCGGTGAAAAAATAAAGAAAGGGTGGGATTGGATTAAGAAAAAAGCTATGGACGCTTGGAAATGTTTATCCGATAATTTTGTGGAATGTCTTATGGAAGGATTAAGGGATGCGGTTTTAAGTCCGGTTGGAGTAGCGGTTGAAGTGTTTTTAACGGTTACAGGGGTCGGAGCGCCGGTCGTCATGGTAATATATGGAGTACTACTTTTATGGGATGTTTATTTATTGTTTAATAATTACGAAAAATTTCAATGGTTAAATATAGTATTAGATATTGTTGGTATAGTTTCTTCAGGTACGATGGTTCCTATTGTAAGAACCGCTTTCAAAGGAATTAATTTATTTACTAAAGGAGGTGGTAAATCTTTTGAATTTGTCGCTCAAAATTCATTCTCTAAGGGAGGTAAAATAGCTAATTTTATGAGATATCTTGGTGATAAATTATCTAAATTTGGTACAAAAATCTTAGACGCAATTAGACAAGGTGCCGAATGGGTCTCTAAAAATTTTAAAATTAACTTTTTAAAAGGTTGGATTACTAAAGCGAGTGGTGTTTTAGATAACGTAAAAAACTCAATTTTAAATCTAACAGGTGGGGGAGGTAAAACTACCGGTAATCTAACAAAAACCGCAGCTAAAAGAGCGGCCTTTGCTGGAAGTGGTGATTATGCCGTAAGTAAAGGTGTTGAAGGATATGGTGATTACCAATCATACAAACAAGGGGTGGAGAATGAAAAAATAAATGATGCTTTAACAAAATCAATTTCAGGTATTTCATCAGAAGATGCGGAAATTGCTGGTTTATATTAAATTATTATGAAAAAAATATTAATAGAAGAAATTAACAGATTTAAATTATTATCAAATTACGATAATAGAGTTACTCTATCTGAAAATAAAAATTTATTGTTGGAGTTCACACCTAAATTATTAAGAAATTTAATAAGTAAACAGGGAGATGCTTATAGTACATTAAAAAAATTAGAAAAGAGTTCAGGATTTTTAAAAGGTTCAAAAATAGAATTAAAAGGTAAAAAAATGGCAAACGGTAAAGAAACAATTTTCACCTTCAACGATTCTGACGAACTAATTCAAAACCTTGGAAATTTGGATAGTGTTGCGGAAGCTCATTTACTTTCAGATTTATTTAAAAACGCAACGAGTAAAGAATTTAAAAAAGAAATTGCTGAAACAATATCTAAATCTCAGGGATTTATTGACAAATATTCTAAATATGGTAATGCGGATGACGCTATTACAGAATTAAAAAGAGTCGGTGGTTATACAGATGAGGAGGCTAAATTACTATTAGATAACTCGGGTGTTAGTTTTAATAAGTTATCTAAAGTTGTTGATAAAAACCTACCTATAAAAAAAGAAAATATACCTACAAAAATAGATATACCTAATATTGGTCAGGAAATACCTAAATGGAGAAAATTATTAGATAGACTTAAAAAAGGTCTTCCATTTGATAAAAAATGGAAAATTTTTGCAGGTCTTGGTGCCGCCGCGATTATTTGGTGGTTAATGAATGATGAAGAAAGTCCGTTCCCTCTATGTTTAGTTAATAAATTGAAACAAAGTGATATTGAACAATTTAAAAACGATACTCCTGATTTTATATTAATAACCAATACGGGTAATAAAGAATTAGATACTTATGGTGGTGCTAAATTTTATCTTGATGGTGAATTTGAAACAGGTAATGGTAGATTTAATGGTAACTGGGAATTAAATGATACCCAAATAACAATTAACATTGGCTCTGGAACAGAATATAATTTACCTTGTTCAGGTCTACAAGACCCTAACACAGGTGGTGGAACTTCTTCAGAAGGTGAAACAACTTCAGGAACAACAAAAGGATGTGATACTTTTCCATTTACAAAAGGATGTGTTAATCCTAAAATAAATGAAATACAAAAATGTTTGGGAGTTAAACAAACATCTATATTAGATGATGAGACTCAGAAAAAATTAAAAGAAAATGGGTTTGATTCCGATATTTCTCAAACAGTTTATGATAAAATAATGAAAGATTGTGTTAAAAAAACTAAACCAATAACGGCCGTACAATCTCAAGGAGGTCAAATTTTTGATTTATAATTATGAAAAATAAAAAAATATTAAAAGAACAATCATCAGGTGACTGCTCAATTTGGACTAATAAACATTTATACGCTATGTGTGAATTAGGTTGTTTATCAAGCGCTTTTTCAATAAGAAAAATTGGAAGTGAGCAAGTTGCGGTAAAAGAATCTACACCCGCGTGGTACAGTGCAACCCCTGAAAATCCAAATATATATGTCGCAATTTTTGGGGACTATAATCAATCAAAAGGAGGCGCAACGGCAAAATATTACTACGATAGTGAATTAACTAAACCAGTAAATGATAATGCTGGTGAACAAAAATACATAACGGTTAATTGTAAATATTATAACAACAATCAAAAGACAACTTTAAGTCCTGAGGTTAAACAAGCTTTATTGAAATTGAAGGTAAATACTGAAGGTGAAATTATTGATTTTATAACCGGAATGGAAAATTTAAAGGGAACCGCTGAGGGATATGAATTAAAAAAATTATCAGAAATACCTGAGTGGGAGAGTACATATAAAGGTTTTTTTGATGAAAATCTAAATGCCAAACTAAAAGAAGTTTATGTATGGAGAAAAGGTTCTCCAAAACAATATCAATCTTCATCCAAACAAGCTAATAAATGTATAACTCATTACACTAATTTGGGTTATGCAGTATCTAAAACAAAACCAGTTCAAGGAATGGACTCTGGCGTTGATGCGGTTAATTTACAATCAATATCTGGTTGCGGTTTTACAAGTGAATATTGGATGGTTAAAGATTTTAATAATTTATCACCTCAAAATGTGGTTAATGGATTATCCGAAGATTATAAAAAATTAACTCAAGGTGGAATTAAGAAGTCATCTTGTAAATCATTTATTAATTTATACTTAACCGCTTACAATAAAAAAACTTCAATAAGTCAAACGACTTTGAAGAGTTATAAAATAACACTTAAAGAATGTGGAAATCAATTTGTTTCACTCAAAAAAAAATTAGAGCCCTTAGAATATGCTCAAATGGTTAAAACAAGTACAGATATATTAGATTATTCTTTAAGTACAAATAGAACTACTAATGAAGAATTAAATTTAAATATTAAAAATTCAATTAAAGAAAATTTAATTAAAATTAAAAACAATAAAAAGATTATTACCGAAGAAAGTGATATAATTAAAAAACGATTCAACATTATAATTGAAAGTTCTAAAATAGAAACAGAATCACAAAAAAAACAATTTTTTAATAAATTAATTAAGGAAATGTATTATTTGAAGGGTGAAGGGGTAAGTGATAAAGTTTTAAATGAACAATTATTAGACTTACTAAAAACTATTTTTTCTAAATCACCTGAGGCGGTTCAACAAATATTTAAAGAACATTTTGCCGATTTTATTATAGGGTTAATTGCTCCCAGTAAAAAGGATAGTTTTATTGCCAAGTTTATAAGTACCGCAATTGGTAATATGCCAATCACAGAATTAACAAAAATGACAGATTGCGGTTATCTTACAAATTTTTTATCTAAAAGTATGGTCGAAACTTTAGTTAGACAAGGTACGGATAAGAAATTGGCCGATAAAGAATTAGGTAGTGTTTTATTTTTTGATGGGCTTAGAAATGCGGTTATTGACGCATTAAATGAAAGTAATTTAGGTCAAAAAGTACAAGGACTTTTTGCTGATTTTATATGTAGTTCATTACCGAATATTAAAAATAAAATGGCTGACGCGTCTGAAAAAATCAAAAAAGCCGCGATAGATACTATGGGTAATAAAACATTGGCCACCGGCTAACCTAACCAATCAATGAGTAAAATCAGATTGGAATAAACCGATAAAAAAGAAAGGGGGAGTTCAAATCTACTAAATGGGTGTCGAAAGACACCTTTTTAGTTTATGTAAATTTATTTTGCCAATTGAAAATAAGTTCGTATCTTTGTGGTATGAAAACAATATTTAATACCGTAATTACAATATTTTTATTGTATGCTTTTTGTGAATACGTTAAAGACCTCAAAAAAAATGAAGTAGGGGTCTCCGATGAAAAGAGAACAACCGATGTTGAACCTTATGTTAATAACACTTTGATTATTAGAGGTCTGGGTAATGTCGATAGAAGTGATTTAGAATATGCCTCAAAAATTGTTGAGGATTTTTATGGTTATAGTTGTATCATAAAAGAAAACGTTGATATTCCTGATAATATTTATTATAATAGTAACACGATAGATGCTCCAAAATGTATGGATGAATTTAATAGTTCGGTAAAAACTTTATATATTACGGAAAAAAATATTGAAGAAAATGAAACCGATTTGAGGGGTTACACGACTCTTTACGGTAATACTATAGTTGTAAAAGGTAAAAAATCGATAATGAAAGAAACTATTGTACACGAAATTGGTCATACATTAGGATTATATCATTGTGATGATTTGACTTGTGTTATGGCAATAAATAATGACGAATACGATAGTGGTGATTTTTGTAATAATTGTAAAAATAAATTAAATAAATAA
>Ga0078894_10000717_pt1 | contig 23712 bp, 15 predicted proteins | sample LauGreSu1BDMLBSD_2_FD_67506 | JGI IMG/M metagenome (GOLD analysis project Ga0078894, IMG submission 67506) | Freshwater lake microbial communities from Lake Michigan, USA - Su13.BD.MLB.SD (version 4) (version 4) | ecosystem: Environmental > Aquatic > Freshwater > Lake | place: Lake Michigan... | reverse complement strand
GAGTACCGTTATTTAGGGCCAGCCAACGAGGCATCCTATACGATACCCGATTTAATGAACGGAAACACATATTCTATTCGAGTGATAGGCGAGAATAGTACAGGCAATTCGAATCCATCCAATGTGTTGGCAGGAATTCCATATACGTTTCCCGATATGCCAACTTTCGATTTGTTGATTTCTGGAAATGCACAATTGACCGCCAACGTCATTGCTCCGGTATGGAATGGTGGTAATCCGGTTACAGATTATTATTACAATATCAATGGTAGCACGACATATTCTTATTTAGGAAACACATTGTCCAGTCCGTATATCATTTCAGGATTAACCAATGGAAACCTGTATACAATATCTGTTACCGCGAAAAACAATGCTGGAAATTCGAGTCCCACCCCAAGTCTTTCGGCAACTCCATATACAATTCCAAACGCACCATCCATCGAGGAAATGATTCCTGGGAACATGAAACTTACGGCAACGGTTATTGCGCCAGAGGAGAATGGAGGAAACGCGATCACCACCTACTATTATACCACGAATGGAGGGGCGTCATATACGTATTTAGGTCCGGTAGGACAATTACAATATGTCATTTCGCCATTGAACAACGGAATAGAATATCGCATACAGGTAATTGCTGAGAATTTTGCCGGAAATTCGAGTCTATCTGCCGTATTTTCGTCAATCCCATATACGATTCCAGACGCGCCGACACTCAATGCCCTTGTATCGGAGAACAATCGTCTTCTAGCGACAGTCACACCACCATTTTGGAATGGTGGAACGGCAATTTCAGAATATTATTATACTCTCGACGGCGGATCTACTTATTCGTATTTAGGGAATTTCGGAGATACGCAATACCCCATTTCGGGAGTATTCAATGGAATACCTTATACGGTGGAGGTGGTTGCGCGTAATGAAGCCGGCGATTCCGCGAAATCGAATCCATTATCGGCTATTCCATACACAACACCGAATGCCCCTACTCTCGATGTATTGGTTTCAGGAAATTCCAAACTCACCGCAAATGTGATTGCGCCAGCACAAAATGGAGGAAACGCAATAACAACCTACTACTATAATCTCAATGGTAGTACCACATATTCCTATTTAGGCGAAGTTGGTCCAGGTCCATATGATATTATTGGTTTAGACAACGGAAACACATACACCGTCACCATTACCGTGAAAAACGCAGCAGGAAATTCAAGTCCATCCGCGAGTCTTTCGGCCATTCCATATACAATTTCGAATGCTCCAACGATCGATATATTGGTTGGTGGAAATACCACAATCACAGCAAATGTGATTGCCCCAGAGAACAATGGAGGAAACGCTATTACAACGTATTATTATACTCTCGATAGTGGTGTTTCGTATTCGTATTTAGGACCAGTCGGTCAAGAGTCGTATGTGATTACCGATCTAAGCAACGGAAACACATACACCGTATCGGTCGTTGCCGAAAACATAGCCGGAAATTCGAGACCATCTGCTGGCGTGTCGGCCATTCCATATACGTTTCCAGATGTTCCAATAATCACCGCGCTTATTTCGGGAAATACTACTCTAACCGCCAACATTGCCGACACGACGTGGAACGGAGGAAACACCATTACAAACTACTATTATACACTCGATAGTGGTGCTACATATTCCTATTTAGGTACATATGGACAATTACCATATACCATTTACGGATTGGACAATGGAGTAGAATACACGGTTTTGTTCTTGGCAGAAAATGCCGCGGGAAATTCACAACCAAGCGACCCGTTCACCGCCATTCCGTACAGTGTACCGTACGCCCCGACTCTCACTTCTTTGATTGGAGGAAATGCCAAATTGACTGCTAGCGTAGTACCCCCAGATTTGAATGGAGGGAACGCAATCGTGAATTATTACTATAATCTCAATGGCAGTTCCACCTATTACTATTTAGGTCCTGTAGGAGAAGAAGAATATGATATTACTGGAGTAGACAATGGAAACGCATATGCAGTATCTGTTGTGGTAAACAACGCCGCGGGAAATTCGAGTCCATCCAACGTAATCGTTTCAACCCCATATACGTTTCCTGATAAACCAACGATTGATTCGTTATTGTCTGGCTATGAGAAACTTACCGCATACATTAGTGCCCCGGTATGGAACGGCGGAAACGCAATCACCAAATATTATTATAGTCTCGATAGTGGCGGTTCGTATAGTTATTTAGGAAATGCTGGGGAAAGTTCATACACCATCCCGAATTTACCGATTGGAACATATACGGTTGAGGTGATTGCTGAAAACTACGCGGGCAATTCGCAAGCGTCGGACTCAGCACAGGCAATTTCCTATACGATTCCTAGTCCACCAACGATTGATGGTTTAGTGCCGGGAATTCAGACACTCACTGCCAATGTGATTATATCTGCATCGAATGGCGGAAATGCCGTCACGGATTACTATTATACATTTGATAATGGAGTAACGTATTTCTATTTGGGACCGGTAGGACAAGCGCAATACCCAATTACGGATTTAACAAACGGAAATTCCTATACGCTCGCTATCACTGCTCAAAACGCAGCAGGAAATTCGAATCTATCCAATCTAGTAACCGCAATTCCATATACGATTCCGGATGCTCCGACAATCAACTCTTTGGTATCCGGAAACACGACACTTACAATGAATTTCACACAACCGACGTTTGATGGAGGAAATGCCATTACCAATTACCGATATTCGATAAACGGACAAGCGACCTTTGTTGAATTCTCACCCGAAACAACTACATCGCCTTATACAATTCCGGATCTTATCAACGGGCAATCCTATACGGTATATTTGGAAGCAATCAACGCCCGCGGAAATTCCACCGTTTCCAATGCAGTCACCGCAATACCATATACCTTCCCTGACCCACCCATAATAAACGAACTTGTACCCGGCGTCGGAACCATCGATGTCTCCTTTTCGGCACCATCCGAAACCGGAGGAAACGCAATTAGTGCGTATTATTATTCCATCAATCAAGGTGCTACATTTGTGCCAGTAGGTGCTACCACGGCTCGATACACCATTCCTGATTTGGAAAACGGTGTTTCGTATAATGTGATTATGAGAGCGGAGAATGCTGGTGGGTATTCCATCGTTTCCGAGATACAAACCACAACACCATATCGCGTGCCAGATTCACCGCGAAATCTCCAATTGACTCCCGGTGTTGGAAGTATAAGTGCGTCCTTTTTAGCGCCAGCGTTTAATGGTGGAAACGCCATCACGAAATATTATTATTCTATTGTCGATAACGTGTTTGTGCCTATAACACAATCGCCATTTGTGATTCCGGATTTAGAAGATGGAACTTCGTATACAGTATCGCTTATATCGGAAAACGCACGAGGCAATTCTTCACCAATTGCGGCACAGACGACTCCATACCGTGTTCCAAATCCACCATCCATCACATCGTTGGTTGCGGGGGATACATATATTGATGTATCGTTTTCGGCGCCAGTGTTTGATGGAGGAAACGCGATAGTCAATTATCGATACGCAACTAGCGACAATTCTCTCAATTACATTGCGTTTAACCCTGCTCAAACGACCTCGCCTTTCCGTATTCCGAATCTCGAAAACGGACGACTATATACAATTTGGCTACAAGCGATAAACGCGCGAGGTTCATCTGAAAACTCCAATAGCCTTACAGCAACCCCCTTTACATTACCAAACGCGCCCACATTAACGCAATTGATTGCCGGAAACAAGTATATCGACATCTATTTCACACCGCCTTCATTTGATGGCGGAAACCCAATCATCGATTACACGTATTCGTTGGATGGCGCGACACATGTTTCAATGGACGGACTTACTTCGCCGTATCGTATTCCAGATTTAACCAACGGACAAACGTATACGGTAACCTTAAAGTCAGTCAATATTCTCGGTAGTTCAGTGAATTCATCCAATCTACTTTCGGCAACACCCTATACAACTTCAGATCCCCCTATCATGCGTAGTGTAACTGCAAGAATAAACTCCATCGACGTTTCGTTTTCTGCGCCTACATTCAATGGAGGTAGTCAGATTATCGATTACCAATATTCCGTAAATGAAGGACCATTGGTTTCGGTTGGGGCATCAGTGGAAGTGTTTACGATACCGGATTTATCAAATGGCGTGTTGTATTCGGTTCGTATGGTCGCGGTAAACAATAACGGAAATTCGGACTTCAGTAGTGTGTTCAGTACAACCCCGTATGATGTGCCCGATTCGCCGACCATTTCGGCGCTTATACCTGGCAATACAACGATAGATATTTCGTTTTCTGCTCCGACGTGGAATGGCGGAAGCACAATTACCAATTATCAGTATTCCATCAATGATAGTTCATTGGTTTCGATGAATACATTGGTATCACCATACACTATCTCCGATGTGTCCAATGGCACACAATATAGTATTACAATTGTAGCGGTGAATGCTCGTGGAAACTCGTTGTATTCGAATATGGAATCGACAACCCCGCGAACAGTGCCAGACAAGCCAACCATACTCACACTAACGCCGGGAGACCAAATTGTGGAGGTATATTTCGCCCCGCCAGAATGGAACGGTGGAAGTCCAATCACAGCATACCGATACATAGTAAATAACACCACATATACACTCGACACAGTATCGAACACTATTTTCACCATACCTGGTCTAATCAACGGACAAGAATACACCATTTCGATGATTGCTGTAAACGCGGCAGGCGAATCGGTGATTTCCGACGCGGTTTCCGTGATTCCGTTTGGTATTCCATATACGCCAGAAATCATAGGATATATACCTGGTGGCGATGGAAGTATTGTATTACAATATTCGGAATTGGTATCGAATGGAGGAAAACCTATTACGGAGTATCGCTATTCCATAAACGGTAGTCCATTTGTCAATATTGTAGTGCCGGTAAACGGAACGTTATTTATTGATAATTTGGTAAATGGAGAAACATATGATATTCGTATTCGTGCGGTAAATATAGCGGGCGTATCCAACGCGTCCAGTCCGTTTACGTTTTTGGTATATACAGTTCCACCTCCACCAACCATTGATACAATAACACCAGGAGACCTATCACTCACGGTGTATATTCTTCCACCTATCAATAATAGTGGCAGTGAGATTACCGGATATAGATACAAGTATGAGCCAGATGGTTTGAATTATACGGACATAAGTGGTTTGGCCTTCACCATACCCGGTTTACGCGGAGGAGTAGAATATTCGGTTCGTGTCTTATCCGTGAATGCTGCCGGAGAAGGTATTCTATCTCAATCATCCAGTGCTACCGCTCTAACACCGATATACAATACTGTCCCCGACGCACCGACTATAGACTATATTCAAGACGGAAGCGGTTATTCTATTGTGTATTATTCGGCTGGAATGGATAGAGGAAGTGCCACCCACACGTTTTATTACACGATTCGTCAATACACCGGAATCGACGATGTATCCGGAACACCGGGAGTAGTTCCAGGTTCGAACGATGTAGTCGTCGATGGTAGAAATCCGGTGTATTTATCATTCAAAATAGACAATTTAGTGAATGGCGTCGTCTATGCAATCCGGTTGTTTGCAATGAACGATTATGGATTATCTCTCGAATCCGATGTCGCGTATTGTCAACCGGGTACATCGCGGGATCTACAGATGGTTACATCACCGGTTGTACAGATGAATACGCGTACATTAAATATACAACACTTGGCAACGTTTAATCCAGAGGTGGTTACACCATTATCGAGATACCGATACATTATAAATACTGTTCCGCCACCACCGACCATTGAGAATATCAGTTCGAGTCAATTAACACTAACCGTTCATATTCGTCCACCGACGAACAACAGTAGTGCAATTACCGGATATAGATATCAGTATATTCCGGGTGGATTGAACTATATCAATGCCAGCGGTCCAACATTCACTATATCTGGTTTACAAGGGGGAGTTGAATATTCAGTTCGTGTAATAGCGGTGAACTCCGTCGGCGAGAGTATTCCGTCGAATCCATATTATGCTACACCATACATGCTTACGTACAATACAGCGCCCGAAGCGCCTACGATTGAGTATGTTCAAGATGAAAACGGATATTCAATTGTATATTACTCACTCGGAATGGATAACGGAAGCGCAATCCAAGCGATTTATTACACCATAAGTGAATATACCGGACGACCGATAAACCTACCCAGCACATCGGGCCAAACGCCGGTTTCTGGTGAACCGGTGAATGGTAAAATACCGGTATATTTGTCCTTTGTATTAAATAATTTAGTGAATGGCGTCGTGTATATAATTCGTATGTATGCAACGAATCAGTATGGATTATCGATTGCGTCTGATATAGCATACGTCGCTCCATATACATCTCCATCTGCCCCAATAGTCACACGTACTTTTGCCAGAAATAATACTGCTTTAATTGAATATACAGTAAACGATGACGGTGGGCGAAATATTACGGATGTGTTTTATTCGGTGAATGGGCAACCATATGTATCCAACGGGACAAACAATAGTATCTATTTAACCCAATTATTAAACAATAATATATATACACTTCGACTCGTAGCGAAAAATCAAGCCGGATTGGTGTCGCCCGTTTCGATTGAATCTTCGTTTGAACCGTATTATTTCGAATCAGATTTACCGTTTATTAAACAAACTAATACAGCAAATCAATCCATCACTAAACGAGAGCAATACGCATTGACCGTGCGTATAAACAAGGGTAAACGTAGATATATTGGATAACAAATACCCTTTTTTTGTGGTCTAGATTTTGTGGTCTAGTTTTTGTGGTCTAGTTTTTGTAATATTTATTTATTTTTGAATATAAAAATGAATAAATTCTAGCCATATACTATATTCGATATGAAACGACCTGTGCGCCAACATGACGGACACTACCACATCCACGGAAAAACATACAAATCCCTTATTGGTTCTAGACAACAAGTCTGGCATGGAACTTCCTACAAGACTGCTGGCGAATTGGTGAAAAGTGATTTGATTATGAACAAATGGGGACGTATTGTCTCCAAGAAGAAGCACGCTACCGCCAAAAAGGAAAAACGTCTCCAAAAACACGGATTCTTTGCCAAGAAAGGCAAATTCGGAGTTGTTCGTCGTTCTGTTCGTGCCTCTGCTAACAAAAAGAACAAAACCGCCAAGCGCAAGGGTGGTGAACCTTTAGCACAAAATGACCAACATGATAAACAAGACCATCATGACCAACACGACAACCACGATAAACAAGACCTATAAAAATAGAGTCGCGTTTATTATCGTCGCGTCCGGAGTTCTTCATACTTTAGTGGTCATCTGCCGTAATCCATTCATTCGATAGATATTTGTCGTCAATCACGTAAATACCTATATTGTCCAACACATATTTTTCGAAATACGATTTACTTACCAATGGATGTTTTTCAAAGACACCATGAGTGGACGTTTCGGAATAATATTTACAATACCATACATACGCGTCATAAATACTCGTCGAATAGAGTGTCGCCAATCCACTCGTGTTGGAATCGCGTATATAATCCTTCATTTGAGAAAGCGCGATTTGTATATCCAATTGTTTATCCCATAATCGACAACGGATTTGAAATACGTATTTGTCTTTTTCTATTTCAATATTCGGAAAATAATACAAAATCAAATCCAACATTTGGCGTTCATTTAGCATATTCGAAACTCCCCCAATTGTCGATGTCTTGGGTTGCATCGACAACCATTTCTTATAAAGCATGCACAATTCGTCCATTTCATACTCCCCCGTTTCGTCATAATCAATGGCCGTTTCCCAAAAATGAATAAATGATCGAATATATGGCATATATTTACTAGACACGCCTATAAAGGTGTCGGTATCGTCTTTGTAATTTTCCGCGAGTTTTTCAGTCAGTTTGTTTTTCAGATCTTGCTGAAACATAATGGTTGGGAGTTGTATGCTACTCAAAAAATGGCTCCACAAATACTGCATGTTTTTCCACGAAATGGTGCGTGAGGTGTTTATGTTTGTGTTGGACTGGTGTAGGGCTATCAATAGATTCGACGTCATCGGTGGGGTGTTTGACGGAGACATTAATGTAGTTGTTCCGTTTAGTGAAACCTGGAGATATTCCGATATGAATTGTGTGACAAGTTGATCTTGCGTCGTATTCTTCAAGAAAAAGGCGGTTTTTTCGAGAGTATCTTGATTGTTGAATCGCAATACATAATCATCGGATGAACCATATCGAATGGAATAATGGCAGGCAACACAGAGAAGATTTACGGAGACGTTTTGTAAGATGTTCCCCCAAATATGTTCACTCTCGATTGTATCGTTGATTTTCACCATACGACATCGTTCATATTCGTGGTCATAATATTTATGTTTAAAGGTCGATGTCGCGTTTACCCCAAACAAATAAAGGGATACATTGGTCAGTTCGCGCAAAAACATCTTGGCTCTGGGTGTTATAAAGTGAACGAGTTCGGTTTTTTTGCGCAAGATAGTATCTCCTAAAATAGTTAAAAAATATTTCGCCTCTTCTTTGGTTTCAAATAACACGGGATGTATATTTTCTAACACAAATTGTATCGTATTGGATTCGGGTACGCTTTTGTATAATGCTTTTTCTTTGATGCGTTTCATAATATACACTTTGGTTCGCTGTTTCCAATCCATCAACTGTTTCTCGTTGCTAGTGATGGTTGTCAGGATGTGATGTAGGATACTGTCTTCGGATTTCACTTCGTAATCTCCCCCGTCATAGTATACATATTTGTCGGTAGTAGGCACGTAAAAATACCGATTCATCGTCAAAAACCGTTCAATAAATCCGTCTTGTTCTACCGTTAATTCGGCGATGCGTTGTTGTCGTTCTTCGTGGTTTTTGCGAATGTTTTCCATAATATTCGGGAGTTGGAAACACACATAGTTGTGTATTTTGGCGAACATATACGGATTATCGCGGTATTTTTCCATTAATTGGGTAACGGAAGAAACCGATTGGTCTATTTGAATGGAATATGGGTCCATACTACTCTCGATAAATACAAATATATCGAGAGTATTGTTTATGTTGTTAATAATACAATATAAAAAACACGTAAATATAGTATACACTAGATGTCCTTGTCATTTACTACACGAAAAAGAATACGTCCTGAAATGATTCGAAAAAACGAACTAGATGGTGTTTGTCTTGTATATTCTGGAACAGAGGAAAGATCAATCCGTGTATTAAGCCGCTCGCCACCGATCAATGAGCCAAGCAACGCGCCGCCGATCAATGAGTCAAGTAATGAGACAAACAACTCGGTTATCACACAACAACCCACCGATACAGTTCCAAAAACCGATACAATCCAACCAACCGAAACAGTTCCGTCAACCGATACAGTTCCACGAACCGAAACAATCCCAAAAACCGAAACCGATGATGTTGTTATGGATACTCTCGATTTTGATTGTTTTCTATGTTATCGATGGTGGTTTTGTTATAAGTAGTGTGTATTATATCGACATGACACTCTTTTGTTCACTTGGCGGGTTTCCATAAAACGATTCGGAACCATCCACCAACGCGGCCTTCAAATATCGAGTAATCGACGCAGTCGTATTCATCAAATCCTCCGTAGGTAATACGGAAAACCATTGGTATTTCTTACGCGACAACAATTCGTCTTCGGGAATATAAATGCCTACACAGTTGGGAGACAAATCGAGGTATTCTTCTTCCATAAGATTGTCGAGTAAAATGGACTGACGTTTCGCGGTTTTCACGCCAACCAATTCGCCACCCACTAAATTCATTTTATTGGCCGAGATGGCATCGGAACACCACTGTGCAGTATCGCCCAAGAAATCGCGGTCGCTGGAGAAATGGGGGGTTTGGTTGCGTTGTTTTAAATACACGATAAGTTCTTTGATGGTATCATTGTTTTTCGGCGCGCCCATAATGTAAGTGTCGGGCAAAAAGGTGTATCTCTGTGGTTGTTTCATGAGATTCACACTATTGTTGACACGTTCACATACAAAGGGTTTCTCTCCGGAAATAGCGGTATTGTAGAAATTCGAGAGTTTTTTCATACACAAAAACGAATTGGGCAACACCATTCCGCCATAATAATAGACCAATTCAGCCATTCCGATTTGGCGCAGTTGGGATTTCATCGGTTCGGCGACAGTTGCCAAATCAATTTCCCAGGACGGAATGAGTTTTCTAAATGTATTGTCGTCAATCAAACAAATATGGAAATCATCGCCACAATGGTCAATAATGGATTTGATAGTAAGATGGATGTATGGCTGGTTCAAGTCATAACTCGACCGCGACTGGAAACTCTTCCATTTACGGGCGTTGTATTCGTATTTGGTATGTATCCAAATCTTCGGACGATTGAACCCATACAACGGCGAATCATTCAATAAATAGTTTTTAATGAGGTCATATTCGTCATGGGGTTTGAAAGCATCGTTGAATCGGTTGCCTACATATGCCGAAACGGTAATTAGACAAAAGACAAATACATAATAGTATATCTTTTTAGAGTCGAAGAATTTCATTTTAATATATATTATAGTCGTAATATATTTATACCGTCGTTCATAACGGTATAAATATGGAGTATTGTAGCATTACCATACTCTCGGATATTTTGAAAATAGTAATGTCCAAATGATACACAAAGCGCAAAGCAACTTACTATTTCGGTGCCATATATTCCGACGACATTGGAGATATGGGATGATTATGGTGGACTTCTAATCAAAAACACGCAAGTATTTCGGACGTTAGAAGAAAATCAAATAATCGATGCTATATTTCGATTCGTTGTATTTGATTTGGGAGGTGAACATCACGTTGGCCGATTTACATATTTGACGCACTACGTTGGTGAAAGAGTTATAGGTCATTTTTCTTTGAACATAAAACTGTTTCGAAACGTGATAGTAATCAAGCAAATCATTCGCGAGTTTGTTATGAAGATTGTTGTATATGAGTTTCTTGTATGCGTTGGGGTCGACCAAGTAATACTTGTCGGTCTTTAGGCATATTTGGTCAAGCAACTCATATAGGAGTGAAACGGGGACAACTTTGCGAAATATTTGTTTGGACATTCTTTTTCTAAAGGGATTTATTTATAAGGCTATTTTTAAAAAAGAGAAAACGGAGGACAAAAACACACGGGTATATTTTTTACATAGAAAATCGGATTTACCGAAATTATGACGGATGTCTAGTCTCTCTATTACCACATAACCCTAGATAAGTATGACCGTTTATTTTTTATTGACACCGCGTCGTTTGGTGCGCTTGTTATATACGGGTTTTTTACGCCGAGTGTGTTTCGGTTTCGAACGTCTGGGTGTTGCTTTCATGGCATGAGGTTTGCGTTTTTTTGTTATTCTACCCCGTTTTTGTATACGTAAATTACTACGACGTGTCTTTTTTCGGAAGAGTCCCGATTTCAACGCGCTTTTTCCTCCAGTAGTAAGTGTTTTTTGTGTTTTTATAGTGATTAAACTCGACAATAACGTTTTACAACTATCGGCACTCGATTTGGGTAATGTGGTGGACATTTTGGCGGACAAATCATTTATCGATTTTCGTAAGTTATCCATTTTGACTTTCGCTGTGTCATTTACTTTCTTGAGTCGCGACTCGATCTTTTTACGTTGTTTATCCAAAAAGGAAGATACTTTTCCAAACAAGGTCTTTTTCTTGGTATCGGGGGGTGCCTCTACCGCGGTTTTTTCAATCTCGGCAATTTCGATTTTTAATTGTTCTTCCATTTCACGTAATTGTCGTTCTTTTTCATCGAGTTGCATGACAATATCCGTATTCACATGTTTCAATACTACACCACGGGATGATCGGGTCGATTCAAATTTGAGTTGTTCCGTTTTTACTTTTTTAATTATTTTATCTAAAAAACTGTCGGTTTCATTACCGATATTTTCAATCAACGAATTATAATGTGAGGTAATGGATTGAAGAACCGTTGGATTAATCAAATTGTTTATTTCGGGAGTATTTAGTGTGTTTCTACAATTTTCGATTTCAAGTTGAACGGTAATGACCGCGCGCTGATATGCCCCCATTAGTTTGGAGGGGATTTCCATATCTCCAAGAAAGTCCATAATGGCGGGTTGTAGACCATGTACACTAGTTGGAATCGCCCGACTGGTTTTATTGAATAGGGATTTTTGATCACTCGAAAGAATATTCCATACGAGATTTTTCAGTTCTTTGTCAATTACTTTTGCGTAAATACTATTGGACGTATCATCCTTTGAATTATAATATTGTAACGCAATGAGTATTTTGGAATATAGTTTGTGTTTCTCCTGAACAACATTGATATCGGTGTTATTTGTATCATTCACAATTTGATTCTCTTCGGGCAATTTGGTATTGATACGCACAATAATATTGTTTATATCATTGTTGATACGCGCGATCTTTTCCTCCGGCGTTTCCCCTTTTTGAAACACATTCTTACGATTCGTTAAAATGCCTCCTCGGGTAATTCCTTCTAAATAAAACGTGGTTCGATTCGTCTGTGCTGTGCCTACTTTTTCGTATATGTCCGTATTGAATTGTGTGTGAAATGATTTAATAGTGGATACAACGGGAGTATCTTTCAATAAACATTCCCCGACTAGAATACGGTCATCGGTCAGGGTGAATACATTTCTGGTTACTTCCGAAAATTTCTCGGGTATGATTTTGTTTAATTCTTCGCATGTTAATCGCTGAAATTCGTCGCCACATGATTTCCAGTACGCGACAATCATCAGCGTAATGGTTTTGGGGGGCAACGCACTAAAGTTTGGTCTAAAGGTTGCGTTATATAGTAATACAAATGCAGTTGCTTTACAGATAATCGGAAATCCGGGAGCATTCGTTAGCGTTTGAATAATCGTTTCATAATTATCCGAGTCATTGATAATCGTTGATATATATTCCAACGACTTCGATATTTGCGACACCGTAGTTTGACCAATTTCGAACGTGAGTAGTTTTCCATCGAGAGTCGTAAAGGTGATGGAATTCGTTTTGGATGGGTCGGTAGGTAATACAGTCAATACCATATCGGTTACGATTTGACTGTTGGGTTCTACATTTACCCACACATTCAATAACCGATTAATACCATTTATACTGGCAAGTCGAATACATTCCGAGAGTGTTTCGTCTTTGGATTTCCCTTGATCTATCGGGGCATTTAACAACTTATAAATTTCTTCGTCCTGGGTGAGTATGCCATTGGCAATATCATACATGGATGTATTGATTGGGTCTAACATTCTTGCGGGGGTTTTTAATTCGGGACATTTTTGGATAAACTCTTTCACGATACCGTCTGTTGTGGATGGGTTGGTAATCAATGTATTCAAATATTGAAATTCGATATCCCCTGTATCACATTGTTTATACAATGTTTCTTTCATACCACCAATCGTAAGAATATAATCATCGAGATTCATATCTGACATACAAACACCTAACCCACCGGCTATATCATTGTATTGATCGGTAGGTAAAGTATCGCCTGAAATATAAAAATAATAATATATGTTTGGAGCAATGCCTTTTTGACGTACGATAATACGCAACCCCTCAAAATATTTCTTGAATTCGAGAATGGCGAGTTGCGCCGTTTGTAAATCCTTTGCTTTATATATCAATAATGGGGTATACAATGAATTTTCTACTTTTTCGTAGCATTTGTCGATTAATACATCCAATGTATTTTTGATATATGTTGGTTCATCTATCTTGGTTGCGTCTCCGATTTTCTGTAAAAAAGCGCCTTCGATTTCGTTCTCGTATCCGGGCGCAATTGGCGATTTTGACGCAATATCCCATCCGGCATTAATGCTATTATATACGCCATTATCACTATAATACGCTAACGAATTGTTCAATCCTTTTGTTCTTTCGGGAATAAAATCGTGAACGTGTTCGAATTTTAGTTTTTGCCAATATAATGTGTGTTCCGCCGCGGCATTTATTAATGTAGATTCTCCGCATTTCCCTCCTTTCATTTCTCCTTTCATTTCTCTTTCAAAGACATTCGTTTTTCCTCCAGCAATCTCCATCGATTGAGAACCATTGTCCAAATCGAATAGTGACGCATTGGTTTTATAATATTCAGCCGCGATATCATCCAATATTTGATTATAGGAATTCTCTAATGAATCTAATTCGACATCCGAAATATCTTCAAACAATCTGTCGTTTACATTTCGGAAATAGCCTTTGAATAATTGTTTCTCTTCGTCCGTTAAAGAATCCGACGTAGTAATCGTATTTGAGTTCAATGGTGTGGATGTTCTCAATGGTGTGGCTGTGTCCGCAATATAATCATATACGACTTGTAATGGAGTAGAAGTAGTTTCCATTTGTCCATATTCCATTTGGTCTGGCACATCATCAGTATCTATTTCCATTGGTTGAAATTCTTCTTGTGGTATCATATCGATGAGTTGGGTAACATTTACTGGTGTAATATCCATTTGGTTTGCGTTATAATCGGCATATTGGGCGGGCATTTCCTCCATCTCCGTATGATTCACTTCATATGAAACATATTTTAAACTATCCATGAGTTCCATCACATTATCTACTGAACATAATGGCAATGGGTTTTTTGAATATAAAATGTCGATGGCCTGTGTGATTGTATTGGTGGTCAATAGAGAGTCGACTATCATTTGATGTTCCAAATCATTGGTGAATGTTGTATCGATTTCTTGTAGTTTATTTCCAAGACCTTCCATTGTCTCCAAACCCAATGTGTTTTTTGTAAAATGAAAAATATGTTGATGGACTGGATGAGATATTACGGGCGGGGGTGTTGGTTCGTAGGGCATTGCTGGTTGTAGCGTAGTCTGTTGCATTGCTTGTGGTAACGTAGCCTGTTGTTGGATTACTGGTGCCGGTTGTAGCGTAGCCTGTCTTTGGATTACTGGTGGTGGCATTACTGTTATGAGCGGGTTTTCCTTCATTGGCATTGCGGCGTTTTCTTCATACATATCATCATCTTCTTCCATTTCACTTGGTGAAAAAACATTAAACAAACGTTGAAACAACCCTTTGTTACGTGGTTTGTTCGGTGGTTGTTTAAATTTCATACCATTACTTACTTTATAAGGTTGTGTAGACGACGAACGTTGAGCAACAATTGCCCCTCCGTCTGGATTATCTACAATATGTTTTGATGGATCATCATCACTCATATTTACCTCTATACATAGTGTGTATTTATATTTTTGTAACTACAATACTTTTTTGTTTTATGTATGATTACCCCAAGGTAGTACTATTTTTATACCTGTGGTAAAATCTATACCTGTGGTAAAATTTATACCTTTGGCGAGCCAGCGATTGCCCGACGTACCGTTTCTTCGGAACATCCCATTAGTTCCGCGACTTCGGCGTTCGACCTTACCTGATTCAGTCTCGGCGAAAACTTCCAGCGAAACGCTCGGTTGGCAAAAGGTGTATCCAATATATTGTCGATTCGTTCCCAAGCGTCTTCATAGTCGTATACTTCATCATCTGTATTCAGATTACGTTTTTTGTGTAAATACTCTCGATTATCGATAGAATCAACACGATATTGTTTTCGATTGTATATTCCCTTTCGTTTTTGGATTCTTTTTGGTATTGTAGTCATCGGTTGTAAATCCGTCATTCCGTCTAGTAATTCATAATCTACCCACTTTGAAGCATATATCGAGAAGGGCGTGTTTCCTAAATCCGAATAATTACACCCTTCAATTGCCCGGATTAACCCCTTGGTTGCGTAAATCGCCAACTCGTCGACGGTAATATGCCTACATAGTCCGGGGTATGTATCGCGGAATCGATGGGCGCGATGTATTGCCCAACTCTCGTAATGGGTATAAATCACTTTGCGGGTTTTTTGGATAATCCCATAGGAGGTTTCCGGATGAGCCAAAATCTTGCGGATACTTCCCCATTGACCGGGGGTAAGATACGCGTGCACAACGCCGGGTGTATAACCATATACGCTTACGATGGCAACAGCGACAACGATAAAGAAAACAAACAGGATATTCATTTTTTCGAGAGTATTTGGATAAGGATAGTTCGGTTTTAAAAGTTAGAATAGTAAATATAGTAGATACTTACTATTTGGAATGATTGAAACCGAATCAATTTTCTGTTTCGGATTGCGTGGTGGCGTCGGTTTGTGGACGTTTCTGGTATTCTTGTTTGAGTTTTTCTAAATACAAAATGGCGTCCATATGTTCTTCTTGTGCATGTTGTATCCAATCCAAGACAGACAAATCGGTTCGGTCAAGATTGGTTCCGTATTTTTTGAATCCGAAATCGGAACGTTGGATAAACTGTTGGACAATGGAATACACGACGGAATCGGTTGTTTCGCGAGAAACCAAAATGTTGGGTTGTTCTGACATAAAACCGAGAGTATATACGAATCCACTATTCTCGTTTTTATACCATTTATGGATATGGATATTTTGGATATTCATTTTCATAAATGTATATTCGGTTGTTTGGGACCGATGATTTTCATCATATTGTTGGTAAATAACGCCAATTCAATACAGTTTTCGTGGACGTTATGAAACACCGTAATGTATTTACATAGCAACGGAATGGTCCGATATTTTTCGTCTTCCGTTAACAAAGGCGTCGTTTTTACAAACGTGAAAAAATAGTCGAGAATATCAATCACGGAATATCCATAATCGTGTATATCATACAAAATCCGGATGGCGTCGGAGACACGACCTTGTTGTATCTCTCGAATATACTCTTCGAATTGCGAAAAGGAAATGGTGGAACATAGTTTCGCGCAAACATCGAGAGTAATCGGTTGTCCATAAATGTGTATTTTCTCTAAATTGTTAATGACATTTCGCACAGACCGATTGGATTTTTCCAATAAAAACGCGCGCGATGGTTCGTCCATGACAATGTTTTCCGTATCGACAATCCGATTTAGAATCACACGGATTTGCGAAAGAGATAATGGCGGAATATTGATGATATGTAGACGCGATTGTAGACTCTCGATGACTTTCTGTACATTACTACACGCGGATATAAAATGGATATTGGATTTGTATTTGTCGATATAATTGCGAAACACTTGTTGACTTTGTTCGTTCACCATATCAATATCGTCAATGACAATCACTTTTTTCTTGCCATAAATCGAACAATGCGATTGACAAAACGTTTTCATTTCATTGCGAAAATAATGAATTCCTTGTTCTTTCAGATTATTCATAAACATAATATTGGTTTCGGGAATCGAATCCGTTTTCGAGAGTCCGTAATACTCTCGCAAAATCGCATACAATAACGTCGTTTTTCCAGAACTGACATTGCCAATAAACAACATATTGAGGTCGTCAATTTCCATGAGGGTTTTCACGATAGACACCATATCTGGACGATATTCACGGGCGATCATTTTATCGGATGCTTGTCCCTTTATTGTCTTGCCACTTTGGACCTTTTCGACTGGTTGTTTGAAATCATCGAGATGATATGGTTTGTATTTTGCTATAAAAGTGGGTTTGTGTGGCATATAAAGATATAAAATCGAGAGTCTTGTGTTTATATTTGTTTTTATTTGTATGGTTTTTATTTTGTCTGGTTTTTATTTGTCTGGTTCTTTATGGAATCATGTCAAACAACGCCAGCGGTGAAACACGGATTTTAGCGCCGTGTTTGTGTATCGCTTCCATATGAAACCATCGATGTTCGCAATCCCCATAGAACTCTCGATATTCGGGCATTAATGGGAGTTGTAGAGCCCGTTCGTTCTCCGCCAACATTTTGGAGGACATATACGGAAGCGCAAATCGTGGACTATATTCACAATCAATGAATTTCGAGAGTCTGTATAAACCAAAACCACAAAACGCCGAATCTACTTCCAATAATTCGTTTTTGGGTAACTCTCGGATTTTCTTATAGAAATACGATTGCGTGGTTTCGATGACATTTAGTGCTATCTCCCGGTTATACCAATGCCAACAACTGAATACAAATGGGCGTATGGATAGTGCCCATATATCATAATATGTTTCGCGATAAAACGAGAGTGCGTCCCAATCCGTACGGTCCAAATACTGGGGCAATATATCGGCGTTTATTTTTCCGGCACATACATTGTCCATATCGATCATACAAAAATACGAATACTCTCGAAATTCTGGTTTTGTATTCTGTAAATCTCGAATATCATCTAATATGCGGTTGCGGGCGTTTGCTATATTCTTGGTACGTATGTTCGATAATGGTTCGGTGAGAACGATAATGTAGAAACGCGGGGTTGTTTTCTGAATCGATTTCAATAAATCGAGAGTATTGTCATCGGATTCATCGTATGCCATCAAAATACATACTTCGTCGAATACCGTTTGTAATTTTCGGATGTTCTGAAATACTGCTGGCAAATATTTGGCTACATTTCGGACACATCCACACACAAAACACTTGTTTAATGGTTTTTGTGTCAATTGAAATGTAGTGTTTATTTGGATGGGTTGTGTCGGTAAGATGCTTTTCGGGGATTGCTTATCGCTTATCGACATTACGTAAATATATATACAAATAATATACAACGGTTTATATTTGTTTATGTCCGAAAATACGAATACTTCTGAAATCGAATTAGTAGTTGGAGGATCGGTTGAATCGATTCATACCGATATTCCTGCTGATTTTCTTTATACTCTCGGAAAATCATTGATAGATGATCATAAAGAAATGGTTCTCGAAAACGACAGTAATATAGTTGTCGAAGAATCCCTGATGGTCGTCGAAGAGCCCCAGGTAGTTATCGAAGAGCCCCCAGTAGTTGTTGAAGAACCTGTTGTGGAAGTTCCCCCAGTAGTTGTCGAAGAACCTGTAGTGGAAGTACCCCCAGTAGTTGTAGAAGAACCTATTGTTGAAGAGCCCTCAGTAGTTGTTGAAGAGCCCTCAGTAGTTGTTGAAGAGCCCTCAGTAGTTGTTGAAGAACCTTTGATCGAAGAGCCAACCCCTACAGTAGAAATAAACGTAAAATGTGGTTGTTTCAGTATCGGAACATCCTTTTTATATAAACGATAAACCCCCAAATAATACGTACATAATAGTATTACATAAACTGAAATAAACATATTATACGAGATACATATAATATGCTTCCACCTCTGTTTTCTCCAACAATGTCCGTAAAGAATATTTTGTGTATTCGCGCGGTATGTTCGGTGGTAATGGACAAAGTGGTATATGAAGTCGCCGACACAACCGCAATAAACACAGCATTCAGTTACACCAATCCAACGGATATCATGTATATTGTATTCGCGGTGTATTTCATCCAAATGTATATAACGGAACAAACCCCCAAACGAGCAAAAGAAACCGAATTACGTCAATTAGTATTGTCCGAAAATGTGTACCGAGCCATCAATAGTATATTGTTTGTTTTGTTTTTGTTAATAAAGAATCCATTAAACGCCATATAATATCCAATCAAAACAATATAAACCCTTTTATATCAACCATATAAACGTATTTGGTCATTCGAATAAAATGTCGTCGGTAAATTATTATGAACTATTGGATGTTGCCCGAGATGCGTCGGAAACGGACATCAAGAAAGCCTATCGCGCCTTGTCGCTGAAATGGCATCCCGATCGGAATTCTGCGCCGGAAGCGAAATCGCGATTTCAAGCAATTAGTGAAGCATACGATGTATTGTCGGACGCAGGGAAACGTCAGCAATACGACGATGAATTAAACGGTGTCAATCGCAATCCGTTTATGATGCATCAAGAAGGAAATATGGAAGATATTGGAAATATATTCAATATGATGTTTGGTGGAGGAGGAATGCCCGGAGGAATGCCCGCCGGTGTTCACGTATTTCATAGTGGCGGAGGAGGAATGCCCGGTATGCCCGGTATGCCCGGAATGCCCGGATTCAACATTTTCCAGCAATTACATAAACCGCCACCCATTATTAAAAACATACAAATCGGGTTTGCGCAAGCATACTCCGGATGTACCATTCATCTTCAATTGGAGAAATGGGCGGTTAAGAACAACGTCCGTGTGGCGGAAATGGAAACGGTATATGTACCAATTCCCGCGGGTATTGATAACGGCGAAGTGATTATTATGCGCGAATGCGGAAACGCAGTGAACGAAGACCAAAAAGGCGATATCAAGTTAGTGATTTCGATTGAAAACAATACACCATTTGAAAGACACGGGATGGATTTGCTATACAAGAAAACCATTACATTAAAAGAAGCACTTACTGGTTTCTCGTTTGAGGTTCAACACATTAATGGCAAGAATCTCTGTTTAAACAATCATACAAACCGAACGATTGTCCATCCCGGATTCAAAAAAACAATTCCTGGTCTAGGAATGACCCGCGACAACAATACGGGCAATTTAATCATCGAGTTTAATGTAGAATTCCCCGAGAGTCTTACTGAAGAACAAACCACGGCGATTGGTCAATTGCTATAGGCGATAATTATCGTCTTCGTTTGTCGGTTCTGCGTTTATCCGTTCGTCGTTTCTCGGTGCGTCTGCGTTTTCTTCCGCCATCGGTTCTCTTTTTTGACCGGCGTCTGCGTTTTTCCGTCTTTTTGCGTCGGTAATCGTCTTTCTCGTCGCGGTAATAACCTCCTGATGTGGTGGTACTAGTAGGCATAGGTGGTTCCTGGCGGTAGTATTCGTTATAGTGTGGCATCTTCTATATATACACGCAACATTTTTCCTAAATATGGTTGATTTATAACTGCATAAAAGCAGTTACAAATAGAGTTCGTTGTAATTTACAAAATCACAATTGTAAAATTTATACATTCGTGAAATTTAGGCCGAAATACGTTTGGTGGGAATATTCACGTCCACAATATAAATCGAGTTTTCAGTCATAATAATGTATTCGCCGGAAACCTTGTAGATTTTGGAGATGGGACTGGTGTATTCCTCCTCACTTCGCACGAGAATCTTTTCCTTGGTTTCGTCGTCTTTCACGCCAATCAATACGGTTTTTTCGAGAGAGTTTGTCCAATAATCCATCATAATGGGTTTATCTTCCACAATAGCAAGTTTGATAGCATGTTGGAGTGTGGTATTGTCTGGGAGACGATATCCGGGTGCGTCTGTGGGTGATTTTACAATACTATTGCTCATATTAAAAACTATATAACTATCTTTTACGGGTCTGCTTTAAATACTTATTTCAATAAATATATATTTCGATGAATATTGGGATCAATCTCTTTAGAACAAAGTTCTCAAGAGTTTTGCGAATTTTCTCCCTCCGTTGTCGTCCGAAAATTCTTGATAAAAAAAGGGCGGGTTTTCACCCCTTTTTATAGTGTTTTTGTTTTCGTGTTTTTGGTTTTCGGTTTTCGGTTTTCGGTTATAGAGAAATAATAAAGTCTTGTAAGTTGGTGTGGAGGTCCACGTCTTTGATAGATAGTCCGTTTAGATCGGTGCGGCATAATGGACATACGATTTTAGTAGTTTTGTGTCGGTTTGCTTGAACGTGCGATTTCACGCAATCCACACAGTATTCGTGATCACAGTTGGTTTTCGCGAATTGGGATATCGGTTTAGACTCGATACATATGGCACACTCATCCTCGTGCGACAAATCTTCTTGAGAGGACAAATCCAAGATAATCTGCCATTCTTTCACATAACTCACCGCAAGACGTCTACGCGACTGTGATTGAGGGTATGCTAGTGGTGCGTCATACATACGTTGTCTTTCGATTACGCGTTGTGTATACTCACGTCGTCTTTCGTCTACCCGTTGTTCGGAGTTTTCTTCTAGGAGATCGTCGTACTGGCGATCTACATCGAGAATTGTGACGCCTGGGATTTGAGGAACGATTAGAAACACTTCTTCGTTTGTGGGATATGTCACACCGTTCAATATTTCAACCCTATTTCGGTCATTGTAGAGACGGCGGACTAACGCAATCGAGATGCCGGGGCCTATTGTGCGCACCATAATATTTTGTGTTTCCGGATGAATGAAATGTTCAATAATCGCACGATTGATTGGCGGATTCGACATTAAATTGCTGGGCAACTCGTAAAATTTGTATAACGTTCCTACAACCGGAATGATTTGAGTATAACGAGGACGCATGTTTTGAAATGTTCTCACAAACGATAACAAGTTTTCGTCATGCTGGACGTTGTGACGACGACGTGGTGCGTGTCCTCGAGGTCTAAGCTCGGCCGTAGGGCGTGCGACATGCTCGGCCGTAGGGCGTGCGACATGCTCGGCCGTAGGGCGTGCGACATGCTCCGCCGTAGGGCGTGCGACATGCTCCGCCGTAGGGCGTGCGACATGCTCCGCCGTAGGGCGTGCGACATGCTCTTCTCTAGGACCCGTAACACCAATTGGACCAGTAACACCGACAGGACCAGGAACACCAATTGGACCTGTGACACCGACAGGACCCGTGACACCATAAGGACGATTCGCGCTATGGTCTACATATTGCCATTCAGGTTCCGACACTGTTTCATTCCGATTGGCAATACCTGATGGAGAACGGAGGGCTGGACATAAACGATTACGCGCATTATGACCGAATAGATGACAACGAGAGCAAGGCATTTTTTAGAGAGTTACACTTTGAGAGATAGATAGGGATTTCTTACGAATAATTGATTTGATTTATGTATAGTTCATCCACAAAATAAAAAACAAATCAATTTTCCTGAATAGAAATAGTAGAAAATTCTTGAATAAAACAAAAAAAGGGTTTCCCCAGTTTTTGTTTTTGTTTTTGTGTTTTACATTAAGCATACGGTTATAGGTTGTGAATGATTATACTTGTTGGCTACTTACTGGTTCGCTAATGGTAATACCTGGAAGTTGAGGAACGATTAGATAGATTCGTTCGTTTCTTGGATAGGGCATCGACTCCAGTATACGAGGGCGACTTATATACATCCCGTTTTCATTTTTGGCAAGAACACATAGCGCAATCATATCGGTTTTGCCGATTCGACGAATACGCATATTATTTGTTTTCGGATCGGTGAAATGCCCGATGATTTCTCGATTGAGTAGAGGGGTTGACCTTAATCGAACATCTCTTGGCAATTCATAAAACTTGTATACGACATCCGTTTCGATCATTCTTGTAATAAAATTACCACGACGATTTTCATAAGTTCGCACAAATTTGAAGAGTTCTTCATCACTATAGTTTTCCACATTACGACGAGTGGGATATTTTCTGGGGACAACCTCGGTTACCGGTTGCTGAATCACTGGTTGTTGAACAACTGGTTGCTGAACTACTACCACTGGTCGTTGAATAATACGTTGCTGAACAGCTTCTCGCGCCATCCAACGTTCTCTGAATTCAGCATCAAGGCGTGCTTTTTGACTACGAGTAACACAACCAACTGTCCGCAAAGGACGAACAGTATCGCGTGCGGTTTGCTGGACAATTGGTTTTTGAACCACTGGCTTTTGAACCACCGGCTGTTGAACAACTACCACTGGTTGTTGAACCACCGGCTTTTGAACAACTGGTTGTTGAACCACTACCACTGGTCGTTGAATAATACGTTGCTGAACAGCTTCTCG